>PDWI01004356.1_pt1 | contig 19095 bp, 15 predicted proteins | sample 1430891 | NCBI WGS metagenome assembly PDWI01 (sample SAMN01162508, study PRJNA174530) | Oral metagenome, whole genome shotgun sequencing project. | biome: Marine environment; feature: Marine mammal; material: Swab sample of the gingival sulcus; isolation source: swab sample of gingival sulcus...
AATGGAGTTTCTCCCAATTCGTACAACTCTTTTTTAAATGTTTCGTGATCTCCATCATACAAAAAGCGAAGTGTTCTTCCTCTGTTGGTTGTATTATCAATAACTTCTGCTACAATATTTTCTGCTTCCCCAAAATAGAGTTTATTTCCAATTCGTATTTTACGAGCAGGTTCTACCAAAACATCCCAAAGATGTGTTTCTGGATTTAATTCTCGTAGTAAAAAGACTTCTATTTTAGCACCTGTCTTCTCTTTATTTCCATAAAGTCGTGCAGGAAAAACCTTTGTATCATTAAAAACAAATAAATCTTTTTCATTAAAATAATCAAGAATATCTTTAAATTTTCTATGCTCAATCTCACCTGTATCTTTATGCAACACCATTAAACGAGATTCATCTCTAAATCTTGCAGGATACTGTGCTATCAATTCCTCTGGTAAGTTAAATTTAAACTGCGATAATTTCATGTACTGTTGTCTCCTTTTATTTAATGTAAAAAATATATTTTAAAGATAATTTTCTATAAAATCGTCTACTTCTAGACAGTTGTTCAAAGTGATATCCCCTATCCGTGTACGTTCCAATTGTACCAAATGTGCACCACTTCCAAGTGCTTCACCAATATCTCGTGCCAATGCTCTGATATAGGTACCTTTACTACAAACAACTCTAATGCTCAATTTGTTCTCTACAAAATCAAGAACTTCTATCTCATCTATAACGAGTAATTTTGGTTTTAGTTCAACTTTCTCTCCTTCTCGTGCATATTTATACGCTCTCTTCCCTTCCACTTTCACTGCCGAATAAACAGGAGGAACTTGCCAAATTTCTCCTTTAAACTTAGGAATTATCTCATCAATTAATTCTCGTGTTATATGCTCCGTTGGATAATAATTATCTATTTCATGTTCTAAATCAAATGAGGGAGTTGTCGCTCCCAATTGCAAAGTTGCTGTATATTCTTTGGTTTGATATTGAAACTCTTCAATTCTTTTTGTTGCTTTTCCTGTACAAAGTATCAATACACCACTCGCCAAAGGATCTAATGTTCCAGCATGTCCAACTTTAATTTTTTTTACTCCTAACGATTTTGTAATATGCCAACGAACCTTATTTACCAAACTAAACGAAGTCATATTTAGTGGTTTATTAAAATAAAGTACTTCTCCTTCTATAAAATTCATTGGCTATACAACAAGGAAATTAAACAATAAAGTTATAACACCTACAATGGCACAATATATAGCAAAATAGATAAGTTTTCCATTTTTCACAATATTTATCATCCATTTACAAGCAAAAGCACCAGATACAAATGCTGCCAAAAAACCTGCAACAAGAGACAGAATAGGCATAGATGATGATACAAGTTCTGTCCCCTCTCCACTTATTATTTTTATAATATCAAGTAATGCTTCACCAAGTATAGGAGGGATTACCATTAGAAATGAGAATTGGGCTAAATTCGTCTTCTTATTACCAAGTATAAGACCTGTTGCAATAGTAGAACCTGAACGAGATAAACCAGGTAATACTGATACAGATTGTGCTATCCCAATGATAAAAGCATCTATTTTACTGATGTTTTCTTTTTCTTTTGGTTTATAATAATATGAGAAAGAAAGTAGCAAGGCAGTTAAAATTAACATTAAACCTACGATAAACAAACCTGATGAAAAAATTTCCTCTACATAATCCTTGAAAAATAAACCGATAATTCCAATCGGTATCATTGATATAAGAATATTGATGACATACCGAGTCTCATCATTCAATTCAAACTTAAAAACTCCTTTGAATATCCAAGAAATTTCTTTCCACAAAACAACCAAAGTACTAAATACCGTAGCAACATGAACAACAATTGTAAACATTAAATTATCTTCTGCTTCAAGTCCAAAAAGAGCAGAACCAATGGTTAAATGTCCACTACTACTTACTGGTAAATACTCTGTCAATCCTTGTATAATACCAAGTATAATCGCTTCTAATGTATTCATTTATTTTCTTTAATCCTTTTTTTGGGTTTATACATTATGGCAAAAATCATAAAAAGAAATCCAAAAAACGAAACAACAGGAGCAACTACAATTCTCCTTGTACTAAAAATATCTGGATTAAATTCTTCACCAGAAGGTGCACCTGTCATCAATAAAAAGCCAATTACAATAATCACAAAAGCGATTAACATGAATAAGTAATTGATTTTTGAAAGTGCAAATTTTGTTGTATTCATACTTTTTTATTATTTAAATTATTATGCAAAATAAACATCGTCAGTTCGCATTCTAATATATTTATTCACAGAAAAATAAGTTGATATTGTTGTCAAAATAGTCCCTATTAAAATCATTATAAAAAAGACAAATAGTAGAATCTCTTTTGTTATAATCTTCAAACTAACTCCAAATTCGAGATTAAAATAGAAAAATAGAACAAGAATAAGCAAAAAACCAACGATAGCAGAAATAATACTATTAAAAATACCCGATCTAATATAAGGTTTACGAATAAAACTTGATTTAGCACCAACCAACTTCATTGTATTTATCAAAAAACGATTGGAATACATTTTTAAGCGTATAGTATTATTTATCAATGAAAATGATATTAAAAATAAAACGATAGTAAGACCTAAAAAGACAACACTCAACTTTCGTACATTTTCATTAACCAAGGCAATCATATTATCCTGATAATTTACTTTAAGAACTCCACTATATTTTAGCAGTTCTTTTTCTATCTTATAAATACTCTCATTATTAGCATATTCCGCTAATAATTTTATTTCATAAGTTGCTCTTAGTGGATTTTCACCCAAAACCTCTTCGGGATTAATACCCATATCTTCAATATATTCTTTTAAAGCCTCTTTTTTTGAGATATATTTTTCTGATTTTACAAAAGAAGCATTATCAAGATATTTTTTCAGTCTATTTCTTTGTTGAGAAGTGATATTATCATCGAGTAAAACCGTTATATTTAAATTCTCTTTTACATTGGTTGTTATTTTTTTCGCAAAAAGAAGTGTAAGAACCAACAAACCGACTAAAAACAAAACCAATCCCATACTAAATATTGCAGGAAGACTGGCATTACGAAACAACTTTCTTCTTTTTTTAATCATAATAACAGAACTTAAATGTATTACTTTTACCTTTCTGATTTTGCAAAGTTATAAAAAATAAAAATAACATAAAACAATTTATATCAATTGATTTTCAACTCATTTAAGATAAAATAGAGAGAATCCGTATTTAAAACAAAAAATCTGAGTTCTTTTTAACCCAGATTTTTTACTTTATTTCTAAAATATTATTTCAAGCCTAATTTTTTTCTTACAAGAGGTGTAATATCATTTGCTTTTTGAGAATGATAAACAATAGCCATAGAAGTCAAATCAAAAATATAGGTATATCCATTCTCTTTGGCTACATCATCAATCGCTTTTTGAACTTTTTGAAGAATTGGCGTTGTTAATTCTTTTTGTTTCTTTTGCAAATCAAGTGAAGCCTGTTGATTAAAAGTACCTATTCTTTGTTCCATTTCTTGCAATTCTGTTTGTTTTGCAGCCCTAAGTGTCTCAGGCATTTTTGCTTGTGTATCAATAAATTCTTTGGCTTTTTTCTGATATTCTTCTCTCATTTTTAGAAGATTTTCTTCCCACATTGATTGCACTTTTTCCAAAGAATCTTTCATCGCTTGTACTTCAGGCATTGCTTGTGTTAATTCTTGTGAATTTACATGTCCTATTTTGACATTACTTTGTGCCCATATCCCAAGAGGAAGCAAGGCTACTACTACAAATAAAAATGTTTTTTTCATCATATTTTCTTATTAAATTTTTCTATTTATTAATTTGCAAATTTATATAATTATTTTGAATAACCCAACTTTTTCAGAACCACATCGCTAATATCTATCTTCGGAGAAACATAAATAGCACTCATTGCTGAACTCTTATCAAAAACAACATCATATCCTGCTTTGGCACTTATTTCCTGTACCGCAGTATATATTTCATCTTGAATAGGTTTTATTAAACTTTCACGCTTTTTAAAAAGTTCTCCTTTGGGACCAAAATAGTGTCGTTTCAAATCGTGTGCCTCTTTCTCTTTGGCAATAATTTCTTCTTCTCTTTTAACTTTCATCTTCTCAGATAAGAAAACGAGTTCTGTTTGATAATTTTTATACATCTGTTCTACTTCTTGCATTTTAGCATCAACTTCTTTCTGCCATTTTTTAGAAAGTTGTGCTAATTGTTCATTCGCACTCTCAAATGCAGGAATATTTTTCATTATGTAATCAATATCAATACTTGCAAACTTTTGAGCCTGTAACGATATTGACAATACAACTATAAATAAAGTGCTTAATACTGTTCTTTTCATATCTATATATTATTATATTTATTATTTCAAGATACAACTATTTTAGTCCAAAGACTACTAAAATTATAAATCACGTCCCATCACAAAATGGAACTGACTACCATGTGCTTTTGTTTCTCCAACTTGTGGGTCAAATCCATATCCCCAATCCAAGCCCATTAATCCAATCATTGGTAAGAAGACACGAACCCCAACACCCGCTGAACGTTTCAAGTGAAACGGATTATAATCAGACAATTTGTAAAAACTGTTTCCCGCTTCAACAAAAGAATGTACCCAAATGGTTGCTGATTGTTCTAATGATATTGGATAACGAAGTTCAAAAGTAAACTTATTATATAAGTATCCTATTTGTCTCATATTTCCAAAAGCATCTCTTCCTAGTGGCGTTAATCGTCCTGTTTCATAACCACGCATTGACACATATTCACTTGCATAACCACCATAACCATTCATACCATCTCCCCCAAATTTGTATGTTCCAAAGGGCGTACGAGCATATGAATTATAATCACCAATAAAAGCAAATTCGGCTCTTGTCATAAGTACAGGTGTCTTATTGATAGAAAGAAGTGGGGTAAATGTTTTTCCACTAAAAGTCCATTTATGATATTCTATCCATTTATATCTCTTTTTATCAGAGAAATTAGGGTCTGAATAATCTTCTCCACTTATCAACGAATAAGGAGGAGTAAAATGGGCTCCCAAAGAAAAAGAAGAACCTCTACGAGTAAAGATTGGATTATCAATAGAATTTCTACTTAATGTTAAACCAATACTAAAATCATTAAAAACTCCATTTCCTACTTGGGTTTCATATTGATACCAATTTTTTATCATATAACGCTTATAACTTAAATCACCATAAAAAGCGAAATAACTATCAGGCCATTTTAATCTTTTACCATATCCAATAGACCCACCAAACATCCTAAAATACTTATTCTTATCTACCTCATTTTCATAGTCAGTGTATCCATAACCACTGCCATAGCCTCCATAACCACCATAACCACCATATCGTCCATAGCCATAACCACCATAACCACCGTAGCCACCGTATCCGTAACCTCCATATCTACTCATCGAAGAAGAATATCTATCACTAATACCAGAAGTCATTGAGTAATAGAGCGAAATAGAAAGTGAATTAGGTTTTTTACCACCTAACCAAGGTTCTAAGAAAGATAAACTAAAAGATGAATAATATTTTCCATTAGTACGTGCATCAATTCTAAATGTTTGTCCTTCTCCTTGTGGAACAATACGATACATTTTGGGTCTAAAAAGATTTTGAATAGCAAAGTTGGTAAATTTCAACCCTACACTTCCTACAATTCCAGCGGCTCCCCAACCACCAGAGAATTCTATTTGGTCACTACTTTTTGTTTCCAAATTATAGGTCAAATCTACTGTTCCATCCTCCACATTAGGATTAATGCCTATTCCACGATACAACTTTTCATTGTCAAAATGATTCATTTGTGCCACATTCTGTAACGAACGAATTACATTTTGTTCACTATAAAGTTCACCCGGTTTGGTATAAAGTTCTCGTCTTATGACTTTTTCATAAACCCGAGTATTACCATTAATACTAATATTATTAATCGTTGCTTGTTTTCCTTCGAAGAGTCGTAATTCAAAATTAATAGTATCATTAATAATAGATGTTTCTACTGGTTCAACCCGTGAAAAAAGATAACCATTATTTTGATAATACTTCATAACAGCATCTTCATCAACCGACAAACGATCATTCAACAATTTATAATTATACAAATCTCCTTTATGAAGTCCTAATCTTTGATTTAAAAATTCATATGGATAGATAGTGTTTCCTATCCATTTTAATTCTCCAAAATGATATTTTTTCCCTTCGTTAACCGTGATATAAACATCTACTGATTTTTCATCAAATGGCACAACACTATCAGAGACAACATAAGCATCTCTATAACCGTGTTCCTTATAGGCTTCTTTGATAGCAAGTTTGTCTTTTTCATATTCGGTACGAATAAACTTTTTAGAGCGAAAAATATTCTGAATTTTATTATCATTCGTTTTTTTCATTGCTTTATCTATCTGATTAGCAGTCAGTGCCTTATTTCCGTGTACATAAATTTTGTGAACTTTCACTTTTTTCTTTTTATCTACCTCAATATCAACAGTAACATAACCTTTCTTCTTCAAATCTTCTTTTTCTACAATTCTAACTTCTGCCTTCGCATAACCTTTTTCCATCAAAAACTTTTTGACTTCAAGAACTGCTCTATCCTTTTTATTTGGAGTTATTTGTTTATCTTTTTTCAGCCCAATTTTATCCTCCAAATCCTCTACTTCACTTTTTTTCAGTCCCTTAAAATGAATTGATGACACCTTAGGAAGTGTTGTTAAATAAATTGTAAGCCAAACTTTATCACCTTCTACTTTTGTCCTAACAATCTTAACATCAGAAAACATTAACTGACTCCAAAATTTCTTAACAGATTTTGTTATTTCATTACCGGGTATTTCTATTTTTTGTCCAACCGACAGTCCCGAAAATCCTATTAAAACAAAATCATCGTACATATCTGCTCCTACAACTTTAATATCAGCAATAGTATATTTTTTAGGAGAATTATAGTCCACAGGAGGTAGAACTGCAAAAATTAAATTTTGAGTAATAAGTAGTAAAGAAAGGGTTAAAAATAATATTTTTAATGGTCTATATTGCATAATATTAATATTTATCAATGTTTTATTATTTTCCAAAACGACGTTCTCTTTTTTGATATTCTAAAATAGCCTTATACAACTCTTCTTCTCTAAAATCAGGCCAATGAATATTTGTAAAATAAAATTCAGAATATGCTAACTGCCATAGCAGAAAATTACTAACTCTTATTTCACCACTTGTTCTTATCATCAAATCTGGTTCAGGAATACCTTTTGTTGTCAAGTGATTTGCAAAAACATCTTCGGTTATTTCATCTTCATTCAACTCTCCTTCTTTTACTTTTTGAGCAATCTGTTTGGTTGCATTTACAATCTCCCATTTTGCAGAATAACTCAATGCTAAAACCAAACTCAATCTATCATTATTTTTGGTTTCTTCCATACAAGCCAATAATTTTTCTTTTGCTTTTTCTGGAAGTCTATCCAAATTTCCGATAGCCATTAACCTCACATTATTTTTCTGTAATGTTGGGGTCTCTTTCACTATCGAATCAACCAAAAGTTCCATTAATGCATCAACTTCTTCTTTGGGTCTATTCCAATTTTCTGTCGAGAAAGTATAGAGTGTTAAATATTTTATTCCTATTTCCGTTGCTGCTTCCGTGCATTTGCGTACCGAAACAACCCCTTCTTGATGCCCAAAGATTTTACTTTTCCCCTGCTGAGTTGCCCAACGACCATTACCATCCATAATAATAGCAATATGTTGAGGCAATCTATTAATATCTATTTTTGTTTTTAACGACATAATCTATCTTTTTCTTTTCTTTTTATTTCTGCGATTTTCATTATTACAGTTACAACTCTTCTCCCAAAAATCGTAAGTTAAACTAATACTTAATCCTGTGTACACATCATTATTTAGCCAATTTGAAGTAGTTTTAGGAATCGGATTATCCCATCTTTTCACACCTTCTAAATCATCTGAAAGCAGCAACCTATTTATCCATTTAACACTAAAATTCCATCTCTGTTTCAACTTAAATTTTACTCCAAAACCAAATGGCATACTAAATTTAGGACTCAACGATTTCTCTATTCCGTTAGGCATCAAAACACTCCCTAACCCACAAAAAATAAAAGGTGAAATCTGTTTACTAAAACGCTTATAACGATTACCATTCAAATCATAAAAGTTATACTCGCCCCACAAATCAAACACATGGATATTGTTATCAATCTTTGCTTCCTCTATTTTTTTAGCATAAGCATATCTATAATCTCCGTTTATACCAACATAACTATATCCCAATCGAAACGCAATACGTGGGTTAACTTTATATCTAAATTCTAGCCCAAAACTAGGCTGTATGTTTTTTGTATTTTTCAATAACAAGTCTAATCTTGCCACAGAATTAACATCTCCTAAATACAATCCTTCCCCACCTTCTAATCCTATTTCTGCACGATAAATATCATCTTGCGAGAAAAGAAAAAGACTGCACAAAGAAAAAACACTTACAAATATAACTTTTAGATTTAGTTTGACCATAAACAACTCACATTTCAAATTCTTTACTTACTAAAACGCATCATTAAGCAATATATTTTTATTCATTCAAACAAAATCGCAACAAAAGTAATGATAATCTTTGAAATATAACGATATTTTAATTTAATCTAGTCAAATTATTTAACAAATCAACAAACAAAGAAAAGCACAACCTTGAAGGGAAATATAAAAAGAAATGTAAAAATACCCTAAAATACCTAACATTTCAAATCAACAAATAAAAGAATTCTAGAACTCTACAATTTCAAAGTCTCTATATCTTTTCATTTTAACATAAATTAAGAACACAAGCCACTTACAACAAAGAAAAAAGACAAATATTTTCACACAAAAAGAGGACTTCTCTTATTATTTATAAGCAAAAAAACGCAAAAACTTTCATTTTATTCAAACATCACAGGGTGAAAATATCATTTTATTTGTTAAATTAAATTAAATGTTGTATTTTTGCAAAATTAAAGATATTAAATTCTTTTTAAGAGTTGCATTATTAAAAAGAAAATTATTGGTTAAATTATTAAAAAACATTAATGTTTATGAAAAAAAAATTAAAGTATCTGCTCGTTTGTCTTTTGATGACAAGCGTCAGTATGAGTTTCGCTCAGACGAAAGTGGCTTCTGGACGAGTTATCTCAGCCAAAACGGGTGAGGCTATTGTTGGAGCAAGTGTTAGAGTAAAAGGCACAACAAAAGGGCTACTCACCGATGTTAATGGAGAGTATAAATTAAATGTAAAAAAGTCTACTAAAAAACTTGTCATTTCTTTTATCGGAATGAAAACAGTAAAAGTTCTTGCTAAGCCTAATCAAATAGTAAAAATGGAGCAAGACATATCTCGCTTTGACGAAGTTGTTGTAACAGCCTTAGGTATTAAACGTTCAGAAAAAACGTTAGGTTATTCTGCAACAAACGTTAATGGAGAAGAATTATCAAAAGCAAGAAACACAGGTGTTACAAACGCTCTTTCTGGAAAGATTGCTGGTTTGCAAATCAAATCAACCTCTTCTGATCCTGGATCAGCAACTTCAGTAACAATTCGTGGTTTTGGTTCAATTAACGGAAGTAATCAACCACTATACATTATAGATGGAGTACCTTTACAAAATACAACTTTTAATACATCAGGACACTCAATAGGAGCAGGTGGTATTTCTAATATCGCACCTGACGACGTAGAATCAATGACTGTCTTGAAAGGAGCAGCCGCAACAGCATTATATGGTAGCCGAGCAGCCAACGGTATCATTATGATTACTACCAAAGAAGGAAAAAAAGGGAAAAATCGTAACTTTACAATCAACTATAACGGAGGTGTTCAAGTTCGTCAAGTTTCTCATTTTCCAGAATTCCAAAATGATTTTGGACAAGGATGGAACGGAAATCAAACTTATATAGAAAATGGTTCTTGGGGACCAAAACTTGATGGTTCTGACGTAGTATATGGCCCTATTTGGAATAACCAACAGTTAATTCATAAATATTCTGCTCTTAAAAATAATGTCAAAGACTTTTTTGAATTAGGAATAACTCAAAATCATAATATATCATTAAGTGGTGGATCGGATAATAATAAAATGAATTATTATTTATCTTATTCAAACGTTACAGATGATGGTATTATGCCATCGGATGCAGACAAATACGATAGAAATACGTTGGCTTATAGAGGCTCATTTGAAGCAGCAAAATGGTTAAAACTATCTTCAAGCATAAACTTTGCAAAGTCTCAAACAGACGTGGTTGGAAGTTTCCAGGGGACATCTGTTATTGATGGGTTGTATGAAATGCCAAGAGAAGTTTCTATTGTTGATATGCAAGATTTAGACAACGCATTCTTTACACCAGAAGCATATTTTACTCCTTATGGAATTACTAATCCTTATTGGTCGTTAGCAAACAATTATAATCATTTAGATTCAAAACAAATATTTGGTAAATTACAAGCAGATATTAAACCTTTGGAATCACTAACATTGACTTATCGTTATGGATTTGACTACACTGATTATGATACAAAAATAGGGAAACCACAAATTAATTTGGATGATGCACTAATTGATAATGACTATGGGTATGCTCCTAGTGAAATGAATCAAGATGGATATGTATATGCGAGGTATGGTAGAAAATATGAAATAAATCACGATTTCTTGATGAACTATGACAGAAGATTCAATGATTTTTCAATAACAACAATTGCTGGTGTTAACATTATGGAACAAAAAATGACTAGAATGATTGGACAAACAGATGTTTTGAGTTTCTATTCAGATTTTTGGGATTTAAGTAATGGGGCTACCAAAACAGAAATAAGCGAAAGACAATATACTAAGCGAATGATTGGAGCCTTTGGAGATATAACTCTTGGATATGATGATATGCTTTTCTTGAATCTTACAGCAAGAAACGACTGGTCTTCAACACTTCCTGAAGATAAAAATAGTTTTTTCTATCCAGGAGCAACTTTGAGTTGGGTTTTTACAAAACTTATTCCTAAAAATAATATTCTAAACTTTGGTAAAGTACGTTTGGCTTATGGTAAAACAGGAAATGATGCTGAATTATTTATGACACAAGATTCATATACTCAAGCCTATGCTAATGGGTACTATGGAAGGGATATTCTTAAATTTCCTCTATACAGTTTGAACTCTTTCTTACTAAAAAGACGTGCAGGAAACAACAAATTAGAACCAGAAATTAGTAAAGAATTTGAAGCAGGTGTTAATTTAAAACTATTTTCAGATCGTTTAGGTTTGGATTTTGCATACTACAACCGTACTACTAGTGGACAAATTTTTGAACTACCTGTTGACCCTGCCACAGGTTATACTTCTAAGGTAATTAATTTTGGAGATGTTAGAAACAAAGGAGTGGAATTACTCATTGATTTAACTCCAATAAAAACAAATAAATTTACCTGGAATGTAGGAGTAAACTTTACTAAAAATATAAATGAAGTATTGACTTTACCTGACGGGATTGAAGGTGGAAAAGTTGAAATTGATAAATTTTCAGCAGGTAATAATGCAGTATATATGTATGCCGAGAAAGGGAAACCAATAGGACAGTATTATACTTACCTACCCAAAAGAGTAGAAGATAAAACAAGTCCTTATTATGGTGATTTGATTGTGGGTAAAGACGGTTTACCTATGCTTACTGACAAAGTAAAAGATACAGGATTAAATATGAATCATGATTGGACTGCTGGGATAATAACTTCTCTTTCAGCATATGGATTTACTTTGAGTGCAGTTCTTGATATCCGTCAAGGAGGTTCAATGTTCTCTCGTACTAAAGAGTTGATGGCTTTTACAGGAAATGGTATTGCAACAACTTATAATGACCGTAAACCATTTATCATTCCTAATTCTGTACTTGGAATAATAGATGACAATACCGGAGAAATTGTTGCTTATACAGAAAACAAGGAACAATTAAGCCAAACTAATCAAGGAATACAAAAATATTACAGTGATACGGGTGCTGGTGAAGGTGGATTAAGTTATATGGTAGATCGCTCGTTTACAAAATTACGTAATATTACATTAACTTATGAACTCCCTACCAATTGGAGTCGTTCATTATATGTAAATGGCATATCATTATCTGCTTTTGTTAACAACGTATTTACTTGGACTGCAAAAGATAATTACTATGTTGATCCTGAATCAACTACAACAGGAACTGATTTGAGAGGTAATTTTGGAGAATTGTACGTAAACCCTGCAAACAGAGTTTATGGTTTTAATTTAAACGTTAAACTTTAATAAAAATAAAAATGAAAAAAATAATATTAATTATATCTATTGTATTGGGACTAGTCTCTTGTGAAGACTTTTTAGATGTAAATGTTGATCCCAATGCACCTACGAGTGAAAATGTAAATTCGGGAATGATTTTCCCAGGAGCAGAGATGAATGTCGTTGCAAGTTATGGAGACTTTTTAAAAATTGTTGGTGGATATTACTCTCAGCAATATTGTCAAACATTTGGAACAGGTAATTATTTAGATTATTCTCGATTTATCATGTCAGCAACTCGTTCAAGTGGTACTTACTCACAAATGTTCAAAGCAATTAAAAACTTTGAAATTGTTCGTAAAAAAGCAAAAGCAAAACAAAACTGGGGTACTTATCTTGCAGCAACGACAATGAGAGTTTTTACTTACCAAGCATTAGTAGATGCATATGGTGAGTTACCTTATACGGAAGCATTAGATCCAGAAAACACATCACCTAAATATGATGATGGAAAAACAATTTATAATGGTTTATTGGCTGAACTTGACGAAGCACTTAGCAAAGTAAAAGAGAAAGATTATGTTTGTACAAATATGTTATTCAAAACAAAAACAGCCAAAGAATGGATTCAGTTTGCAAACGCCTTAGAACTTAAGATGTTAATGCGTATGAGTGGAGTAGAAAATGTAAAAAGTAAAATAGATGCTCTTATAGCAAAAAATAACTTTCCTACTAGCGACATTGCTTATACGGGAATTTGGGCAGACGAAACAGGAAAAGCAAATCCATTCTATCAAGAAGAGTATGCTACTTATTTCGGTTCTACACAAGTAAATGTTATTGGTAATATCGCCTATATTGAAACCTTAAAATCAGTTAATGACAAAAGATTATCTGCTTTTTATCAAACAAACAAAAAAGGAGAATATAAAGGTGGAGTTTCAGGAACTAATTTTAGTGCATCACAACAATATAAATCAGATTATTTCTGTCGTCCTGTTGTAACTTTTGATACGCCAGTAAACTTCATTAACAGATTTGAGATTGATTTCTTTTTAGCAGAATATTATGCTAAAAATGGAGACAATGCAAAAGCAAAACAACATTATGAAGCAGCCGTAACAGCATCTTTTGAAAATGCAGGCGTAACAGGTGCTAATGATGTTATACAAAGTGCAGACTACAAATGGGATGCTAACAAATATCAAAAACTAATTGGAATACAAAAGTGGATTGCACTTGGTGGTACTAATAACTACGAAGCGTGGTGTGAATTAAGAAGATTAAAATTCCCTGCTTTTGGAACTGTAACAGGAAAAGAGTTATATGATGATTCAAATGATGTTTTTTCAGAAAACCTTTATCAAGCAGGTACATTATATACTCCAATTAAAAACAATGTAAAACTTGGAGCAAATAAGGTCCTGCAAAGATTTAAATATCCTGAAAACTCTACAACAAGGAATAGTAATGCCCCTAAAACAGTTAAAGATCTTATTCCTGTATTTTGGGCTAAATAAATTATAACGTATTAAATTAAAAGAAAGATGAAAAATAAAATAATATTATTATCAATCCTTATTATATCATTAGTAGGTGTAATAAGTTGTGAAGATGAAACAACTGCTGGTTTCACAAGAACAACATACTATCCTGAAATAAAGATTAAAGGTGAAAAGAATCTGTTTTTACCAACAGGAACTAAATATGTGGATATGGGAGCAGTTTCAACTGAAAATGGTAAAGAAATAAAAACAGAAGTCAAAAATAATGTTAATTTCAACAAACCAGGGACATATACAATTGATTACTCTGCTACAAATACAGATGGTTTTAGTAAAACAGTTCATAGGACAATTCTTGTTTATGACAAAAATCTAAATAATAATGATCTTTCAGGTGAATATATAGGGTCAGTGAGTAGACTAAATAATGAAAACGGAACTACTCAAGCATTTTCAGATATTTCTGTAACATTAACTTCTACTGATATTGCTGCTGGAGTTTATAAAATTAGTGATTGGATTTCTGGTTTTTATGCAAGTCGATATGGAGAAAAATATCTATTTAAAGGATTAATTCAAATTAATAATAACAATGAAATTTTTGAAATATCGATGCAAAACGTTTGGGGAGATCCTTTTAATTCAGTAACAGGTACATACGATCCTGCTACAAAAAAAATTAAATATTCGGCAACTTGGTTAGAAAAGGATATGTTTGTATTTACTATTGAATTAACTAAAAAATAAAAATAACAACTAAAAAGAAAAATATGAAAAGAATATTAATATTAACAACACTATTCATTAGTAGTTCTTTATTGTTTATCTCTTGTGAAAAAGATGCTATAGAAAATACTAAAACAGAAAAAATGGCTGGTGAATGGTATGTAACTGCTTCAGCAGTAGATAAAAAAGGAAAAGTAGTATCTGATGACGCTAATCTTTTTAAAATAGGACACTTTAAATTAGACACTTATAATGCGGTAAGTAATACTTCTGATACAATATGGATTTCTGATAATGGTCATTTTAAGAAAAAGGGAGTTGTAGACTTCAGTTTTAAGGTTAAAGTATCCTCAGACATCCAAAATTTAACTTTTAGTGCAAAAGATGTAGTAAATGTAGTAGACAATACAGTAAAAGTTACGATTGAAAAAGGACAAATTCTAGAAGGAGCAGCAACAACTCCAAGAGGAATGCCAGCAGATAGTATTAACTTTATTATTACATTTGATAATGACCCAATTCCTGCGAGCAATGGATTTTATGGATATCGTATTGCAGGATTCCGTTATACAGGTTTTACTGATGATAATTAATAGAAGAAAATTAAACTTTTAAGTTTTCAAGAAATGGAGGTCGTCTAAAAAATATTTTTTAGACGACCTCTTTTTATATCCTCTTATTTAATAAGTGTACCTACTAACCCGAACACAAAAAGACCCAAAATAGGATAAAATACGGATAAGAATTTAAAGACTTGATAGAAAAAACAAAAAAGGAGTACTATCAAGCATTAATGTTGTATAAAAAAAACATTTGATAGTTAAAATTACATTAACTGAACCAATCTGTATATAATTGCAGAAATAAAAATTTATACTTAAATTTGCTAAAAATTATAAATACCATTAATAACAAAAACAAATGAAAAGAACAGTAATTAACATGCTCAAGACCGCAGCCAAAGATTATGGTAATGAGGTGTATATGGGCGAGAAATTAGAGGCAGGCTGGACAACAAAAACTTTTTCAGAAGTAGATCAAGAATCAAATTATATTGCAAGTTATCTGATTGATAAAGGAGTTTCCAAAGAAGATAAAATTGCTATTTTATCAGAAGGAAGAACTTACTGGGTTATGGGTGAGTATGGTATTCTAAAAGCAGGTGCTACAGCAGTTCCTTTATCGGTAAAACTTCTACCAGAAGAAGTGTTATTTCGCCTAAACCATTCAGAAGCAAAAGGAATTTTAATCTCTAAAAATAGTTTTGACAAATTGGCTCCGATATGGGAGAAGATAGATTGTAAAAATTTTAAAATCTACTATTTAGACGAAGTTTCTGAGAAGTTTAAAGGAAAGACATCTAAATCAGGAATTGATATAGAAAAAGATATTGTGGAATTTCCTAAACTTATTGAACAAGGAAAATCTATTTATGAAGCAAATCCATCTCCTCTGGAAGAGCGAGTAGCAGGAATTCAAGAGGACGATGTTGTTACTATTTCATATACTTCTGGAACAACAGGTAATCCAAAAGGAATAATGCTTACACAATTAAATTACTATGCTAATAGTAATCAAGCAATGGACTTTTTCCAACTTCCTGCTGGATTTAAAACTTTATTAATATTACCATTAGACCACTCATTTGCACATACTGTTGGTATTTATATCTCATTATTAAGAGGAATTTCTATCTATTTTGTTGATGCGAGAGGTGGAGCACTTAATACTTTAAAAAATATACCAATTAATCTAAAAGAAATATCCCCCGATTTCTTACTTACTGTTCCTGCACTAACAGGTAACTTTATGAAGAAAATAAAAGATGGCATAAAAGCACAAGGTGGATTTGTACATTGGTTATTTGAAAAAGGAATGAAATCGGGAATGAAAATTAACAAAAACGGTTTCAAAAAAGCAGGTCTTTTAACAAAGATAGCCAATATTATCCCTTACAAATTGGCAAGTGTACTTATTTTCAAGAAAGTTAGGTCTATTTTTGGAGATAACTTACAATTCTGTGTTGGTGGTGGTGCATTGTTAGATGTTAAGCAACAAAACTTCTTCTACACATTGGGAGTACCTGTTTATCAAGGATATGGACAGACAGAAGCAACACCTATTATTTCTGCTAACACTTACAATATTCACAAATTGGGAACATCAGGTCCTGTTTTACCTGGTATTACTTGTAAAATTGTAGATTCTGACCGTAAAGAACTTCCAAAAGGAGAAAAAGGAGAAATAGCCATTTTAGGAGACAATGTAATGAAAGGCTACTTTAAAAACGAAAAAGCAAGTTCAGAAGTTCTAGATAATGGTTGGTTATATACTGGAGATATGGGATATATTGAACAAGATGATTTCTTAATGGTTGTTGGACGTGAGAAGGCTCTATTAATATCAGAAGATGGAGAAAAATACTCACCAGAAGAAATAGAAGAAGCAATTACTGTTTCATCAGATTTAGTGTCTCAAGTAATGATATACAATGACCACAAGAAATACACAACGGCTATTGTAACATTGGATGTTCCTAATATTAAAAAAATAATTTCTCAAAAACAGATTACAGAAGCAAGTGTATTGATGGAAGAAATAAAAAAATCTCTTTATCAGTTTAAGTCTGAACCTGATTTTATTAATAAATTTCCAGAGAAATGGATTCCAAGTGTATTTAGAATTGTTGCTGAACCATTTACTGAAGAGAACAAAATGATAAATTCTACCATGAAAATGGTAAGATATAAAATTGTAGAGGCTTATAAAGAGGATATTGAAGAAATGTATGAAAGTAAAAGTGGAAATATTGTTACTTCTAAAAATGAAGAGATAATCAAAAAACTTTTACCCTCTAAATAAGTAAGAAAAAACACTAAAAAGTGAATTGATTTTCACTTATATCGATAAAAATAATACTCGGCAAAATGCCGAGTATTATTTTATATTCTGATTTTAATTGTCATTATCCATCTTTTGTAAAATATCTTGAATTAACAGGTAACTTTTTATCATCATTCGTGGAATATGGAAAGGTCCTTTGAAAATGTTGCCTTTGGCAGGTTGGGCTACGCTACCATCACGGTGCAAATAGCCGTACCACTCACCAAACTTATCATCAGGGAAGTGCTTATATGTCCACTCGTTAATCTCTTTGTATTTATTGAAATAGTCTTCGTTTCCTGTTATTAAAAAGTTGTACAACGTAGCGATGATTGTTTCGGTTTGTGGCCACCAGAACTTCATATCTTGGCTATAATCTTGATGAGGGAAATTTTTACAGTCTTTGAAGTTGATAATTCCACCATACTGCTTATCATAACCCCAATTCCACGACCAATCAAAGATTTGTAATGATGTATCAATTAATTCTTTATTCCAATTTTGATGTTTCGCCTCTTCCAAAAGAAACCACGCTGTCTCAATGCAATGTCCTGGGTTGATAGTTCGTCCGATGCCTGTGTCGATAAACTCGCCATTTAATCCGACCGTTTCCAAAAGTGCCTTATATTCTGGGTGCATAAAGTCTTCACGGATTTGCTGAATGGAATTTTGAATGGTTTTATCCAAAACATCATCAGCAATTGCGGAACGAAGAACGACAGCCACATTAACCAACATCATCGTTAAAGAGTGTCCTTTCGCTTTGAGTGATGGTTCGTACTTTGGTTGTAATAAACCGTCTGTTTGACTGTATTTTAGTATTAATTTGAAGATGTTTAACGCCTTTTTCGCGTAAGTTTCATCTTGCGTAGCCTTTGAATATTCAGCCATTGCTATCACAGCGAAACACTCGGAGAAAAGATAGCGACGTTTACGCAAAGGTGTACCGTTTTCTTCCATCTCAAAGTACATTCTGCCATCCGTATCAAAACAATGATTTTCAAGAAAGTCAATCGCAGAACGAGACGCAGACAGATAGGCTGGATTTTGGTCTATTTCGTTGTAAGCACTTGCGAAAATATACCCTGCTCGTCCTTGAAACCATACGGATTTGGTCGTATCCATTAGCGTTCCGTCCCTATCCAAGCAGGTGTAGAAACCTCCGTGCTTTTTATCCAATCCGTTCTCTAACCAAAAAGGTAAGATATTTTCTATTAAGTCAGTCTTGTACTTTTCTGACCACATTTTTAAGTAATTGTAAATCTCCTTGTTTTTCATATTTATATCATTTTAATTCTTTATAAGATGATTTCTTCTATTAATTCATTCCATTTAAATCCTACTCACAACCTGTTGTAGTATAAATAGCAGAAGTCGGTTTGTTCCATCTTTTAGGAATAGCATTCAACTGTTTCTCATTCACTTTGATACACTTTAATTTATCATTTTTCGTACAAACTAAATCTTCCAAATACCCATTTTTACTAACGTCCAAACGCTCAAATTTGTTGTTAGAAATTCTTAAACTTCGTAAATATTCATTCTTACTTACATCTAAATGCGTTAAGAGATTATTATCAGCCCACAAACGAAGTAAAACTCTGTATATT
>PDWI01004357.1_pt1 | contig 19088 bp, 18 predicted proteins | sample 1430891 | NCBI WGS metagenome assembly PDWI01 (sample SAMN01162508, study PRJNA174530) | Oral metagenome, whole genome shotgun sequencing project. | biome: Marine environment; feature: Marine mammal; material: Swab sample of the gingival sulcus; isolation source: swab sample of gingival sulcus...
GTCTGTTTTGCCATGACATTGCCTTGCTTTTTGCTCCACATCGGCTCGCTTTCAATGGTCTTGGTCAAATGCGAAGACAACGGCACCAGCCACGCCAAATCAATTTTTGCCACTTGACGAGCATAAACGCGACTGCTCTCGACAATCTCGGCACAGACAACGTGATTCGGCTTTTTCTTGAATAAAAATGAACCGGGGAAGATGTGAAAACGCTTGTTTCTCGCACCGATGAAATCGCCTTCTTCGGGTTGGTAAATGCCGACGTGGTCGAGGAAACCGACAAGCAATGCCTCGTGAATACCTTGATATTCGTTAGCGAATTTATCTTTGGCTTTTTTCGACTGGTCGGGCATCACGCCGTCAGGCATAGTGATTTTATAACCCAATTGCTCGGCAAGTTGTTCGACTAAAAACAGCCATTCACGCACGCGCATTGCAGATAAGTAGTGCTTTTTCGCCCATTTTCGGGCTTGGTTTTTGCTCTTTCTAAACAGCGGATAAATAACATCAAAGACATTGTTAAAAAACAAAAAGTCCGACTGCTTATGAGCAAACAAACGGTGTGCGGTATCGGCGGCTTGCTCTTTGCCAAATGGACGCTCTTTAATATCGCCAACCACCAAGGCACAGACAATCGGCAACACTCTATCCAACACTGCATGCTGTTTGGCGTACAGCAACACCGCCGCAAAGCGAGGATCGATTGGCAAGTCCGCCATTTTCTTTCCTAATGGGGTGATTTTATGATTAGTATCAACGGCTTTGAGTTCAAACAGCAACTTATAACCGTCGGCTATCATTTTGTTTTCGGGAGGCTCGACAAAGGGAAATCGGTCGATGTCGCCCAGACCGATGCTCGCCATTTGCAAAATGACCGATGCCAGCGAGGTGCGTTTGATTTCAGGGTCGGTAAACTCATCGCGGGCGAGGTAGTCAAGCTCGCTGTACAGTCGCAAACACACGCCCTCGGCAATACGTCCACAACGCCCTTTGCGCTGGTCGGCGGAGGCACGAGAAATCGGCTCAATCGGCAAGCGTTGGATTTTACTGCGATGACTGTAACGCGAAATGCGAGCAATCCCCGTATCGATAACGTTCAAAATGCGCGGCACCGTCACCGAGGTTTCCGCCACGTTGGTCGATAAAATAATGCGACGCTTGTTCTTCGGGTGGAAAATGGCGTTTTGCACAGCGGCAGTTTGTCTAGCGAACAGCGATAGCACCTCGGTATGGCGAAGATTGAGCTTTTCCAACGCCTCTTGGGCATCGCGGATATCACGTTCGGTCGGTAAAAAGACTAATGTGTCGCCGTAGTGAATGTCGTCTAGCTCTTGAACGGCTCGACAGATGCCGTCAATCATATCACCATCAAATGGCGAATTTTCGGCGAATTGCTGCGTTGTGCGTTGCTCGCTCGTTTGCCGTACTGATTGTACTGTCTTCTCTCGCTGTGCTACTACGCCTTGCACTTCATCCGAAAATTCATCCATTTGATTATCAGATATGTCATCGTCTTCAACAAGTGGGCGATAGAGGGTTGTAATCGGATAGGTTTTGCCCTCAACCATCACGATAGGAGCAGCTTTGCCACGAATGCTAAAGTGTTTGGCAAAACGCTCTGGGTCAATCGTCGCCGAGGTAATAATAATTTTCAAATCAGGGCGTTTGGGCAATAATTGACGCAAATAGCCGAGCAGAAAATCGATATTCAAACTGCGTTCGTGGGCTTCGTCAATGATGATGACTTCGTAGTTACTTAAAAATCTATCCTGTTGAATTTCAGCCAACAACATACCGTCAGTCTGTAATAAAACCGTGGTGTCTTTGCTGTGTTTTTCATCAAATCGGACTTTGTAGCCGACTTCACGCCCTAGCGTCACGCCCAATTCTTCGGCAATTCTATCGGCAACGGTGCGAGCGGCAATACGACGAGGTTGCGTATGGGCAATTTTTCCCCTCGCCCCCAAACCAATATCCAAACAAATTTGCGGAATTTGCGTGGTTTTCCCCGAGCCTGTGTGCCCGCAAATAATCGACACTTGGTTGTTTTTAATCGTATCGGCAATCTCGTCCCAACGAGCCGTAACGGGCAGGTCATTAGCCGTTTTATCGGGTTTCGGCAAATTTTCTCGGCGTTTTTCGACGATTTCAGCAGATTTTTTTAAGCTGTTTTCGTATTTTTCAATCAGCTTATCAGAAGGTTGTCCCTTTTTTAGGCGTGCCAGTATTTGCCGATAGGTTCTTTGTAGGTAGTATCGGTCACGGGTGGTTGTGTTTTGGTTGTTTGGTTTTGTGAGAAACATTTCTATATCATGGCTTAGTTATTTTTGTTTTAACCCCATACCAATCAAAAGCTGCTTCTGCCTTTTTTAGGAATCTTTTATCACTAGTGACGAGAATATCACAAAATGAAGCATAAACAGCATGAGTAACATCATAAGTGCTAGTTTTTTCATCTTTTTCTGGAAAATATCGTCTTAACTCAAATTCTTCAAAAATTTTTTCTATTGCAGCCTCATGAGCTAGAAAACACTTTTTATACATATCAAAACAAAAATTATTAAAATCAAGGTTGTTAGGTATAGGAATATTATGTTCTTCACTAGCTGAAATAACACCATGATGTATTATTTCAATAAGATTGGCTTTATTATCTTCCAATGTTTTTTTGATGTCAGTATTATTTGCTTCTTTTGAAGTGATACCTGTATTTTTTTCATTTATTTTTCCATTTTCAATTTTTTGTTTTTGATGCGATGTTACAGTCTCATTTTGTCCATATGTTGGCAATAATCGCTCATACATAGCTAAGGGAGACTCCTCTGAAAGGTATGCTCCATCGATATATTCTTGTTTTAGAGATTCTCTTGAATAAGGTAGTATGGCTTTTGAACGTGTTATTTTTTCAATGTATTTTAGTCTATTCTTAATAGTATCTTCCCCTACACCATCATCTATTAGATTTTTAATCATTTCTTCAATGTGAGCAGGACTATACACAACTTGCAAATTAGATGTTTTAGAATCTAATTTTTCTAAAAGTCCTTTTAAGTTTAATTTTTTTTCTTCTAGATATCGAATAATATTGTAATCAAAATATACATATTTCATTTTTTTCTCTCATGTTAATAGTAAATTGTAAGTTATAACTATTTTTAAAAGTGTTTTACTTCGATATTGAATATAAAACCTATTTGTCGATAGACTCTGTGTGTAGCAATATTATAATTCAACATATCAATTTCTATCCTCCGCGTTGCAGAATAATCTTAGCAACGTGAGGGTAGAATACCAATTGACACTCTATTTGCTATAAGTAGTATCGGTCACGGGTGGTTGTGTTTTGGTAATCAATCATACAATAACTAGGAATTAAATTTTGCTCAGCGTAAATCGTAATATTTTATTGTGGAGTACGCACCAATATACTCGAAAGATAATATGTAGCACCATAATCATAGGTACTTTGACCATCATAAAAATCTACGCCACACCCACTTTCCTCATCTCCAGGAACAGCTGACGCCGACCAGTAATAAGCATAACTATCATTATTAAAAGGAAATGCTTGTTTAATATATCGATCACCAACACAAGCATTTAACCAGTATGGATAGTCTGTATCGCCACCATCACGACCATTGTCCTTTCCGCCATCACAAAAAACCAGTGTCTCTAATTCAAAACGTGTTGGTAATCGCCAATCACTGTATCCTGCAAAAGTAACTTTTTGCTGTTTTGCCTCTTGCCAATGTAATTTGGTTTCTTCTCCCTCACAATTTTTGCCATTCCATTTCAAGCCAACAGTACACTGCAGCCACATTAATCCCGTACGTTTATCGATAACGGTACCGTCATTCTGTGGTATAAAATCTTTTGGTCGATGAGGGTTAGAACGATATGTGTCGGTAATATTTCGCAATTCTGCTTCATTAGTGACTACTCTAAGGGTGTTATCAGCATAACCGTATGATATAACTACCCCACTCACCAACATCAGTACGGTCAATAATTTTCTTTTCATAATTTTTTCTACATTGTGATTAATATAATCAAGTCACATGGTTATTACAGTTTCTTTTCCTGCTCAATCAATGCAACCACTCCGTCATACATATCTTTAACGCATTGTATTTCAGTGATACCTAGTCGTCTTTTGTTGCTAATATCATAAATACCACAGTCACTCTGTGAATGCTCGCCGTCAATGCCTCTGATTTGCAGATGATATTTATCAGTTATTTCGTTAAACAGTGTTTGGTTTTTTCCCAATTTAGGCAGTTTGATATGAACGCTGGCTCTCATTGCCGTGCCTAAATTCGTTGGACACGATGTGATGTAGCCTAGGTGATTATTGTGAGCAAACTCTATTTTTTTTTCCAATGCTGACAGGGCTTTGACTAAGCGTGAGAATACGGCGTGTATATCGCCACCTTTTTGCATAGAAATAATTCTCAGCTGGTCTTCTTCATTAACCCAGACTAAAAATGTTTTCTCAAAATTGTGATAAATGCCTCTGGCACTTGGCCAATCTCTATTCAATCCTGCGGATTCTAAAAATCTATCCCCTGCTTTGAATAAAAAATGTTCTTTGACAAGTGTAATCCTATCGCTTTCGCTCATTCCCTCTAATGGATAGTATTTGCCTGCTAAATCACCTTCAAGTGAATTCAGTGCAGTTGTCACAATATGGGCAACTTCTAATCGCTGTTGTTTTGAAATCGCCGTTCCCAGTGGCATACCAGCTAAGTTTCGCCCAACGCGTATGCGTGTTGAAAGAATATATTCGTTATCACTATCAGGATTAGTAATATTTAGCTGATTAATATCCAAATTACTGTGATGATTATCCTCTTTTGAAAAACCGTGATAATCCTTAATAATTTCATCAAATAACAGAGCAAATAGCGTATAGCTTTCTTCATCCCCTGCGTAAATGCCGATGCCACTATCAGGATTTTCCAGCCCTGAGTTAATCGCATCTTGGAGTGTAAAGCCATTTTTTGTTTGTTTATTCTTTAATGTCTCGTAAATATTTTTTGTAAGATACTTTGCCATTAGTGAGGTAAATTCTTCGGTAAAATTTGGATAGTCCATAACCTTTTCTTTACTATTTATTGTGTTTTTATCATTGCTCAACAGTATAACATTACTCAGAGGTTATTTTTACTTTCTGACTGAAGCAAAACATAGTAACGATTGTCTTGCATCAATTGTATCGCTTTGTAATATTTTCAGTGCCTTTGCCTTACTTTAAACATTTATTGTCACTCACACCTATTTCACAGTAGAATAGCCACTTATTTAAATTACGTTCTGTTTTACCTATGTTTATCCATAATCCGCTGAATAATCATCTTACACTCACTAAATTTATTTTTATTGGTTTAGTTCTCATTGCCTTTTCGGGAATGATTAATAGTCCAACAGCCTTAGCATTAGGATTATTATTTAGTGTATTATTTAGTAACCCTTTTCCCACCCTGACACAAAAAGGCATTAAGCAAGGATTAAAAATCGCAGTAGTTGGTTTAGGGTTCGGCATTTCTGCAACAGAAGCTATTCAAGCCAATAGTCACGGTATAGGATTAATTATTTTTTCCATTTTTAGTACCGTCATTCTAGGGATGCTAGTTAGCAAAAAACTAGGATTAGAGCCAAAGCTAGGATTTCTAATCACGTCAGGCACAGCCATTTGTGGCGGCAGTGCCATTGCCGCTGTTTCTCCAGCCATCAAAGCAGACAATAAGGCAATCACGGTGGCACTGGCCATTGTCTTTACCTTAAACGCCATCGCCCTACTTATTTTCCCACCGATTGGACGTTTTTTTGAATTAACCCAACAGCAATTTGGTTTGTGGGCTGCAATTGCCATTCACGACACCAGTTCTGTTGTCGGTGCCGCCCTCGCCTATGGCGATGAAGCTTTAAAGACCGCCACAACGCTAAAACTTTCAAGAACTCTGTGGATTATCCCTCTGGCGTTATTTGCTGCGTATTGGTTTAAATCAAAAGGACAAAAAATTGCCATCCCCTATTTCATTGGCGGTTTTATATTAGCGATATTAATTAACAGTACGAATCTGCTACCAGAAAGTGTCACAGAAGGTATTGTAACAACCTCTAAGCACCTACTAGTTGTTGTACTATTCTTTATTGGTTCAACCCTATCGCCTAACACTTTAAAAAGTATTGGTTTCAAACCATTAATTCTTGCTGTGACTTTATGGTTAGCGATTAGTAGCCTATCCTTATTTTATATCGTGGCTTAGTTAGCTATACTTGACAAGACCGTTATTAATGGGATAATTTCACGCAGTCTTTTTCAAGGTGTCCTTATGCAATTATCTTATGAGCCAATTCAAATGCTTTGGGTTGGAGGAAGTCTCTCTCAATTAGAGCATCTATGTATGCAATCTTTTTTATCCAATGGCCATCCTGTACACCTATATACTTATGGAAAAGTAGATAATGTGCCTAGTGCAGTTACTTGCTTGAACGCGGAAGATATTCTAGGTAAAGAGCATATTTTTTTGCACAAAGGTTCTTATGCTTGCTTTGCTGATTTATTCCGCTGGAAACTCTTATTTGAAAGAGGCGGCTATTACTGCGACACAGACATTCTTTGCCTTAAACCCTTTGATTTTACAGAAGAATCCATCATTGGACTAGAGTCACATAATAAATTCAATGTTGCTGTTCTAAGATTCCCAAAACAAGATTTTCTTTGCCAAGAAATGTTAGATTGTGCCCAAAATCCTTTAAAAATCAAAAATTACGACAGTAGAAAGATAAAAAGAAAAAAAATACTGAAAAAAATCACTCCTAAAACAAAGGCAATCGGTTGGGGAGAAACTGCAGGTCCTCCAGCTGTTTCTCGTGCTATTAAATATTTTAATCTAGAAGATAAAATATCAATTAAAAACTTTACCCACTTTTACCCTATCAGTGCAGGAAACTGGGATTCTTTATTTGACAATACATTAACTAACGAAACATTATTTCAAAACACCTATGCAGTACACCTATGGAACGAAATGATAAGACGCTCAGATATAGATAAAAACGCACCATTCTCAATTGATTCTTTCGTAGGGAAGTATTTTGACAAATATTGCACTGAATAATTTACAACATATTTCAACTAATGAAGTAGCCTTTGCTTATGACTATAACACCGCTTTTCACCCCTAATCGAATCGATAAAATCATGCTCATCTGCGTCATGGGATATGCATTATTTAAATATGCAGATAGGGCGATTGGTGACATCTTTCTCGGTATTTTACTCGTCGGCACATTAGTAGTTATCGCCAAAGAAAAAAACTATTTCTTAAAAGACAAAATATTTCTTCTATTTCTTTTTGCTCTCATCACACAAGTAGCAAGCTGGCTATACGGAAAATTTATTTCTCCTCATGAGGTTAGCAAACTCTCTATCAGCCCATTAGGCAACTTATTTTATTTTATTTGTGTCGCTTATTGGCTAAAAGCTCGTCCAAAATATATCTTGCTAACATTATTAAGTTTTTGTGCAGGCATTATATTAACTTATTTTACACATAGCCAGCACCCTGTACTTGAATTTATCAATGGTCTAAAAGGATCAAGAGTTGATTTTGACATAACCAATGCAAACCACACTGCCGCACTATCAGGTATCGCAACAATATTGTCTGCTTTCCTAATCACCTTATCCATAAAGGACAAGAAAAAATTCAATACAAAACTAAAATATTGGGGAGTTTTTATTGTTCTTTTGAATATTTTTTCTATTAATGTACTAGTTACTTATATGACAATGTCACGGGCAACGTGGTTAGCTTTGTCCCTATCTGCTATTTTTTCAGTTCTTTTTGTAACACAATCTATCGCAAAAAACATTAAGCATAAGCTACTCACCTTATGCTTTCTTTCAGGACTGACTGCATTACTACTGGTTAGTTTGCTGCAAGTAAATACAATTCACAATAGAGTTTTTACTGAACAGGGAACTGTGCAGCAAATAATGACTCAAACAGAAAATTTAGATATAGAAAAAATCCCCAATACAAGTATTGGATTAAGAGTTAAATTTTGGTTTTCGGCCATCTCTTGGATAAGGGAATATCCAATATTGGGCTTAGGAGATAAATTTGCCAGAGAATTTGTTATCCACAATACGACTTATCTGCCTGAAAACATCAAAAAAGAATTTACCCACCTACACAATGGACATTTAGAAGTTTTAGTCGGCTATGGCATATTGGGTCTACTCACTGTATGGGGCATTTTTTTCTACGTTATTAAAACAGCATTTTCCCTCACTTCACCTCATAAAAAGTACATCATTTGGGGAGCTATAACATTTACGCTTTATTACTTTACAATTAACTTGTTTGAGTCTTTCTTCTTCTTTAAATCAGGAGAAATCATTCATAATATTGTTTTAGGTTGTTTATACACTTTTTACCTAACCGAAAGTAGGGAACTGAAAAAGAAGCATAACTCCTAGACGATTAATAAAATTATATTTTTCTCAGAAAGAAGAATTTCTGGATAGCTTCTGGCAGTTTAATCAGCTCGCAACGTAGCTTAGTCAGGATGTTCATTTTTTTTCGTTTTCGCCCACCTATTTCAGACGGAATATCTCGTCGCTTTAAAGGAAAAGGGGCAATACCGTATTTAGGAACATGGTGAACCCACTCTTTGTCCATATAGTCATCAACTGGCTCAACCCAATCCCCAGCCCGCTTAATCAATTCTTTAGCTGTATTAGGGGTTAAAATATAGCCTGTCGTACTGGTTGTTTTTGAAGCAAACTTCACAATAGAAAGATTATCGGCCAATTTATCGATTACTTTAGTTTTTGCTGGCACACTATTTAGTTTATAAAAACCCTCTCGTTGGATAATCTGCTCAAAATTATCTATTACACTCATAAAATTATCATTAATTTGAGCATGATCCTCCATGATTATAATTGGCGTGTTTAAACTGACACATTTTTCCCACATTAAATAATGGCTTGCGAAACAACCAATTTCACCTTTGGTCATTTCATAACCTTTTTTCCACATTCTTTTTTTATGGTTATAATGAGATAGGACAGACGAGTGCCCATTACCATTAATTGCATCAAAAAACTCAAAATCCAAATTTAGATATTCCATGTCCTGCCGAATATCTTGACGACGCACAGAGCCTTTCAGACTAATGACAAATATTAATGGCTGCTTTCTTTTCACTTTCAAACCTATCTCTAAAAAAACCTAATAAAATTATATAGGGTTACTACCACCTACACATCAAACAAAGCCAACACTGACTCTGGTGGGCGGCCGATTTTGGCTTTGCTATTGTCAACAATGACAATTGGACGTTCAATTAATTTAGGGTTTTCAGTCATTGCTAAAACCAGAGCTTCTTCATCATTCACTTCTGCCAAATTAAGTTCTTTATAAATGGTCTCTTTGGTTCGCATTAGCTCTCTTGCTGATGAAAACCCTAATAATGCAATAATGTCTTTCAACTCTTCAGCACTTGGGACCTCTTGCAAATACAAACGCGGTTGAAAGTTAATGTGCTTTTCTTCTAATAATTTTACAGTTTCACGCGACTTAGAGCAGCGAGGGTTGTGATAAACTACAGTTGTCATTATATGATGCCTTTAATATTAATTAGTATTATAAAATTCTCTTTAATTATACTGTAACCACCATTAAAGATTAACTAAAATACTCACCACTGATGTAAACTTGTGAAAAATTGCTTAATTGACTTTACTATTGCTTATGAACCTCGATAAAAATTGCAACTCAAATAACGAAAAAAGTACCGTCATTCTGAGCGTTACCGAAATTAGTCAAAATAATCAATACGCCCAAGTCACTGTAGCAACACCTGCTAAAAACAATTGCCAAACTTGTGCCAGTGGTAACGGCTGCCAGTCTTTTTCCATCTATCAATTAATTTTTGCCAACCGACCTTTAAAAATTAATAATCAAAATTATCATCAAGGGCAACAGTTATCAGCGACTTTCCCCAATCGTTTGTTGCAACAAACATTGTATTTCTTGTTGGGATTGCCCTTACTAGGTTTTATTTTGGGTGCGATTATCGGCAGTTTTACGCATGAATTATTGGGTTTCGCATTGGGATTATCACTAGCAATAATCACTTATTTTTTCACAAAGAAACAAACAAAAAAACTAATTTCAAAGCATTTACAACTAACCCAAATACAGCCGTGATAGCTATCGCTGATAGTAAAAGATAACAAGCTGCTTCGGTCTCACTTTATTCTCATACCACCTTCGATAGAAGACCTTGTATCAAAAGTTAATCAATTTCGCTATAGTTTGTTATAATGACAAAGGTAATTACTTAATCTATAAACTATTTTAGGAGCTTTTTATGTATTTTGACATTATTTCCCCAGCTATGCTTGTTGGGATTTTACTGGTTATACTCGCCCTTTGGACGTTAAAGAGAGGCGTTTACTTCGTTCCTCAAGGTTACAATTTTGTCGTAGAAAGACTCGGAAAATATGTGAGAACTTTTGATCCAGGGCTACATTTAATGATTCCTTACATCTACAATATTAGTGCTAGAGTTAACATGAAAGAACAAGTCCTTGACGTACCTTCTCAAGAAGTCATTACCAAGGATAATGCCATGGTCACCGCTAATGGGGTCGTGTTTTACCAAGTGGTCAACGCTTCCCAAGCTGTTTACGAAGTCAACGACTTAGAATACGCCATTCTCAATCTAACACTAACTAATATCCGTACAGTTATGGGTTCTATGGACTTGGATGAACTGTTATCAAAACGTGACCAAATAAACGCTCAACTACTCAGCGTTGTCGATGAAGCCACTTCACCGTGGGGTGTAAAAGTTACTCGTATTGAAATCAAAGACATTGATCCACCAAATGACTTGGTTCAAGCGATGGCAAGACAAATGAAAGCCGAACGTGAAAAACGTGCCAATATACTAGAAGCAGAAGGTTTCAAACAAGCTGCTATCCTAAAAGCATCTGGTGAAAAAGAAGGTGCAATTTTACAAGCGGATGGTGAAAAAGAAGCCGCCTTTAGAGAAGCCGAAGCACGTGAACGTCTCGCCGAGGCAGAAGCCAATGCCACGCGTATGCTTTCTGAATCCATTGAAACGGGTAATGCTCAAGCGATTAACTACTTTATTGCTCAAAAATATGTCGAGTCGCTAGGCAAGTTCGCTGATTCTGACAATCAGAAATTAATGGTCTTGCCAATGGAAGTAACCAATCTAATGGGAACCATTGGCGGTGTTGCAGAAATTGCCAAAGAGGCTCTCAGTAAAAATAATGACAAGTCTTAGAGGTTGGCATGTTGGATATTTTTATTGACCCATTTTTCTATAACTGGCTTATTTTAGGGGCAATTCTACTTATCGTAGAGGTTGCTTCCTTTACACTGCTATGTTTTTGGCTATCTATCGCTGCTTTTGTCATGGCAGCGATTAGCTATATCTCACCAAATTTATCGCTAACAACCCAGTTATTCATTTTTGCAGCCATTGCCATTTTGTCCGTAGTGATTTGGCATAGACTGTTCAAAAAAGCACAAGATAACATGGGCGATGCACAGATGAATAATCGGGCGACGCGTTACATTGGTCGAACCGCCATGCTGGTTGAACCCATTGAAAATGGCATGGGGAAAATTCAAATAGAAGATAGCTTTTGGCGAGTCAAATGTGATACGGATTTACCTAATGGCAGCACCGTTAAAATCATTGATAATAAAGATGTTATTCTAATTGTTAAACCAAACTAGCTCCATGAAACGTTTTTTATATTTGAGTGCGATGTTTTTTATCGCACTCAACTTTTTAACTCACGCAACAGGGCGTTCAGAACGGCCTGTTTACCAACAGTTTTCTGTAGACAATCACCCTTTTAGAGCGGTATTAGTCGACCCTAAAAAGGTTTCATTACACTGGAAAGATACAAAAGGAAACCCCTACCAAGAAATCAGTACACTAAAAAGCAAATTAGAAGAACAAGGAAAGTCCATTATTATCGCTATGAATGCAGGTATTTATACGGCAAACGATAATCCTGCTGGACTACATATTGAACAAGGAAAAGTCATCTCAAAACTTAACCGTCGACGCGGTGGCGGTAATTTTCACATACAGCCTAACGGTGTCTTTTTAATTAGCAAACTAGGCACTGCAAATATTCTCACCACCAATAGTTACGCCAAATACTACGGAACGGGTAACGGCAAAAAAAGCAAAAATATCCGAATTGCCACACAGTCTGGCCCTATGTTACTCATTAACGGCAAAATTAACCGTCAACTGAAAAAAAGCAGTGACTCGCTCTATACTCGAAATGGTGTCTGTGTAACGGCGAAAAAACAATTGTATTTTGTTGCCAATGATGGATTATTCTCAAGCCCTTCGAACCTTTATTATTTTGCCAAAGCAATGCAAAAACTGGGCTGTAAAAATGGCTTGTATCTTGACGGCAGTATTTCTAAGCTTTACGTAAAAAGCGACAATACGACGTTTCACTTTGGTCACTTTGTCGGCATATTAACTGTTGAAGAATAACTTTAGTGACGAGTAGTTCTAGTACCGTCATTCTGGAAAAGTCATACATATAGTGATGTAAATGCGTTCACTTTACAATATAAATCAATGTTGCCATTCGTCCTGTTTTGGCACTACGTCGATAAGAGAAAAATCGTTCATCGCTAAAAGTATCAAACTCACCACCAAAAATACGCTGAGTAGCAACCCCACAATCAACCAACTGCTGTCTAGCAATTTCTTTCAAATCAAATAAATAATGCCCTGCTCTATTGGCAACAAATGCCGATTGGTAACTTTTATTCGCTGATAAAAATCGCTGATATACAGTTTCATCGACTTCATAACTTTGCTGGCCAATTGCAGGCCCTAACCACGCGACGACCTCATCACCTTGAAAATATTGCTGTATTGTTTTCATAATCAGGTTCTGATGCAGACCTTTCCAGCCACAGTGCAAAGCTGAGATTTTTGTACCCGTTTGATTACAAAGCAATACAGGCAAGCAATCTGCCGTCATCACCACACAAGCTTGTTGCTGTTTTTGTGTGAAGGCGGCATCAGCTTCAACAACATCAGTATAATTCTGCAAATCGACAACAATATCGCTGTGCGTTTGGTTGAGCCAACAAAGCTGAACGTCCTCACCAACCAATTGCTGTAAGTTTTCCCTGTTTTTTGCCACGTACTGAGGATTATCGCCAACATGCACACCTAAGTTAAAACTAGAAAACTCACCTTGACTTACACCACCAGCCACTGTTGTAGTGAAGGCTTTCACCTGTGAGGGAACATCCCAATTGGGCAGAATGACGGTACTAGATTGCATAATTTCTAAAAAGGTGTTGAGTTGAATTTAAGTTATTTATTACTTAGACGGACATTCTAATTAATTTTTTTGCTGTAGACGATAAAAAACTCAGCTTTTTATCCTTATGAGCTTTAGTATATCTCATAGCAAACTTGACAGTGAACGCAGCAAAGATAGATAATCAAGCCTTAAACTTATCTATAAACTTATCTATTTTGGTAAAGCATAATGACACATAGCCTTTCTCATTTAAAACCAACCATTGTTTGGGACTTTTTCTACCAACTGACACAAATCCCCCGCCCTTCTAAACACGAAGAAAAAATCCAAGCTTTTATGCTCAATTTTGGACAATCATTAGGATTGGAAACTTTTCGCGACGAAATCGGCAATATTATCATTAAAAAACCGGCGACCAAAGGCTACGAAGACCGCAAAACCGTTGTTTTACAATCACACCTTGACATGGTGCCGCAAGCCAATAACGATACGCCGCACGACTTTGCCAAAGACCCTATTAATGCCTACGTTGACGGCGATTGGGTTACCGCAAAAGGCACAACCCTAGGTGCCGACAACGGCATGGGTGTTGCAGCTATCATGGCTGTTTTATCGGATAAAACAGTGGCGCATGGACCTTTGGAAGCTTTGTTTACTTGTGACGAAGAAACATCAATGGCTGGGGCTTTTGAACTCAAACCTAATGTTTTAGCAGGCGACATCCTACTCAATTTAGACTCAGAAGATGAAAAAGAATTGTACATTGGCTGTGCAGGTGGCATTGACACGACATTCACTTTACCGATTGAGCGAGAAAATGCACCGAAAGAAAAACAGGCCTATCGCTTGGATTTAACTGGTTTAAAAGGCGGACATTCGGGTATTGATATTGTCTTACAACGAGCCAACGCAAATAAATTATTAGCCCGTTTCTTGCTCCAATTGGATAGCTTGGGAGATTGGCAACTGCATACTTTTAATGGCGGCAACTTACGCAACGCCATCCCTCGTGAAAGCCATGCCGTTGTCATGCTTTCTGAAACGCAAAAGCAAAAAGCCCCCGAACTCATTGAGCAATTCCAAGATATTATCCAACGTGAGTACGGCGAAATAGAACCGAATATTGAACTAACAATTAGCGATAGTCATTGTGATAACGTACTGACAGCAGATACTAAAAACAAACTCTTACACGTGATTAACGCCTGCCCAAACGGCGTACACCGCATGAGCATTGACATTGACAATCTTGTTGAAACGTCAAATAATCTATCCGTTGTCACAACTGATAATGATAACGTTATGATTGCGTGTCTCTTGCGTTCTTCTGTCGATTCTGCTCGTGACGATTTTGTCCAACAAATCACCAGCCTTTTCCAACTCGCAGGTGCAAGTTACCACTACGCAGGGGCTTATCCGGGCTGGCAACCAAACCCAAATTCGGAAATTTTAGAAGTCATGAAAAAAACAGGGAAAGCCTGCTTTGGTGAAGAACCTGAAATTCGTGCAATCCATGCTGGATTAGAGTGTGGCTTACTGGGTGGCACTTACCCCAATTGGGATATGATTTCATTCGGACCAACCATTAGATTCCCTCACTCTCCTGATGAAAAAGTCAAAATTGACACCGTTGCTGTATTTTATGATTGGTTACTGGCAACATTAAAGGAAATTCCTAAAAAATAATTTTTCCAATGCGGTGAAACCGCAGAGGTAAAAAGAGAAACCTATCCGATTTAAAAACGCCTCTTGTAGAGCCGAATTGAATGCGGCTCTAAGACGGATGCAATCCGTCTCTACAAAAGCACACCAATCAAACCAATGTTTGTCAATAATACTTATTTTACTTACTCAGTGCTGATTTCACAATTGAAAAACCAATCCCACCTAAAATTAGCCCGGTAATTTTGTCAATATAGTAGGAGAGTTTCGCAAATTGGTGATTACTCTAGAAGATGTCATCGCATGCTATAGCATCGGTGGAGATACAGATTTCTTATTACAAGTCGTTGCTGCCGATTTAGATTATTATGCTGACTTTGCCATGGCTGTTGTTCGCAGGCTACCGAAAATTAAAGAAATGCAAAGCCTCTTTGTTCTCAAAGAAATCAAACCACTGGTAAGTTATCCAATCAAATAAGCATTAAGCGATTACCCAGAATGACGGTATCTTTTAGTCAAGAATAGCAGTAAAACACTATGAATACTTTTTGAATTGTTGCTTTAGATAAAAATAAAAAATCACACTCATGCCTGCACCTGATACAGAAATCACCATAATCATCATTTGATAGCGTACGGCAACTAGCGGATCAATGCCTGATAAAATTTGTCCTGTCATCATTCCAGGTAAAGAAACCACCCCCACTGCCAACAGTGAGTTGACCGCAGGAATCATCGCAGCCTTAAAGGCAATATTCCTCGCTTTTTCAAAAGTTGCTTGGTGCTGCAATTCTTCTTCAAAGCGTTCCACTGCTAAGGCAATACCGTTCATGGTCGCCAATAAAATCATACCAGCTAGAGGGATAACATAACGAGGCTGATAGAGGGGCACTATTTGTAGCACAAGCACCAGTATTAGCCCTAAATTAACTACTGACGACAGTAAAACGGCTAGAAAAATCAGAGTAAAATTACTGACGCTTTTATCCTGTGTTTGCCGAAAAATAATCGTCACCGATACCGTGAGCATAAACAGCAAAATCAACAAACCCAACCAAACATGCTGATAAGTAAAGATAAAAATCAGCACATAGCCCACAGCAATCAGCTGTACCAGCATACGCAAAGTGGCATAGGCAAGCTCAAACTTTACGCCCGCCCACTTCGCATAAACCCAGCCAACAAAAAGCAAAGGAATCAGCAAGGACAGTAAACTTACTAGTGAAATATCTTGCATAATAATTATAGTCAGGTCAAAAATTGCTATCTGGTACCGTCATTCTGGCACTCACAGCATTGGGCAATTCGGCACAACGTATAGTGAAAGTTAAGCTACCTCATCACCCAATAACACAGATTCCAAAGCAATAATCATCATGTCATTGAAGGTGCTTTGACGCTCTTCTGAAGTAGTTTGTTCACCCGTCTTAATATGATCAGAAACGGTACAAATGGTGGCCGCTTTTGCACCAAATTCAGCTGCCACGCCGTAAATACCAGCTGCTTCCATTTCCACACCAACAATACCGTATTTCGCCATGGTGTCGAACATTTCAGGTTGCGGTGTATAGAACAAATCTGCTGAAAAAACATTGCCAACATGTGGCTTGATGTTTTGGGCTTTAGCGGCATTGACTAATGCTTGCGTCATGTCGAAATCGGCAATTGCGGCAAAATCATAACCGCCAAATCTCGCACGATTGACCATAGAATCCGTACAAGCACCCATGCCAATCACCACATCGCGAACTTTAATGTCTTCGCGAACTGCACCACACGAACCGACGCGAATAATTTTTTTCACGCCAAAGTCTTTGATGAGTTCTGTGGCATAAATTGAACACGATGGAATCCCCATACCGTGTCCCATAACAGAAATTTTGCGTCCTTTGTAAGTTCCCGTAAAACCAAGCATACTGCGAACATCACAAACTTGTTTGACGTCCTCTAAATAAGTCTCGGCAATATATTTTGCTCGTAGCGGATCACCAGGCATCAAAACGACATCTGAAAAATCACCACGTTCTGCGTTAATATGAGGGGTAGCCATTATTTTTCTCCTTTTTTATCTATTTGTTATCAAATTTTATTGCTTATTCTAAAACCAACTTTTAAGCTTCAAGCACCAAACTGCCTAATCAAACAATTTGGTTGAGTTGGCTTGCTAGTGCTTGTTTTAAATCTTCTGCGATTTGTTTTGCCTCTGCCAAAGTTTCAGCTTGCGTATCGACATAAACTTTTAATTTAGGCTCTGTACCCGATGGACGGAAAATCAAACGCTGCCCACCTTCAAGCGAGAAGACCAAAATATTTTCATTTTTATCCGTTTGCAAATGGTCAACCAACGCTTCCACCGCAAGACCGGCAACTTCGCTAAACGGTTGCTGACGCACATGGGTCAAAATGCGTTCAATACGCCCCAAATCTTCGACGCGAATACTCAGCTGATCACTGGCAAATGCCCCAAAAGTCTGTGTAAATGCTTGGCGATATTGAGAAAATGTTTTGCCTTCACTTTTTAGATGGTTAATTAAGTCTAAAAAAGTTATCGTCGCTGAAATACCATCTTTATCGTGAACTTTATCTGGGTCAGTTAAGTAACCCAGTGCTTCTTCGTAACCAAAAATCAAATTTGGAATGCGTCCAATCCATTTAAATCCTGTAAGTGTTTCTTCATAGTCTTGCCCACAGTGTTCGGCAACTTTCTTTAACATCGGACTAGAAACCAACGAGCAAGCTAACACGCCTTTGGTACCGTCATTCTGTGCTTTTTGAGCCAAATACCAAGCGAGATAAAGACCTACTTCGTTACCGTGCAAAGTCGCCCAATCGCCAGCAATATTTTCTGGGTCATTGGCGACTGCCACCGCCAAACGGTCGGCATCAGGGTCATTGGCAATGATAAATTCTGCTCCACTGGCTTGCGCCTTAGCAATGGACAAATCCAACGCCCCTGCTTCTTCAGGGTTGGGGAAAGCCACCGTGGGGAAACTACCGTCTGGTTGACACTGCTCTTCAACCAAAACAGGTTTAGGTAAATTAGCACGCTCCAATGTTTTGAATAGAGTTTCTGTACCGACACCGTGCATTGCAGTATAAACATAAGTCGTTTCGCTAACAGGTGCTTGTGACAACGCCGCCGTCTTGTCAATATAGGCATCAATCACCTCATCGGCAATCACACCATAATCTTTACTACGTGGCAAATCGGCAATATTAACATTGTCAGCCACCCAGCTAATTTGTTCGGCGATATTTTTATCGTTTGGCGGAATAATTTGTGCACCATCGTCATCACCACCTAAGAAAACTTTATAGCCATTGTCTTGCGGTGGATTGTGACTCGCTGTCACCATCACACCTGCACTGGCATTTAAATGGCGAACGGCAAAAGCAAGTACTGGTGTCGGACGCAAATCTGGCATAATTTGAGCAGACACACCTGCTCCCTGCATAATTTCGGCCGTATCTTCGGCAAAAAGGCGAGAGTTTTTCCGTGCATCATAGCCAATCACAATGCTTGGGTTTTCTTCACGTGAGCATAAAAAACGTGCCAAACCAGCCACCGCTTGAGCAACTAGCACACGGTTCATGCCCATAGGCCCAGCCTGCAAACGACCACGCAGCCCCGCAGTACCAAACTGCAATCTTCCTGAAAAACGCTTTTCCAACTCAGCGAGATTATTCTCATCAATTAAGGTTTGTAACTCTTGCTTGGTTTCATTGTCGGGATCTTGATCCAGCCACGCTTGGGCGATTTTTAATAGCTTACTCATCAGTCTATTCTCATAAATTTTCGTTTGTTTAACTGCTTCTGATTTTATATTATTTACCCTAGATAGTGAAGAATAAAAGCAAGCAAGCAAAAAGTAAATAGACAAGAAAACAAGCCAGTAAAAATAAAATCAAAATAATATTTGACGAGCATTCAGTTTACACCTATAATTCGTCGCCTATTCCCCGATAGCTCAGTTGGTAGAGCAGTAGACTGTTAATCTATTGGTCGGCGGTTCAAGTCCGTCTCGGGGAGCCAAATCTAAAGCTCGTTAAGTTT
>PDWI01004358.1_pt1 | contig 19084 bp, 9 predicted proteins | sample 1430891 | NCBI WGS metagenome assembly PDWI01 (sample SAMN01162508, study PRJNA174530) | Oral metagenome, whole genome shotgun sequencing project. | biome: Marine environment; feature: Marine mammal; material: Swab sample of the gingival sulcus; isolation source: swab sample of gingival sulcus...
TCTTCTAAAAGGCTTTCTATTTTCGTTTGCATAATCCTTATTTCTATCTTTTTATATGCTTTATCTATAATCTACAAAGATACAAATTTACACTCAAATCTCTAGAGCGAAGTTTCAGAAAGTATCACGGGCTTGCCAATCGGCAAGCCCGTGATAATCTTATATTTTACCTTAGAGTTTTTTCTTCTTATGGTAATTCTTTGTAGAAAGGACGTATTGTCGCAGGTTCATATTTTTTATCTGCCCCTGTGTGCATAGCCCACCAGTAAAAGGTTATCAAATAAGAATTTGTTCCATCAGAAGATTCATCTGACGACCAAAAAGAAGAGCTACTACCAATAAAATTAAGTTCAGTATATGAAGGATGTTTTGCATCTCCATGGCAAGCAAACGTGCGTGTGGTTTTCGTATTTACTTCAAAGAATGAGTAGTGAGCAATGTCCTCAAGAGCTAAGCCTGAGTCTTTCAGACCTCCAACACATTCAATAATAACTTTCTTGTCGTTTTCGGCACCCTGATAAGTATAGCGCCAAGCTGACTCCCATTTAGTTCCCTTGAAACGCAAGGCATAAGTTACATAAAGCGCTCCCTCTTGTTTAGATATAAAATCAGAATTATAAGAGTCTGTTTTATTTCCAACTTGAGCCATTTGTTGTAAGCTTCGTTTTGCTAAGCTTGCAGAGCTTTCAGTGTTCTTAAACGCTACATAATTCTCAAGTATGTGATAAGGAGCTATTGACATTAGTTGAAGCCTTGTTGGGAAAGTATAGTCCTCCAAGAATGTCGGATTAGCATCAAAAATTGTTTTTGCCTGATTCCAAGTAAAGAAGCCTGCATCAGTAGATTGTCTATTAGCAATGACTGCCTCTCTAGAGATATTATGGCTTGTTACAAAATTGTCTCCTGCTTGATTGACAGGGAATTCTGATACGAAATCTAGAGGGTTAGGACCTCCAAAACCTGTTTGAGGCATAGGTTCTTCCAAAACGATTGGTAATTGGTAAGCAAAACCTTCTTTGAATCCTTCTTGAGGAACTGGGAAAGTAAGCGTTTTTGTTTCCCAAATATCGGTATCACTTCCTCTTGTATAAGTAATCTTAATCTTAAAGATTGCATTCTTATTTCTGGGGAAGCCCCATACATTAAACAGAGGAAGGTTAGCCTTTAGTTCTGCCAAACTTTTGCTTGGATCCACTTTTGCAAGCCTTGCATTGGCATCATTTTTGATTGGAAAAGTGTGATCTGTCTCGTTTGGTGTCGGCATAAACAAGAGGGGAGCTTCTGTTAGATCGTTGGAAGAGCTTTGAAGCCCCTCGTATTCAGTATTATCCATATCTATTCTAGAATTGAAAGCTCCTTCAAAGTAGAGAGCATTATCTTTCTCTATCTTGAACTCCTTAAGTGTAATGTCTTCAAATAATTTATTGATAACACAGATGCTAACGAGAGAGCCACGAGGCTTAAATTTTATCGTTTTTTTTGTTGCAGGAGCAAACATCTTAGCAGAAGGCACCAAGTCTGTCATAATCGGGAAGTGTCTTCCGTTATCAATTTCCCCATTTTTAATCCCTTTAATTAGGGCGTTGGGAGCGGTGTCTCCGTCTCTTGCAAAAAGTAAATAAGCATCTCCATATATAGCTCTACCATCTAGTGCCATCCAAACAAAGGTTTTATCTATAAGTTCTGCGTCTAACTTAGCATAAAGGTTAATCCTTGTTGCATCATTTTCATTTCTAATTAGAAAAGAGTTCTGTGTAACAGGATTTGTCTGTGTTGGTACTGTAGATAAAAGATTTTCAACCCTCTGAATAGGCAAAAACTTCCCATTTCCAATAACTCCAAAGTTTAGAGGGAGATTATGTGTGGAAAATTCTTCTTGAGTAACTCCGAGCTTTGGCTCTCTATAGCCTTGACTTATAATTTGAGTTCGTAAGTTCTCGTCTTCGTCATTATTATAAGCTTTAACTTTATAGCCAAAAAAATCTGTAGATGCAGTGTATATTGTTGTCATCTCTGTCTTAGGCTCAGTCTTAACCGTATCCTTTAAAACTTCATTTTCTTTGTTGCAAGAAAAGGTTAGTAGTGATAAAGCCCCTAGTAGTAAGTATTTATTTGTCTGTTTCATTTTCTTCTTGTTATTAATTTCCAAATTCTCCACCATTATTCAACCCATCTAAGTTGTGGTCTCCATCGTAATAGTCTCCTATTTCTCCGCCATTCCCCCAATCATCTAAGCCTCCTTCGCTGGAGAAACTTTGAGTTAAAAAACTAAGTGCATTGCCTATCTTGACAAGTTCCACAAGTGGAGCTTGATACCCTTTCTTCTTCATCTATCTGTTAATTTTGTGTGAGATTATTTTCTCGTCCGAGATAATTTTACTTCGAATTTCGGTACAAAGATACAAGAAAGGTGCGCAATTTGCAAGAATATCGGGTTGTTTTTTACATTTCAAATCTCAGAGTCTGATTGAAACAGCCCTCAAACCTAAAATATTTTCCCATAAACTTTTGAAAACTTAGCGCTAAACTCAAAAAAGTTTTTGGGAAAAGTCATTTGAGTTTATGGGAAAACTTTTTCGAAAAGAATAGGGCTTTATATAACTGTTTGTTCTATAGGAGTTTATTTGGGGTGTCTTTCTGCCGTTTAGTCGCCCAAAAACAAGAAGAAAGTTGTGTTCTTACGATAGCTATATTTATTGCTTAGAGGAAATTCGTTTTTGGGTGAAATTATCGTTACATTTGCAATGTCGTTTTATGACAATGTTTTAAGGATATAAATATATTAATATGAAGAAAGTACTAGCTTTTGTTTTAGTTATAGCGTTTGTAAGCCTTATTTTCAGCTCTTGTGCTGGGAATGGCGAATTTGAAAAAGATGAACAACGTCCTTTTATTGGAGAAACTTATTTCCAAGAGTCTCTGAAACCTGACAGACCTTCGAAAGATGTTGAGACAAAGGATTTTGTAGAAGTTTTCTTTTACAAAGATAAGTTTGTCCTTTCTCAGGGGTATAAGACCAAAGAAAGGGTATATCAATATGATAAAGCCTATAATAATTACTCAAGTGTTGAAATCCCTTACTCCTATAATGTAGAGAGAAATTCTTTCCGAATTAGTCAGCCTACAGGAGGACTTGATGAAGGGCAGAATGCTTTTGTTAGGGGGCTTAAGGGCATCGCTTACAATAAGGAGGCGAATACTGTAATCGTTGTGTTGCAAGATAATTCAACTGTCACCTTGATGCCAAAGGAGAAATAGAAGGTATTCTGTTTTTAGTTTATAATAAAGGCTTGCTAAGATTAGCAAGCCTTTATTAGTTTCAATGTTAAACTGTGCCTATCCAGAGTTGCGGATACCTGCCGCAATACCTGAAATAGTAATCATCATTGCAAGCTCTTGCTCGTGTGTTGGCTCGTTTGAACCTCTTAGGCGGCGAAGCAATTCTACCTGCAAGATATTAAGAGGAAGCGTGAAGCTTGTGCGTACAGCAATGTTTTCTGCTACTCCTCCACGTACGTCTTCCATTAGCTTTTCGTCGTGCGAGATTGAGAGAATTGTCTTGATGTCCTTACTTAACTTTTCTCTTAGCTCGTTGCCGATGTATTTGTACTGATCTGAAACCAAGTATTGGTCGTAGAGCTCTGCTACACGGCTGTCAGTCTTGGCGTAAACCATTTCAAGCATACTGATACGTGTGCGGAAGAATGGCCACTCTTGATACATTTCTTCAAGAAGCTCCATCTGTCCTTTGTCAACAACTTGCTGAAGAGCTTCGCCTGCACCAAGCCAAGCAGGGAGCATCAGACGGCTCTGTGACCAGCTGAAAATCCAAGGAATAGCGCGCAGGCTATCAATAGTTGGTGATTGGCGACGCTTAGCAGGGCGTGAGCCAATGGGGAGCTTAGATAGCTCTTCAATAGGCGTTGCCTCAGCGTAATAAGAGATGAAGTCTGGATTGCCTCGTACCATTCCTTGGTAGATAGCACAAGAGCTGTCACGCAATTCATCCATCAGTGTGCGCCACTCGTCGCAAGGAACTGGAGGTGGAAGCAAGTTAGCTTCAAGGATTGCCTCAAGGTAAAGGTCAAGCGTACGCAAAGCAAGCGTTGGCTGACCGAATTTGAAGCGAATCATTTCTCCTTGAACGGTTACACGAAGTCCGCCTTGTAGCGAACCCGGAGGTTGAGAGAAAAGAGCCGTCTTGGCAGGACCTCCCCCACGACCAATAGTACCTCCACGTCCGTGGAAAAGAGTTAGCTGAACGCCAAACTCATCACAAACTTTGATTAGCTCCTCTTGTGCGCAGTACTGAGCCCAACCAGCAGCCAATGCTCCTGCATCTTTCGCTGAGTCTGAATAGCCAATCATCACCATTTGCTTATTCTCAATAGAACCACGATACCAACTTAGGTTGAAGAGCTGACGCATAACGTCGGCAGCGTTATTCAAGTCCTCTAGCGTTTCAAATAGAGGTCCTACAGGCAAGTGATATGGGCAGTTACATTCCTTAAGCAATAAGTGAACGGCAAGAATGTCCGAAGGTTGCTGTGTCATTGAAATCAAGTACACAGGAATTACGCCTTGAGGCGTCTGTGCAATCACGCGACAAGTGTCGATGACTTCGCGAACTTCTTCGCTAGGTGTCCAGTTCGTTGGAATTAGTGGACGACGAGACGCAAGTTCTTGAATTAGGAAGGCTTGCTTGCGCTCTTCGCTCCAGCTCATATAGTCGCCCTCACCAAGTACGCTAAGAATCTCTGCAATAGCTTCAGAGTGGCGTGTACTTTCTTGACGAATGTCCATCTTCATCAGCGTAACGCCAAAGGCTTGAACACGACGAAGCGTATCACTTAGCTTATCACTTGCGATACATTCCATTTCGCAAGCAGAGAGTGATTTATAACATTCGTATAGCGGTTGCCAAAGGTCTTCATTGCTTAGAATAAGGTTCTTTGGCTGAATAGGGTTTTCTCCGTTAAGAATATCATCAAAATATGCCGCTGTAGCCTTAAGACGTGTGCGTAAACGCTTCATCAAATCACGGTAAGGTTCTGCAGAGTCTTCAAGACCGAAAGCACTGCGGAAGTCATCAGTACAAGCACTCATTGAAAGCTCTTTTACAAGCTCTTCAATATCTGCCAAGAAAAGACGAGCAGCACGACGACGGTTGCAGTATAGGACTTCTTGAGTTAGCTTCGCCGTTACGTTAGGATTACCGTCACGGTCTCCCCCCATCCACGCAGTAAATTGGATTGGCTTAGCATCAATAGGCAGCTGATAGCCTTCTAGTTCGCACTCAAGTTGAACGTTAAGTTCTCTGATAAAGTTTGGAACTGCTTGCCAAAGACTCGTCTCAATAACGTCATTCCCCCACTTAGCCTCTTCTACAGGTGTTGGGCGACGCTTACGAACTTCCTCAGTAAACCAATACTGTACAATTAGCTGACGCAGGCGACGAATCGTCTGTGTGCGCTTGTACTCTGGAAGGTCTGAGCGTTCTAGCTCAGCAAGGCAAAAGCTTGTCTCATTTAGGTTATTGATGAAAGAGCGACGGTTTGTCTCCGTTGGGTGAGCCGTTAGCACCAAGTCCATAGAACTTTGCTCCAAAGCATCGATAATCTCTTCACGGCTACAGCCACGCTTCTTAAGGTCTTGGCAAAGCTCAAGGAAGCGAATTGGGTTCTCTTTGATTTCGATGCCTTCTTCGCTTGTGCTAAGTTGCTCGGCGGTGTTGATTAGGTTCAACGACTGAGTAAAGGACTTCGCAAAGTGCAATAGTTCGCTGTCTGATAGCTTAGACACAATGTCTAATAGTTCATTATGTGGGAGCTCTTTCTGATGCTCCTCGTTGGCAGCCAAGGCACGGATTGAGTCCATCTTCTGGCTCACTTCCTGACCTAGGTCTTCTTGAATTGTCTCTCTGAGTAAAGCTTCTAGAAGTTCAATGTTATTGCTCATCTGAAGCTCTGTCTTACATTCATTCATAAATTAGTGTGTTTATTGGGTGATTGTTTATTTTCTAATTCTTTTATGTCTTTATCTAATTGCTTAATGCTCTCAAGGAGTTCTTGTTTACGTTCTATCTCCTTATATAGATTATATTCTTCTTGAGCTTTTTCTTCAGCTAGAACTTTTGATATGCGACCTTTATGCTCTAAAATGTTTTTCTCATTCATCGTCAAGATTAGCCCAAGTTTCTCTATCCAATCTTTCATATACATTGGTTTATGGGCTTTGGCTTGCGTTTCTGCAAAAGCAAGGAACTGTTCAACAATCAACTTGAGTGTATCAATTTCTTCTTTTTTGAGGTAATTTTTGCCAATCGTAATATCAGACTTTCTTACTTTTCCTGCTTGAGCTGTTGAGGTTAGTCCCATCATTGGCAAGCTTGCATTGGCTCTATAATAAACTAATTCGGCAGCGGTCTTGCCACTGACAGCCCAAAGAAGTTTATTTTGTATCTGCTTAAAGAAGCTCAATGTCGCTTTGTCACTTGGGTTGTAGTCAATACTCGTGGCGTAAATATCTTTGATTTGCTGATAGAAAACCTTTTCCGATAGTCGGATTTCTCGGATTCTCTCAAGCAACTCTCGGAAATAATTCATTGAAGAACCTGACTTAAAGCGATTGTCGTTTAGGGTAAAGCCTTTAACAATATACTCTCTTAACCTCTGCGTTGCCCAAATACGGAATTGAGTTCCTTGCTGAGACTTGACACGATATCCGATAGATATGATGACGTCTAGATTATAATATCTAGTATCATATTGTTTGCCGTCAGAAGCAGTTGTTCGGAATTCCCGAACAACTGAATCCTCCTCAAGTTCTCCTTCTTTGAAGATGTTTTTGATGTGTTCACTGATAGTAGCTTTACTCTTTGCAAATAATACACATATTTGACTCTGAGAAAGCCAAACAGTTTCGTCTTCCAAGTGAACATCAACCTTAACCGTACCGTCTTGTGATTGGTAAATTAAAATCTCTCCTTGCCTATCCATTTTTATTATGTCTTTTACGGGGCATCGCCAATTCGGAGAAAGTGATAATCATTTTCAAGTAACCATTCGATGGCTTTGGGGAGGGCGTAGCGTAAGTTTTTCTGGCTCTTAATAGAGTCGTGGAAAACAATAATCGAACCGTTGCGGACGTAGTTCTTGATGTTATTCAAGACTTGCTCTCCCTTTAGCGAATTGTTATAGTCTCTCGTCAAGACGTCCCACATAATAATTTCGAAGCGGTCGCTCACAGCCTTGAACTGGGACGGACGAAGGTGTCCGTAAGGCGGACGGAAGTAACGCGATTTGATGACTTCGTGTGCTTGATAGACATTCCTCATATAGCGAGATGTTGAGCAGGTCAAGGCAGGGAGGTGATGATAAGTGTGATTCCCAACCTGATGTCCTCGGCGTAGTATCTCCTCATAGATTTTAGGGTATTTGCGCACATTATCCGCAACGCAGAAGAAAGTTGCCTTGACAACATATTCATCTAAGATGTCCAAAACCCAAGGTGTTATCTCAGGGTCGGGTCCATCATCAAAAGTTAGATAGACGCTTTGACCCTGAATAGCTGGTATGCGCCACCTAGCCCCTGGGAAAAAGGCGCGGTAAAAGAGTGGTACTCGTGAGAGGAAGTGATCAAAAAACATTCTTCGTTTAAGCTAAGTCTTTCGTGCTTATAATCTTTGTCTAAGCTCCTTCTTTTTTATCTAATCCAAGAGCTTTTGTGAAAGCATCAAGCTTGATGAGATAATCATTGCTGATAGGACGCTTGTACTTCTCCATTGTTACGCAGGCAATCATCGCTGTCTCGTAAGCACGGTATATCTCACTTTCGGCATACATTCGGCGGAAGGCCTCTTCATCCATTGAGAAGTACCACTCAAGGCTCTTGAAGGCCTCGTCGGCAATAGCTTGACAAATCTCATCGCCTTGCTCTTTCATCTCGACATCGTAGAGAGCGCCTACCATAGGTAAGCTATAGTAATTGTAAGGCACGACCTCAGGAAGGATAGACACAAGGCATTTCTTTAGTACCTTTTGCGCACGCTCCTTGTCTCCTCGTTGAATCAAGGCTTTAGCTAATGTCGTAAAGACGTTGTTTCTTACCCCAGCCATAATAGTACGGCAATTCTCGTCAAAGTAAACATTAGGATTGTCTGCACCACCAAATCGGAACTTATTCATCACGTTGTCGTACATCTGCTCCAAGCGAAGAGGTTGCTTTTTATTTTGGCTAATCATATCCACTATATCAAGTGGTAAGACTTGATAATTCATACCTGTCTGAACAAAGTAGTTCTCTAAGTTGCTCACAATATCGTGTAGAGCAGTTATCGTCCAATAAACAGGGCGCTTGAAGTCGTTGTGCGCAAAAAGGTCAAGCGTTGTCAGACCTCCTCTGTCAAGGTAACGCTTACCTGCTAGAGAGATTGGCATTACTGGGATTACGCGTTCTGCAAGTAAGCTGTCGCCACTAGCTCTGAGGTTTTGCTTGATAGAAGCCGTGTCCTTAACGCCGAGGTAAAGCGTTTCCGTTGGGAAGATAGGACGGTCTGTATGGCTTTGCTTCATAACGATGTCAAGCCCTTGATTAATGGTCATAGGCGATTTGTTTTCGCCCAAGAAAGCAGCCTCGTTCTTATAATAGAAAGAAGGCTTAAGCGTTCCTAGTGGCAGAGGTTTACCTTCGTAAGTCGCACGCTTCATTTGGTCAACGTACCAGTCGCCACCTAGATAAGAAAGGTTCACGGTGCGAATATCTTGCCTTACGCCCTCCACATCTTGAATATACCAAAGAGGGAAAGTATCGTTGTCGCCATAACAATAGAGAATAGCATTCGGCTCACAGCTCTCCAAATAGTTAATGCCCATATCACGAGCAAGGGTGCGCCCTGAGCGATTATGGTCGTCCCAGTTTTGCCCAAGCATTTGCACTGGGATAAGGATTGCTATAAGCGTTGCTAGGGCAGAGGCAATGGTGTTGTGCTTGATGAACTGATTAAATAAGCGCCAAAGTCCAGCCACTCCGAAACCAATCCAAATAGCGAAAGCGTAGAATGAACCTGCGTAAGCGTAATCACGCTCACGTGGTTCAAGCGGTTTCTGATTGAGGTAAAGCACAACAGCAATACCTGTCATAAAGAATAGGAAGAAGAGAATGGCGAAGCTCTGCGAGCCTAAGCTTAGACGGCTCTTAAGCCAGCTCTCTTTCTTCTGTGTGAATGAGCCTTTCTTGCCTTTATTTTGTTGCTCTTCTTCTTTGAGGTCAGTCTCTGATAGGCGCGTGATTTGGAAGAAAATACCAAGCAAGCCAAGCAGAAGAGGTAAAGCGTAATAGACGTTATGTCCCTTGTTTTCTGACATCATCTTAGGCGCATTCTCTTCGCTGATGCCCAGCACGGCTTCATCAATGAAAGGAATACCTGTAATGGCATTTCCCTTAAGGAGACTGCCATCGCCTTGTAGGTCATTCTGTCTACCTGAGAAGTTCCAAAGGAAGTAGCGCCAGTACATATAGTTAAGCTGATAGCCAAAGAAGAATTTTAAGTTGTCTCCGAACGTTGGCTGAGAAGTGTCATTTGGATTACGTCCTAACCAAATGTTGTAACTCTTGGTATGTGCTCTTGAGTGCAGGCGAGGGAAGAGCATTTGTTGCCCTTTGCCATACTCGTAGTTCTGCTTTTTGTACAATGGTACGTATTGGTCAGGCTCGTCGCCTTTGTCTTTCGGAGCTTTGCCGTAGACATCTTCGCCATCAGCAATGCTCTCAACCCTTGAAGCAAAAGTAGGACCGTAGAAGAGCGGTGTCGAACCGTATTGCTCACGAGCAAGGTAAGTTCTTAGTGAAAAGGCATTAGATGGCGCATTCTCATTCATTGGCGTGTCGGCAATCGCACGCACCAAGATAACACCATAAGAGGAGAAGCCAATCGCAATGGCGAGCAAGCTCATCTGTACCGTGTGGAAGAACTTAGGAGAGAAGCGCTTCTCTGCATATTGATTTAAATATATCTCTAAAGCAAAAAGAATTACTAACGATATCCAAATGTTTGAAATAAATGGGATACCCAATAGGAAGATAGAGCCTATGATAAAGTGCTTAGTTGTCGCTGTTAGCTTCCCTTCTTCAATCGCTTTGTGGGTTAAGAAAACAGATGTTGCCAGCACTGCGAGGGTAAGGAGTAGGTAAGCATAAAGTCCACTATTGTAGGACATTCCTAGCGTATTGACGAAGAAGAGGTCAAACTGTCCTGCAACCTTCGGCACACCCTGCACGATACCGTACATCATCACGATAATCAATGCGAAAGAAGCCATCAATGCCCCAAGTGAACCCATCACATTCGGCTTGTCGCTCTTTTTGTAGTAATAAACGAGCGCCATAGCAGGTAAGCAAAGCAGGTTAAGCAGATGCACGCCGATACTTAAGCCCATTAGGTAGGCAATGAGGATAATCCATCTGTCCGAACCCTCTTCTTCACTACGCTCTTCCCATTTGAACATCAGCCACACGACGACAGCAGTGAAGAGTGAAGAGAAGGCATATACTTCTGCTTCTACGGCGCTGTACCAGAAGGTATCGCTAAAGGTATAGACCAAAGCACCTACGAGGCTACCGCCGAGTATAGCAATTGTTTGTCCAAGGTCAATGCTTAGGTTTGGATTGTTTTTTGCTCCTGAGCGAGTGAAATTATGCACAATCAGGCGACGTAGCATAAAGCTAATCGTCCAAAAAAGGAAAAGAATGGTCAGAGCACTCAGCACGGCACTTGTGGCATTGGCGTAGAGTGCTGCTTCGCTTGCCGAAGGGGCTAGGTGAGTAACGATATTGTACACCAACATATAGAAAGGCGCACCTGGAGGGTGTCCTACTTCAAGGCGATAATCACAAGCGATAAACTCAGCGCAGTCCCATAGGTTCGCCGTTTCACTGATGCTAAGAAGGTAGGTTACTGTCGCAATAGCGAAGACCAACCAGCCCAGCACGTTGTTCCATTGATTAAATCTCTTCCAAGTCATCTTTTATCTATTTCTTTTTTTCTTCTTTCTAATCCTCTTTTGTGGGTGTTTTTTGCTCATTGAGCCTGTCGAAACGAACCGATTTATGCTTATGTCCTTTAGATTTCGGCATTTCGACGCTTCGACAGGCTCAGCGACCGAAATCTGATTCTCCAAGGAAATTATGTGAAGCCCCCCCCTAAGGAAGGGAATCTGCATACTATTAGGCAATAAACTTGCTCCTACAACCTCACAAAGTTACGAAAAACAAGACACTTAGCCACGACTTTACTTAAATTCTTTTATTATGTCCCTAGAATAAGTTTTTTGCTCTGCCTGATTAGTCCTTGATTTTCCCCTTTCATAAGGCTGAAAAATGAAGTCCTAATGCTGTTTTGTAAGTGTTTGATTTTAAGTTGTTTGTGCTGAGCTTTGAAAGAGTGCTAAAAGTTTAGCGGAAAACTTCTGAGACTTTTCCCAAAAACTCAAAAAAGTTTAAGGCTAAACTCTTAGAAGTTTATGGGAAAACTTTTTGAAGCCATCACAAGGGCATAAAAAAAGGGGCTATGACATTGCTGTCATAAACCCCTACAAAAATCAAAACAAAAATGAAAAAATTATTTGAGATGCTCCTTGTTTTTGTGGTAGTTTCGTAGTGATTTATAGAAGCTATAACACATCACAACGATGATTAGAGCGAAAGGCAAACCTGTTAGGATAGAAGCCGTTTGTAACGCCGTCAGTCCTCCTCCGATTAGGAGTACAGCAGCAACAAGACCTTCCATTGAAGCCCAAAAGATTTTCTGCCCCTTTGGTGCGTCGTGGCGTCCGCCTGAAGTAAGCGTGTCTACCACGAATGAGCCTGAGTCCGAAGACGTTACGAAGAAGCTTGCCACGAGGATAACCGTCAGCCCTGAGGCAATCTGCGTCAGTGGATATTGCTCTAGCAAGTAATAAATCGCTGTCGCAACGTCTTTGTTCACCGCTTCGGTAATGGCGGTATTGCCTGTTAGCTCTTGGTAAATCGCACTACCTCCGAAGACTGAAATCCAAAGGAAAGTTAAAATTGTTGGCACGAAAAGCACACCCATAATGAACTCTCTGATGGTACGACCGCGCGAGATACGCGCAATGAAGATGCCAACGAATGGCGACCACGAAATCCACCAAGCCCAATAGAAGACCGTCCACGAGTTTTGCCAGTGCTTGAGGTCGCCCACTCCGTGATAGGCATTTGTCCAGAAGCTTAATTCGAAGAATTCGTAAACGTAGTGTCCCATATTTTGCACGAAAGACTTCAAGAGGAATAGCGTAGGTCCTACTGCCAAAACAAAGAGCAGTAGCAAAATTGCTAGGCGCATATTCCACTCACTGAGCATTCTAATCCCCTTATCTAGTCCCAGCACAAGCGATAGCGTTGCGAAGAAAGTAATCACGATAATGAGGATTACTTGAATTGTTACGCTCGTTTCTATGCCGAAGAGGTAAGTCAATCCCGCGTTTACCTGCTGAACGCCAAGACCAAGTGATGTTGCCAAGCCGAAAAGCGTCGCAATTACCGAGATGATGTCAATGCTATCACCGATAGGTCCGTGGATTTTGTTGCCAAGGATTGGGTGAAAGATTGAGCGAATCGTCAGCGGTAAGCCCTTATTAAAAGTAAAGAAAGCAAGAGCAACGCCCACGACAGCGTAGAGCGCCCAAGCGTGCACACCCCAGTGCAGGAAGGTTACGCTCATAGCCTGCTTGGCAGCCTCAACCTTACTTGCGGAGTCTTCTAAGAATGGATTGCCTTGGAAGTGGAAAATTGGTTCGGCTACGCTCCAGAAAAGCAGACCAATACCCATACCAGCACTAAAGAGCATTGCAAACCAACCGCCCAAAGTAAACTCGGGCTTTGCCTTAGCGCCTCCAAGGCGAACGTTGCCAAACTTACTAAAGCCAAGGTAGATGGCAAAGAAAAGCAGTGCATTTACCAAAAGGATAAAGAACCAACCAACGTGGTCAGATACCGCTTCTTTGGTGTTAGCAAACCACTGTTCAATTGGTTTCCCGACAATCAGTGTTGTCAGGACTAGAACCAAAATAATTAGAAAAGACGAAATGAAGACAGGACCATTAGCCTTAATCCCCAAAAACGTTTTTTCATCACTTCGTGTATGTTGTTTCATAAGTGTATATTGTTTTTAATTAAAAGTAGTAACCAAGATTGATGTTGAAGCGCGTTTCCCACTTAGCATTTGGGTCGCCGTCAGCAAGAGCTGTACTCCATTTGCCCCCGAGCCAAGGTTGATTTTTGCCCATTGCACAGTCCACATACATAAAGATGTTGCCTGCTGTAATGGCTGCACCAAGGATATTCATATAAGAGCTTTCAAAGCCTTTATTTGACTTGTCCAAGACCGAGAAGTCGTCATAAATCTGAATAGAGGAAACTAGCTTGCCCTTAACAGGGATAGTGTAGGCCAAACCTGCTGTATAGGTCGCGCCTTCCCAAGCAACAAGGTAAGGATAACCGAAAGCTGTCATTGCAACTCTATCAGGGTCTGTACCTATGACACCGTTATTGCTATCAGGGTCAAATGTTTTGTATTGGTAGTAAGTGGCTTGAAGCTTTGCGTTAAAACCGCCCCAATCTAGTTGATAGTGCCCTGAGAAAGCTTGTTGTTGTCCATACTCATCGTCAAGCATATTGCGAACAAGTCCAAACTGCCCTGAGATACCCAAGCGATGCTTTGCTTGCCCTGTCTGAAGTTTGTAAACAACGCGCCCATTAAACTGATTAAGCTCTTTGGCACGGTAGTCTAGTGTGCCATCTCCATCAAAGTCCATACTGGCAATGTCATAGGAATAACGACTAGAAGAGAGATCTGAATCATTTTCGAAGTTCATCTGCTCTGCATTCTTGAAGAAAGCAAGGTCAATATCCCAATGCTTATGCTTATAGCCGTACTTAATCCCCATATCATAATCGTCTTCAAGACCAATGTAATAGTTCATTGAGAAAAAATAGCTGTGAGAATTGTATTCGCCGATACCGAAAGGCACTTGCGTTAGCCCTAATTGTAGGTTGTGATGAGGATTAAAATCATATTCAAGCCAACCTTTTTTAAGGAAATGCCCCCCATTTTCTTTAGAATAAAAACGATAATCAGCAATCAGCTTTACGCCTTTGTACTGAGCCTTTGCATTGATAATGAAAGTATCAAAGCCGAAGTCTCCTCCTCGTTTAACTTGTTCTTTTTTCCAACTTGATAGGTTGTAGTTGTAACGTAATGCACCGCCAATCTTCAGCGTAGGCTTATCTTCTTGAGCAAAAAGCGTTGAAGTCAAAAGCAAGCACAATGCTGCAATGAATGAACGTTTTGAAATAATCATATTTTTCTCTTAAAATTAAAAATTAACTGCCGTAAAACGCCCAAAAAACGCCCTACGAATATCATAAAATTTGCTTAAATGCTACCTAAATTATTAATAGAAAAAGCCTAGATGAACTAGACTATTTTCTTGTAGCTGATGGAATCATTCGCTTTTGCTCCCCAAACTCAAGCAAAGACTTTGCTCTATTGGGACAAAATTAGGTGCGAAAATTAAATAGACAGAGCCTCCAAATAAAATTAAAATTAGTTGAAAAGCTCGTTTCCACCCCAACAAAGATACCATTATTGACGCGTATAAACAAATTAGCTTACTTTTTGCTTAAATCTGAACCCTTTTATTAGAGCCCTCCAATTCTTGAAAGAATGCTTATATTTGCTTTAGACTTTTATTGTGAAATATGTTCTAAGCTTATGAAACGCTTTGTGTACAAATGGGATAGGCTGACGAAGTTGCTCAGCCTCTTAATGCTCCTTATGAGTGGTTCGACGAAAATAAGCCCCCTTCGGCTACAAATACAATTAAATGACTATCTTAGCGTTTAGATAGTAATATACCAATAAAACAATTCGAAATATGAAAACAAATATTCGTACAGGGATTATGTTAGGGCTTATAGTCTCTGTTTTGGGACTAAGTCTTGCTTCAAGCCAAGGGCAAAGCAGAAAATCTTCTGTCCAGTTAGAAAGCTTGCATAAAGCTATAGAATTAGCCAAAAAGAAAGACCAGCCAAAGACCGTGATTAAGCAGTCAGAACGCTTGATCCGACTAGCAAATAAACAGAAGTCTTTCCCTTACCTTGCCTATGCTACGCAATGCCTTTGGGAAGGAAAGCAAAAGCTTGACCATCTCAATGAGGAGCAAGACAAAGAGATGTTTGAGGCTTATAAGGCAATGGAGCAAATTAATTGGCTCAGCAAAAAAGACCGATGCGTCCTCTCGCTCCTTAGACTTCAACTGTACGTCGATTTTGCTCAGCGGACAGGTGCATTTTACAAGGCTCAGCAAGAGGACTATGGCACAAGGGAGAATCAAGACAGCCCTCGCTATTGGTCAAGGGCTCAGTATATCAAGTTTATAAACCAAGAACTTGATAAGATATTTTCTGACAAGTCGCTCTTTACTCAGTCTGCCAAGGCTTATGAGCTTTTAGATCTTGATAAGGTTTGGGCTTTTAGAAATATCAAAAGTAAATGGACGGAAACGCTGGGGGGATTAGTCTTTCAGACTTCGCTTAGGGATATAGGGCGTTACCATTCTATCTACGATACTAAGGTGGAGGGTTTACCTATCCCTGCCAAAAGATTGAAGCAAGAGCTTAAGGCTTATCTCCAATCTGCTTCTGACCTTAACACTAAGCTTGGAGCAAAGTATCTGCTCTATCAGGTATGGGAGGAGAAACAGAGCTTTGATAAGCTCTATGCAATGTGGCGTCCTTATTTCGGCAAAAAGGCTCTGCTACCTTATCTACCTTCTTTCTTTGGCGATCTTGCTTATCAAGAGCAACACCTCTTGATTTGGGAGAAAGCCCTAGAGGTTGAAAAGGCTTACCCTTATCCTACGAAAGAACTCAAGGCAGGCATTAAGCAGATGAAAGAGATTGCCCTCACGCCTGAAATGTCAGTTTATAATCATTCGCCTTATATCGTTGCTCACAAAGAGCTTTCAATGGTTGTGAAGCATCGTCAGCTCCAAGAGATGAAGCTTTCGGTCTATGAGATACCTTTCCTTGCGAAGCACCAAGAAGATTACAAGCCAAAGGAAGGAACAGAGCCAACATTCGTGAAGACTTATAGCTTCGAGGAAGATAAAGATTGGCGATTAAAATCCGATACAATTCAATTTGATTTCCCTAAGTTTGGGCATTATTATCTGAAGTTTACGCCGAAGTTCAATCCGCGCATCACTAAAGCCTACAATATGGCTAAGATGACGAAATTAGCAAACATCGGACGAGACCTATACGTAACGAATAAATATGCCTTAATAGATAAAGTTTCGCCCTATCCGATACGCTTACAGTGGCTCAACGCTACGACAGGAGCACCGCTCAATGACTTGAAAGTACTTCAAGAACTTGAGGTGCATAACAAGGTTATATCAAAGAAAACGCTCACAACGGACGAAAATGGCTACATCTCAATGGGGAAGGACTTTGACGGAATGGAACGCCCTTATATGACTGCTCTTGACAAAAGAGACCCTTTGAGCTTTAAACTTTATGCTCCTTACGACAAGCCTTGGAAGGAAATTCCTGACGAAAATGAGGCAAGAAATGTAGAGGTTAGAGCCTTAGTACTAACAGATAGACCAATTTACAAACGCAAACAAAAAATTGAAATCTTTGGCTTCTTGGCAGGCACAACTACGCTGGCTAAGGAAGGTAAGGTCTTGCCAAATGAAGAGGTCAAGGTACGGCTTATAAGTATGCCTAGTTGGTCAGAAAATCTAATCAAAGAAACGATTTCTACAACCGACGAATATGGTCGCTTTGATTGCTCGTATGAACTGCCTGCTTCTGCTACTTTGGGAGAATATAAGGTTCAAATTTATCATAAAAGTGGTTCAAGATATGAATTTGTAGGGCAAAAGGAATTCCGTGTAGAGGAGTATCAGCGTCCTACTTATGAGCTGTCAGTCAAGAAACCTTCGCAGGGTTATCGCCTCGGCGACACGGTTCTTTTGGAGAGCTTAGTCAAGGAAATGAACGGCTCGCCTCTGAAAGATTGCAAAATTACTTACAGCGTTCGTCGTAGTCTTTACTTCTGGCGTTGGTTTGGTAGAGGAGAAACGACTCATTTGCCTGAGATAGAACTAAAGTCCGATGCCGAAGGGCGTGCCAAAGCTTCTATCGTCTTAGAGAAAGATAGCAAGCAAGAAAATAAAAAAGCACTCTACGTCTTTGATATAGACGTGCAGGCAACAAAGCTTACAGGCGAAGTTCAGACGGAGCACGTACAACTGCTCGTTGGCGATGAGTTTGTGAATATGGCCTTGAGCCTACCTAAGTTCATAGAGAAAAGTAGCCAAGAAGACAAGTGCTTAGTCAAGGTTACAGACTTTGCTCGCAATGATTTAGCTTATGATGTAACTTGCAAAGTTCTGAACGAAAAGAAGGAAGTTCTGCAGAGCTTCAAGGCAAAGAGCAATGAAGAGTTTAGCATAGCTGACAACCTAGGCAAGATAAAGAATGGCATCTATACACTTGAAGCAAGCCTTCGTCTCAAGAATGGCGAAGAAGTGAAGAAAGAGCAGAAGTTTATTCTTTGGGATAAAAAGGCTGAAACGATAGATTTTACTGATGAGACCTTCTTCGTCAAAGCTAGCAGTCCGACCTTTAAGCTTGGGCAGAAGCTAGAGCTGTATTATGCAACTACTTTTGATAAGCCTTATATCTTCTACGAGGTTCTTCTCTGTACGGGCAAACGTATTCAGAGTGGCGTGCTACAACCTGAGCAAGGGAAGCTCTGTCGCTTGACTCTTCCTACGCCAAAGGCATTAGATCATCAGTTGGACATACGCCTACATTTTGTTCGCAATGGCAAAATCTACAAGCGTGAAGTCAAGATACAAGGTCTGCAAGAGGAGAAAAAACTAAGCCTTAAATGGGAAGTAATTCGTCATCGTCTCCTTGCAGGTAGCAAGGAAGAGTGGCGAGCAAAGGTCTATAAAGATGGCAAACCTGTGCAGGCTGCTGTCTCTGCTTGGCTCTATGATGCTTCGCTTAATAGCTTAGTACAGAATTATGTGCCGTCTCTCATTCCTGATAGAGAACGTATTTATAGTCAGTATTCTACGGAGCTTAAGCCTTTTGAGTATCGTCTTGATGTGCCGAGAAGTAAGTTCAGAAGTAGGTTCGGAACAAATAAACAACAGCAAGATCTTGATTATGCATTCTCAATGGACAATGAAGAGGTTTTTGCCGAGGAGGGTAAGTATGCCCTTGAAGATGTTGTTGTTACTGCTATGGGGGTTAAGCGAAAAAGTATGGCAGTTAGAGGAATGAGTGCAATTCCTTCTCCTGCCTCAGTACAAAAGCCTTTAGCTGTACGCAAGAATTTCTCTGAAACCGCGTTTTGCTTCCCTAAGAAGCTGACGGATAAAGATGGCTCACTTGCTCTATCATTCACAATGCCTGAGAGCTTAACTCGTTGGCAGTTCTACCTCATCGCACACACTAAAGACTTACATCAAACGCTCTACAGCGACGAGATTGAGACTTATCGTGAACTTGAGCTAAAACCATTTATGCCACGTTTCTTACGTTCGGGCGATGAAGTAGCGATTGCTTATTCGCTTCGTAACCTAAGCGAGAAGAAAGCTAAGGTTAAGCTGCAAGTACAGTATTACCTCATTGACAGCGACGAGACCTCCAAAGAAGCAAATCTCTTAAATGAAAATGTTATTGAATATCCTAAAGTGCAGAAGTATAAGCTTACACCTAAGGAACAAATCAATGGCTCATTCCTCATCAAAGTACCGAACTACGAGACGGACAAACGCCTCGGCATTCGCATTACAGCCCTTGGCAAACGCTTTAGCGATGGCGAAGAGCATATCCTAGACATCAAGGCAAATAGCGTGGAAGTTCAGCGTACGGAAGCGATTACTGTTGCTTCGGAGATGAAAGAGGGCAAGAGCGAAGTCATCAAGTTAGACGGCATTTACCCTGAAAACTTCAATGAGCTAAAAGGGGCGACATTCAA
>PDWI01004359.1_pt1 | contig 19083 bp, 16 predicted proteins | sample 1430891 | NCBI WGS metagenome assembly PDWI01 (sample SAMN01162508, study PRJNA174530) | Oral metagenome, whole genome shotgun sequencing project. | biome: Marine environment; feature: Marine mammal; material: Swab sample of the gingival sulcus; isolation source: swab sample of gingival sulcus...
GGCTGTAAAATTTGTTTCGTGTTGGGTTAAATATTTTACATTTATTTCTCCGTTTTTGTTGAATTTATCTATATCTAAAACTAAAATTTTGTTTTGTTTGGCAATGATTAAGTGATTTTTATAAATCGTCATTGCTGTGATAATGGTTTTATCTTGGAAAAACGGATGATTTATCTTTTTAAAATTCTTTAATGTTGCTGTTTTGGTGTTTGGTTTAAGATAAGTCAGACCTTTTCTGCCACCAAACCAAAGCGTTCCGTAAGCGTCTTTTACCGATGCTAAAACCGAACTTGTTTTTAATTTTTTATGAGTGAAATGCGTATTTTCCCTGTTTGACGGATTATAAATTCCAATTCCCTTGTTATCAACATAATAAATTCGACCAAAATTATCTTCGGTAATGGTTAGGGTGTTTCCGTGTGTTTTTATTTCGTTCCAGTTTCCGTTGTTTTTCAGTAAATCTTCGCCATTAATTTCAAAAATTTTACTCTGGTTTGTTGCGTAATAAATTTTATCTTTTGATGATTTAAACAGATAAAATCCTGTAGTATGTTTATTTTTAGAATATTTATCAGAACCTTTGATAAAACTAAATTTACCATTTTCAAACTTAAAAATTCCGTTTGGATTGTTTTCACTAATAAAATACATACTATTTTTATAGTGGATACTCCCAATGAGAAATTTTAAATTATTATTATCAATATATTGGACACTATCATTTTTAATAACTGAAAAATCTCGGTTATAACTTCCTACATAAATAGTGCCTTTATCGTCTTTTGAAAGCGTAAAACAAGATTTCGAAGAGTTGTTTTTAAAAACATTAGGGAATTTACTTAAATACAAAAAACTTTTCTTCAGTTGGTTTGATGTTCCGAAATAAGCAATTTGATGTTTTTCATCAACACAAAAATTATTTATATGTTGAGTAATAGGAATGTTGTATTTTTGTTTTGTATTCTCAATAGTATATTTCTTATCTCTTTTTATTAAAACCCAATTTCGAAGGGTTTTTATATTTTTTCGATTTGATAAAAAGGTATTAGGATAATAGAAATAATTTTCTTTTGTAGTTGAATAAATAAAGTTTTTATCATTTTTATAATAGTGAATTTCATATATATTTTTGACATATATATTTTTTCCAAATTTTATTTTTTTAAGATCTTTTAAATTAGCAAAGGAAACACTATCTGATTTGTATCGATATAAATAATCATCTGTAAAATTATATTTATAAGAGGAATCAAATGTTTTTATTTTATCAAAATGATTATTTTTAAACTGATAAAGCGCATCATTATTCTGACTAATGAATAAAATTTTATTGTTTGCTTTTGTGAGATATGATAAATTTTTAGGTATACTAACCTTATAAGTGGTATCTTTTTCGTAAACGACCAATTTTTTATGATGCCACAATTTATTTATAAAGGTATTATTTTTTAACTTAAACAAATATATTTTAAAAAAATCACCTGTTTTGTCTAATTTTTGGTTTAGATTGGATAGTTTAAATAAATTTCCAGAATATGGAGCTGTATAAATAGTTGTATCTTTTTGATGAACCAAATAATTAAAATACTTATCTACAGGGTAGGTATATGTTTGAGCTTGCTCTACCTGAGCAAATAAAGCAAATGTAAACAAACCCAATATAATGAATAAAAACTTTTTCAATTATTTTTTTTGTGCAAAAATACATTAAAAATTCTAAATCTTGATAAAAACAGGGTTCATGTTCAAAAATTGGGGGTTCGTGTTTGTTAAGTTGTGAAAGGATATCTTATGGTATAATTTAGCCCTCATAAAAATTATCATAAATATAAATTAATTAAAATCAGACTAACATGATTAGAAAAATTATTTTAGTTGCAACTTTACTAGGAATGGTTGTAACAAATGCCCAAGAGGTAATGAAATCTAAGAAGGTTCAAACTAAATTTTTAAGACCTTCTGTAATTGAGGTTTATGGAACTAGTCTTTCAGATTCAAATTCTCAAAAACTATTAAGTATGATGAATGACATACCTCTACAAAAACGTTTTAACTATTTAGGCTTGAAGGCCGAATTCTTTAAAAATACTCCTCCACCTCCAGAAAAGAGTTATTTTGATGCTGTAAAAGGTGTTTTTTCTAAAAAAAGAAAACCAAAACCAGCAGATTTAGTAAGAGACAAAGCTTTTCAACCTATTATGGATGATTTAGCTAAAGATGCTATAGCTAAATGGTTCTTAAGAGATAGTAATGGAGATTTTTCTACCGATTATATAGTTAAAAGAGGATTAGAAACAGCTGATGATAAAGATTATATTGAAAGTAAAGCTGCTAAAATTGACCGAAGAAGTAATTTAGGAAATGAGATGGTTAAATTTACTTATGTTTTTCTATATGATATTAATAAATTAGAAAAAAAGGAAAGAACAGCTCAAAATGATTTAGAGCAATGGACTGCAAAATATACTGCTAGAGTATATAAACTAGTTTGGGATGAAGAAACTCAAAATTATTTTGATAATAAACTTTGGTCTGATAAAACAAGCCATAATCAAGAAAATGTTAATCGTTGGAAAGATGCAAAATTCTCTTTTGCTTTTGTAGATGAAGTTAGAGGAAGTGCACATGCTAGTACTATTGATCATAAATCGGATGATGAATTGTTAGCAATAGTTGCTGATGAGGTAAAAAAAGAATCAATTTTAAAAATTACAAAAAAAGTAGATGACTTAAAAACAAAATCATCTATACATTCTGAAAAACCTATAACAGCAAAAATAGGAACAAAAGAAGGGTTAGCAATTGATCAAAGATATTTTGTTTACGAAATTGTTAAAAAAGATGAAAATAGTCCTGAAGAGAAAAAAAGAAGAGGTGTACTACGTGTTAAAAAAGTAGCTAATACTGATGGTGAAGCAAAAGGACATACAGCAACTTCTGTGTTTACGCAACAAGGAGGACGTAAATTATATCAAGGGATGCTTATAGAATTAAATGAAGATAGAGGAATTATTCCGAATATTGGATACACCATGAATTTTGGAAATAAAGCTTTAGGCGGTATTTCTGGTGGAGCAAGTTACAGAATTTCAGATATTTTTAAACAATTAAGAAAAATAAATAGTTTAAAGAATAATAAAACACTTAAGAAATTAGAACAAAAAGTAGTTCCAGGAATTCATGCTGGATTTAATGTAACATTAAACATGTTTAAAGATCTTCAATATGGACGAAACCAATTTTCTGGTATGACTTGGTTAATAGAAGGGCGTTTATCTAAAGAGTTCTATTTTACTCCTAAAGGTAACATTTATGTTCAACCATATGTTGGTGTCGGATTCTCTTCTTATTCTTTTTCTAAAATAAATGGACAGAAAATAACTCAAAATACAAATAAACCAAGCATGAGTGCTTTTGCTTTACCTTTTGGTTTAAAGTTAGGGTATAATATACATCCTTCAGTGAGCATTGCTGTAATTCCTCATGGAATAAAAACATTTCAATACACTTTTTACAAAGGTAAAAATGATAAAACAGGAATAAAAATGGTTAATATAGAAGGAGATGAACAAGGTTTTGGACTTGATAGGTTAGAAGGAGCCTTGAACTTTGGAGCAACTGTTTCACTAAGAATAAGAATCTAATTTAATAATTATTTTGCAAACCTTATTGATAAAATAATAAGGTTTGCATTACATTTAAAATAAAAAATCATGAAGATAATAAAACAAAGTTTTTTGTTAAGTTTACTAATCAGTTTTTATATTTCTTGTGGAAGTGCAAAAATTGAAACTTATGAAGTCGAAAATTTAAAAATAGCAAATAGAGGTACTGTTTTAATAAAGGTATGGTCATATAGTAATAAAAGACAAGCTTCCGAAAACAAAGCTAAATTGAATGGAGTTAAAGCAGTCTTATTTGATGGAATACCTGAAGGAATACAAAATAGAGTAAAAGGAAGAAAACCACTAGTAACTCCTGAACAACGAGAAAAACACAAAGATTTCTTTGAGAAATTCTTGAGCGACGGAGGAGGATATACTAACTACGTAAGTTTGTCAAATGATGGAAGTATTGCGGCACAAGATAGATTGAAAGTTGGAAAACAATATAAAACTGGGATGGTAATGTTAATTCAACGAGAAAGATTAAGTAAGTTCTTAGAAAGTAAAAAAATAATTAAAGGGTTTGCAGATGGATTTTAAAAAAATTATATCGGTATTGTTTTTTGCTTTTTTGGGGTTTGTAGCCTTTGGACAAAAAGCAAGAATAAAAAAACAAAAAATTATGGTTGTTCCTGGTGATAGGTGGATGACTAGTAGAAATTTTTATGAAACTATAGATACAGATGATGGAGAGGAAAAGAAGTTTCATTACAAAAAAGCTTTTGAGTCAGATCCTGATCTTACATCAGTAGTGGAAAAAATTGGAGCAATTTTTTTAGAAAAATCTAATGGTAGGTATGGACTTACATCTATGCAACAACTACTCAAAAGAAAAAAAGGTAATAGAGCTCGTAAACAAAAAAGTTCCAAATCTTTCAATTATCTAACTAAAGCAGATATTATAATTTATTTAGATTGGCAAATCGAACATGGAAGAAGAGGAAATAAGGTAAGTACTATAACATTATCAGCTAAAGACCCTGTAGGTAGCTTTGATATTGCTATTGGAGAAGGTGAAGGTGATTGGGTTACTTCTGGAGCAACAGTAAAAGACTTATTAGCTGAGGCTATTATTGATAAAATCAATCCGTTATTGTCTCAATTTCAAAATTATTTTGAGGATATGAAGACAAATGGAAGAAAAATCAGTTTTGAAGTTTATATGGATGAAAATTCTAACAAAAAATTTGAAGATGAGGTGGGAGATATAACATTACAAGAGGTTATTGAAGATTGGATTACTACCAATTCAGCAAATGGTAATCAATCACCTGATGTATCTGCTGACAGTGATGAAGTTACTTTAAAAATAGATGAAGCTCGAATTCCTTTGTTTAATGAGAAAGGAAGAGCCATAACAGGAGTACAATATTTACGTAAACTCGTTAAGTTTCTAAAATCTAAAGGATTTAAGTGTAGAAGAGAAGGGTTTTCGGCTGGAGAACAAGCTATTAGAATATTTTAAAAAAAAAATGAATATGAAATTTATAAATCACATAATAGTAACTATTACCCTGTTTTTTATTGGTAATGGTTATTCTCAAAGTATAGGAGTATACATTCCTGATAGTTTTGGACTTAAAATGAATTCAAAACGTATCGTTGAAAATAAATTAAAACAATTATCTACAAAGAATAATTTTTCTATAAATAATTCTAGATTTATTGTTACAGCTAAAATAGATGAACTTAGTAATGTCTATGACGAACCATTTTTTGAATATGAACTAGGTGTTAATTTTTATATTGGAGATGGATTAGAAGGAAAAGCTTTTGAATCATATTATGTAGAAGTACAAGGTAAGGGTAAAACTCAAAAAACGGCTTTACGTAATGCTTTAAAAAGTATAAGACCTAATTCTGAATTAAAGGCATTTTTTGATAATGCTCGAGTTAAAATCAAAAATTATTACGCACAAAATTGTGATTTAATCATTCAAGAGGCACAAAATAATGCGAAAATGGGAGATACTCATGGAGCTTTGATTTCTCTTTCAAGTATTCCCAAATCTCAAAAAGAATGTTGGGTGAAAGCTAATAACATTGCAGTAAGTATCTATAATGAAGATATTGAATTTGATTGTGAGGATAAATTAAGTCAAGCTAAGGGAGCATGGTCGGCAAATAAAGATAAATATGGTGCCTATAAAGCTACAAAATTACTTTCAAGAATAGACCCAAGAGCAAAAAAATGTTTTTCGAAAGTAAAAAATCTTCATTCAGAAATTTCTAGAGAAATAGGTAATGATAAGGCAAATGTTCTTAAGTTGATGAATAAAGAATTAGATAATAAAGCATTTATGACAAAAAAAATGTTAGATCATCATTTAAAAATAGAACTTGCTAAAGCAAAAAATAAACCTAATACCACTATAGTTTATAAATCATTGTATTAAAATTGTCTAGTTTTTAAGTTGATACAGATTTTTATTTTACAATCGAAAGGTCGTCTAAAAAATTATTTTTAGACGATTTTTCTTTTGGGTATGCGGTTCTGTTTCAATGTTAAAATAAAACCTTTCATTTTCATTTAAGAATTAACTTATTGAAAATAAAAGGTTTTAAGTCTTGTACCAAAGGTGGGACTCGAACCCACACGTCCTTGCGAACATTGGATTTTGAATCCAACGTGTCTACCAATTCCACCACTTTGGCTTTTGAGAATGCAAATATATATAAAATTAATTAAAAATGATATTATCTTAAAAAATATTTGCTATAAAAAACAAAGCAATCTTTTCAGACTGCTTTATTATAAAATTATTTAGATGCTTTTATATATTCTTTATATAAATGAGCACTTTCTTTTGGAGTACGTTCCAAAGTTTTTCTATCGACAGAACATAATCCGAACTTTTTAGAAAAACCTAAATCCCATTCAAAATTATCGTTAAGTGACCAATAATAATAAGCCTTTACATCATATCCATCAACAAGCGCTTTGCTAACATCATATAACGCAGTTCTTAAGTGTTTTTTACGTAATTCTTCACGTTCAGGACCAACTCCAATTCCGTTTTCTGTGATATAAATCGGTTTGTTTAAAACACTGGCTTCTCTGATTGCTCTGTACAATCCTTCAGGATAAAATCCATAATCTAAATCTGTTTTTTCTTCATTTGGGTAATACAATGGCTTTGCCGATTTATCTAAATCTAAACTTGTCCAGTTGAAATCAAACGCGTTGTGAGAATAATAATTTAATCCTATGAAATCCAGGTTTTTACCAATAGTTTCTTTGTTAGGGTTTTCATAAACAATATCTGCACCAACAGGGATTGCTTGAAAATCAAAAACACCATTTTCAAAATAATTTACATAAGCCTGTAAAAATAATTTATTTGCATAATGTCCCATAATTTGATCTCCTAAATCATAAGAACTATAAGGATCCATTTGCATAAAACTTTTTACAATTCCAACTTTTACTTTATTCCCGTTAGGTGCTTTTTTATATGCCGAATAAATTAAATCATGAGCCATTAAAGTATGCTTTAACATCACACCTAATCTGTTGAAATCAGGAGTTGTAAATGGTGTTGGGTGATTCATGTCTATATGTCTTCCATAAGCATAAACGGCTGGTTCATTGAATGTTGCCCAAAATTCAACTTTATCACTAAATCTTTTGAAAACTATTTTTGCAAAATTTACAAAATATTGGATATTTTCTTCCTTGTCAAACGCTCCTTTTTTTTCAAACCATGTCGGATGACTAAAATGATGTAAAGTAATCATTGGTTTGATGTTATTAGCTAATAATGAATCAATTAACATGTCATAATGTTTAAGAGCATCTTCGTTAATAACGCCTTGTTTTGGTTCTATTTTTGACCATGACAAAGAAAAGCGATAAGAATCAACTCCTAACCATTTCATATTTTTGATATCCTTTTCAAATAAGTTCCATTCATCATTTGAGATAGCGTTTTTTCCTTGAACTCTCGGCGTTCCGTCAGGTTTGTTTTGTGTTTCCCACCAACCCCAACTATCTTCGATTCCGTGTCCGCCCTCCACTTGATAAGAAGCAGAGGCAGTTCCCCAAATAAAATCATCTGGAAATTGTAATTTTTCAGGTTTTAACATGTCTTCTGTCCAATTCCATTTGTCAATTTTTCGATGTAAAACCGCCAAACCAACAAAATATGCAATGACTAAAACAACAAGACCAATAAGTAATTTTTTCATGTTTTTGTGTTTTTATGTTGAGGTAAATATATAAAAAAATAATTAAAAAATTCTTGTTTAAAAAAATTAAAATTGTATTTTTGCAATCTAAATATTAAAAAGGTGCCGTGGCCGAGGGGCTTAGGCACTGGTCTGCAAAACCAGTTACAGCGGTTCGAATCCGCTCGGCACCTCTTCTTCTCAAAAACTTAATCTTCAAGATTATTTCATGCAAAAAGTTCAGTATAAAAACACTCAAATTTCTTTTGATATAAAAGGAAATAAGACGAATAATATGGTTGTTTTTATTCATGGATTTCTCGAAAGTTCTAGAATGTGGGATGCCATAAAACCAAAATTAAATGAAGAATGTACAATTATAACGATTGATTTATTAGGACATGGTTCGTCTGGAAATATTGATGCTGTTTACACTATGGAAGAACAGGCGAAAGTAGTTAAAATTGTTTTAGATGAGTTAAAAATCAATAAAGTAACTCTCATAGGGCATTCCATGGGCGGATATGTTGCTTTGGCATTTACAGAATTATATCCTGAATATGTTTCTAAAATTTGCTTAATAAATGCTACAACTCAAAAAGATTCTGAAGAGCGTTATAAAAATAGATCTAGAGCAATAAAATTAGCTGAAAAACATTATGAAGCTTTAATAAAAATGTCGGTTTCTAATTTATTCATTCAGAAGGTGCAAAAACAGAAAAATAAAAAAATAGAAGAATTAAAAAAACAAGCTTTGACTATTTCTAAAGAAGCCTATATCTCAGCAACTAAAGGAATGCAATTACGTGAAAATAAAGAAATTACACTTCGTAATTTTCAAGGAGATAAATTAATGATTATTGGTAAAAATGATCCTTTAATCATTTGTGAAGATTTACTTTTAGAGGCAAAAATAACAAATACACCAACTATCATTTTAGATAGCGGACACATGCCACACATCGAAGCTGAAGAAAAATTAATAAATTGTATTAATAATTTTATTTATTTAAAATGAAAAAAATATATTATTTAAGCACTTGTGACACTTGTAAACGCATTATAAATCAATTTGACACTACAGAATTTGAAATGCAAGATGTTAAATTCAATCCAATCAATAAAGAACAATTAGAAGAATTGTATCAGCATACAAACAGTTATGAAATGTTATTTAATAAACGAGCTCGTTTGTATCGTGAAAAGGATTTAAAAAATCAGAATTTAACTGAAAACGATTATAAAAAATACATTTTAGAAGAATATACGTTCTTAAAACGTCCAATCTTTATTATTGACGATAAAATTTTCATAGGAAATAGTAAAAAAACAATTGCTGATATTGAAAAACAATTGCCTTAATAAAAAAGAGGTCGTCTAAAAAGGTGTCATTACGAACGATAGTGAAGTAATCTCAAAAAATAAATTATTGATTATGAGATTACTTCGAAATTATAAATTTCTCGTAAAGACTTGTTTTAATACTTTTTAGACAGCCTCTTTATGATTTTTATAATTTGTAAGTGATTCCTACTTTACCGCCAGAGGTACTTCCTAAACCAAATTCAATACCTACAGCAATTTTATCTGAGAAGAAATATCTAAAACCAGTTTGTCCTCCAAGACCTAATGGGTTATAATTAGAATAATAACTTTTATCTAATCCTGAAGGATAACTATATGTGTATGAATTATAAGCAATTGTTAAACCTGCATATAAATCCATATTATTAGGCATATTAAGTAACGTATTAAAATGATAATTAGCATTTCCTCCAAAGCTAAACCAAGTAGTTTTCCAAGTATAGTATTGTCGTTGTTCATTTGCAATAGAGTACCCTGTATCTGTTTTCGAAGTATATATCAATTGAGCTCCAACACTAATATCAGGAAGAATACCATAATCACCTCCAATAAAAAAAGGTGTTCCCCAACCAGAGGTAAAACCTACTCCTGCATTAAGTTGCATTTCTCCTTCCATAATTCTCTGAGAGAACCCTACAGTACTTACTAAAAAAGCGAATACTAAAAATAATCTTTTCATTTCTGTAAATTTTAAAAATTTTTGACAAAATTAACATTTTTTAACAATCTAAAAAATATAAATTGTGTTTTTGAACATATTTTGTAATTTAGCCAATATTTTATAAACATGAACGAAAATCTAAACCCTGAAAAAACTAACTATTCTAATGAAGAATTAGATATTGAAAAAGCATTAAGACCATTATCTTTTGAAGATTTTACAGGTCAAGATCAGGTTTTAGAAAATCTTAAAATATTTGTTGAGGCGGCAAATTTACGAGGAGAAGCTCTTGATCACACTCTTTTTCATGGTCCTCCTGGATTAGGAAAAACAACGTTAGCTAATATTTTAGCAAATGAGCTAGGCGTGGGTATAAAAATCACCTCAGGCCCCGTATTAGATAAACCTGGAGATTTAGCAGGATTGCTTACAAATCTTGAAGAAAGAGATGTTCTTTTTATTGATGAAATCCACAGATTGAGCCCAATTGTTGAGGAATATTTATATTCAGCAATGGAAGATTTTAAGATTGATATCATGATAGAATCAGGTCCAAATGCTCGTACTGTTCAAATAAATTTAGAGCCATTTACATTAGTTGGGGCAACAACTCGTTCGGGTTTGCTTACCGCTCCAATGCGTGCTAGATTTGGTATCAGTAGCCGATTACAATATTATTCTACAGAATTATTATCAACGATTGTTCAACGAAGCGCTATGATTTTAAAAGTTCCTATTTCAATGGAAGCAGCCATAGAAATTGCAGGACGAAGCAGAGGAACACCTCGTATTGCAAATGCTTTATTGCGTAGAGTTCGTGATTTTGCACAAATTAAAGGAAACGGTAAAATTGATATTGCAATCGCAAAATATGCTTTAAAAGCTTTAAATGTTGATGCTCATGGTTTAGATGAAATGGATAATAAAATTCTGACAACGATTATCGATAAATTTAAAGGAGGGCCTGTCGGAATAACGACATTAGCAACTGCTGTAAGTGAAAATGCAGAAACAATTGAAGAGGTTTATGAACCTTTTTTAATTCAGCAAGGATTCATAATGCGTACGCCTAGAGGTCGTGAAGTGACAGATTTAGCATACAAACATTTAGGAAAAATTAAAGGAACAACACAAGGCGAATTATTTTAAAAAATGGAAAATATCTTAAAATATTACGAGTTTAATGATTTTTTTACAGATAAATCTAAAGTTTTTGCAGGAAATGAAATCTGCTATACTGTTTTAAATAAACATCATTTTTTGATTTTTGAGAAAAATAAAAATGAATTTAATTTGTATGTGTCAAAATATAATTCTGAAAACGATATCGGAGTAATTAAGCCTGAAATTTTAGAATTATTAGTTGAAAATTATGATAAATCAATTCCGAAGCATCGTATTATTTTACGTCAATATTTGGATTAGTTTTTGAAAAAAAATTATCAATCCCTAATGCCTTTTTCCAATTAATATTCAAAAGTTTAACAAGGGCTACAAGATAAATCATATTTAAAAACATCGTTAAGAAATACAAATTTTTGTTTACCCAATCGCTTATATTAAAAAATAATGCATGATTCTCTTCAATATCAGTAACAAATAAGATAGGTAACAAATAATTGATGAAACTCATACCTATTGTTATTTCAATTCCGTCTCCAAGAAGAACTGTGACTCCATAAAAACAACCAATAAAAAGAATAAATAAAATATCTTGATATTCAAAAGCCTCAAAAGGGACTAATAAAAAACGAGAACCAGCATAATATAAAATATAAACAAAAACTAATCCTAGTTTGTTTTTTGAAAATTGAGCATAAAATTGTGATAAAAAACCAGAATAAACAAATTCAACAACAAAAGCTTTTATTGCTATTAAAACACTTGCAACTATAAAAAGATTTAGAAACCCTAAAGGTTCAAAAATAAGTCTATAAGAATCGTAATCAGAATAAAATTCTACAATTAAACTGATTAAAACAACCACACTGTATATAACAATTACAGCTAAAATTTTTACATAATTTACTCTTGCTCTAGGTGTTATAAATGATCGTAACGACCTTCCTAAGGCAAAAGGAATAAGTAATATTAATGGTAATACTACAATCTCTATAGAACAATAAGAAATGATATCAAATAAATGAACTCCTGAAATATAAGGATTTATTTTAGCATCAATATATTCTTGTATGACTGCTTTTTTGTAAATAAAAACAGTTAATAAAATAAAAACAATAATCCATAGCGTTAGGTTAGTTTTCTTGTTTTGTTTTAAATAAGCCATTACTAAAGATTAAATCTACTGCAAAGCTACAACTTTTACTACCTATCTTTTTTCTTTTTTGTGTATTTGGTGTATAAAAATGTTTATTTCGTTAATTTACGACCAACTTCATTAACATCTTGCTTTAAATTTTTAATACGTTCATCTATTGATGGATAAATTATTGGTGCCAAATTCTTAACAGGTCGATATAATTTTGAAGATTCAATGGTAGATTGATCAACATAACTAACAACGTTATTCATGTTTTCGAAAAAAGCTAAAATAACACTCAAAACTAAGGCGTATTTAAGCGTAGAAAAAACAGCTCCTAAAATTTTATTCAACCATCCTAAAAACACCATTTCGACTAATTTCGTAACTAAATTACCCACAAACCGAACTAAAATCAAAACACCTAAAAAAGTGATACAATATGAAACTAAATCAATTGTAGCTCGGTTTATAGTCAGATGTTCATGAATAAAATCACTCGTAAAATACGAAAAATGAATTGCCACATAAATAGCAACAAAAATTGCCACTAATGAAACAACTTCCATTATAAACCCTTTTAACCAACCTCGAACAAAAGCAATGATTAAAATAATACTAAGTATTGCATCTATTACATTCATAATTTAATTTTTATGCCTCTGGTAAGCCTTTCCATTTTTTTATTAAAAAAGTTCTAGTAAAAACAAATTGAATTGTTAAAACAAAAAAGAAAAAACTTACTTTTTCTGGCGAAAAATCACTATCATCATTTAAAATTAAAAGGAAAAGTAATGCCAATGGAAAAGCAGGTAAACTCATATTCAATAAAATTCCTGATAATCGGTCGGAATTTTTAATAATTGTTGCATATGGTAAAACAATGATTATTAAACAAACAAACAAAGGAATCATTGCAATTGATTTATCAGGTAATCCACTCATTAAGATAAGTAAACCTACAAAAATAGATATAAGCGAACTGTAAACAATCGTAAATAAAAACAATCGCAAACCTGTTGTTCTGACCATAAATAAGGCTAATGAAATGGCTAAACTAAACCATAAGAAAAAATGAACTTTTTCTTCAAATTTAGGAGAAAACAAATTACGTTTACGCTGTAACTCATATTGTAATTCGTAACTTTCAATATACAATCCCTTGTCGTATTGAGATGTTCCAATAGTTTCGTAAACACCAAAATGGTTTTGTTTATCTGAATAAACAACATCTAACCAACTTTCAACGGTTAAATTATGTCTGATATTATATTTATCAGCAACTTCTAAAAAATCTTGAAGGATTTTTGTTATTTTTTGTCTGTGATTAGGGCTATCTAAAACAGAACAAACATATTTATTGAACTCTTCTCTTTCTCCGTCAGTGCTTATAAAAAATTTACCATAATTATAGTAAGATGAATAGGCAGTTTGATGAAAAAGATTATACGCATAACTATTATGCTTATTCGATAAAAATATTGCCCCCTTGTTAACTTTGTCAATATCTTGTTTCAATTCCGTTTCAAAAAGATTATTTTTAGCGTACGCAACAACACCAAGTTTATATGAAAAATAAAATGTGGTAACAGAAAACACTATCACAAAAAAATGTAAGAATTGTGTAAATAATTGTAAGGCTGAGGTCGGATAATAATCTTCAAAAGCATTATTTTTTGACATGGAAACCACCCAATACAACAAAATTAAGATGGAAATAATCACGTGGAAAAAAGTCAATCCACCCTCAAACTCTGTTGAGCGGTAATCTTCAGGATTATAACTCCCAAAACCCAAGACAAAAAACAATAAATGAGCCAAAATACTCATTCCTAAAACGGTTAAAATCTTAGTATTCCAAACCGTTGGGTATCTTTCTAATAAATACTGATTAAATTTTTTAAAACTCATAGTAATTTTTTTAATTTACGAAAAAACGTCTTGTTGATGTGGAAATATTCCTTAAATAAATAACATCTAAATCTGATTTAGCTAAAGAACTTAAGACATTTTTAAAACTAGTTTCTTTATCAAAATAAGCAAAATAAAGTCCTCCATTAAAAACTATTTTCTTAAGATGCAATTCCTTAAAACATTGTTCTAATTCATTTTTAGAACAATTTGTTTCTAATTCAACCACAAGTTCATCTGTTTGTTGAATATCTGCATCTTTTTTGGTTTGTTTTCCTTTTTTCAAGAAAAGTACCTTATGCGAAATTTTTTCTACTTCGTATAATTGTTGAGAAGAAAGTATAATTGCAATAGGATTTGTAACCGAATCTGCAATTGATTTAAGGTCTTCCAAAATGACTTGTTGTGCCAATACATCTAAATTTGCTAACGGCTCATCAAGTAATAAAACTTCGGGTTGGCGTAGCATTGTACGAACAAGTTCAAAACGCATTTTATAGCCCGAAGAAAGTTCATTCCATTGCAAATCTTTATATTCCCAAAGCCCAAAACGAGCAATCATAATGAGCATTCTTGTTTCGATTTCTTTTGCAGGAACGCCATAATTTGCCAATACAAATTTTAGATTATCTTGTAAACTACCATGCCATTTTTTTGTTCGTTGCGGAATATAAACCAACCTTGTTCTAAGGTCGTAATCTGATGTATATTTTTTCTTTAAATTATATGTTATTTGACCTGAATCATGATATAATTCTTTCGCTAAAACACGTAAAAGCGTTGTTTTTCCGTTTCCATTTTCTCCAACTAAACCAAAAATATGCCCTTTTTCAATACTTACAGAAACAGGACCTAAAGTAAAACCCTTGGCGTAGGATTTTACAACATTTTCAGCAGACAAAACAACGTTTCGTTCAGCAGGAATCAATTTTATTTGAGCAACTAAATCAAGTAATTTGATTGCTTTTTCTTTGAATGTTTGCTCATCATATTGTGAACTATATTTCCAATCAGTCAAGGCAATTGCTTTCTGATAAATTTCCATTTGTTGTGTATCAATGACACAATCTAACAACCTCCTAAATCCTAAATCGAGATCGTTATTTTCAAAAAAAGTCCTAATTAAAGCTATTTTATTTTCCATAGATTTTTTTTCAAAGATATTAATTTTTATTTATTTCTGTTTTTCAAACCTTAAATATTTATTTCAAACCGATTTAAAATTAATCATATTACCTCATCTTTAAAATAATATAAAATCAATCTCCTTAAGAATTTAAAAAACTACATTTTTATTTGGAGTAATTAAATATTGTAGTATGTTTGCAAAAATAAATTTTATTAATAATAAATAATTATAAATTTTTAAATGATGAAAAAAATAATATTATTTTTAAGTACAATTTTTATTGGTTTGACATTTATGATCTCGTGTAGCGAGGATGAACTTACCAATTACAAGGATTTGAAGTTAAGTGCAAATAGCTTATCAATCAAACAACATGAAACCAAAACTATAAAAATTTTGTCAGGAAATGGAGGGTATAAATTAACACCTAATGACAAAATAAAAACAGAAATAAAAAACAACATAATTTCTATTACAGGTAAAGAAGAAGGAGTTGCAAAAATAACTCTTACCGATTCTAAAAGAGAAAAACAACTTATCACTGTTACAGTACAAATTAGTGATATGGATTTTGGAAAAATAAAAGATGTTGTTCTTAAAAAAGATTCATCTAAGGAAATTCCTTTTGAGGGAGGCTCTGGAGAGTATGAAATAAAATCTTCTAAAAAAGAGGTTGCGACAGCTGTTGTTAAAGACGGAAAATTGGTTGTTACAGGTAAAGGGCAAGGAACTGCAATGATTACGATTGTTGATAAAAAGACTAAAAAAGAAAAATCAATAATGGTTGAGGTTACCTTAACATCACCTGATGTAGCAGTTGATAAAACTGAAGTAACAATCGAAAAAGGCGGTAAAGATGTTGTTGAAATTACAACAGGTTCAGGAAAATATGAGGTAAAATCTTCTAAAGAAGAGATTGCAACGGCAGAGCTTAAAGCAGGTACAGTAGTTATAAAAGGGCTTAAAAAAGGTACAGCTTATATTACTGTTACTGATAAAGCCACTGATAAAAAAGCAACTATTAAAGTAACTGTTTCTGTTGATGCTTTAGTAGTAAATAAAGAAAAAATTGCAATTAAGCAAGGAGAAAAAGAAACAGTTACTATCAAGGCTGGTTCAGGAAAATATACTGTTGTTTCAAAAACTCCAGCAGTTGCAACAGTGAAATATACAGAAGGAAAAGATGAATTTGAAATTACAGGAGTTAAAGCAGGAGATGCAGAAGTTGTAGTAACTGATACAGAGGCAAATGCATCAAAAACAATTGTAGTTAAAGTTACTCTTGATCCATTAAAATTAACTGAAAAAGCAGTTACTCTTGGTAAGGGTAGTAAATCTACAGTGGTTGCAACAGGAGGTTTTGGAAATATTACAGTTGCTTCAAAAGACAAGGCAATAGCAACAGCAACCAAAGATGGAAGAAAAGTTATAATCACAGGAGTTAAAAAAGGAGAAACAAAAGTTATTATAACTGATGAAGCAGGACAAAAGAAAGAAATTAATGTAACTGTTTCTGTTGATGAATTTGCTTTACTTGAAACAGAAACAGAAATTACTCTTAGAAAAGAAGATGTAAAAGAATTACATATTGTTAAAGGTTCTGGTAATTATAAAGTTAATTCTAATAATACAGCAGTAGCAACAGTAGTTTTAGAAGGAACTACTGTAAAAATTACAGGTGTAGAAGGTAATAAATACACAGCAAAAACAGCAAAAATTACAATTACAGATACAGAAGCAAATGAATCTAAAGAAATCACTGTTAAAGTATTTAAGAAACTTAGTTTAGGAAGAAAAGTTATTGATGATATAAAACAAGGAGATTATAGAAATACTCAAGTTGTTGAGGGGGATAGAGAGCATATTACAGTAACTATTGATAATGAAGAAATAGCAAGTTATGAAATAGTTGAAGTAAATGGATTCCCTGAAATTAAGTTTACAGGATTAAAACCTGGAACTACATTCGCAACTGTTACAGATGGTTCAGAAATAGAAAAAATTGTAGCTATTACAGTAAAAGCTATTGACCCTGTTAAAATAGTTGATTTGATGACTCAACAAGAAGTATCAAATACTGAAATAACAGTCGGAGGAGAACCAGGGATATTTACATTACAAGATGGAAGTGATCAGTATAAAATTTCTTACAATCCTGAAAATCAAGATATTGTGAGTGCTGAAATAGAATATGGCTCTTTAACAGTAATGGGACTAAAAGGAGGTATGGTTACTTTAATTATTACAGATACAATTTCAGGTCATGAGGCTACGCTCCAAATTACAAGTATAGGAATACCACTTAGTACAGAAAATGCTCCTTTTCGTAATCCAAAGTATATTGCTGGACCTAAAACTATAGGTACAGTTACAGTAGAAGGAACTTTTGAAGTTAAGCCAGATGCTAAATTTGGTGTTTATATTTCTGGTGGTACAAAACCTTATGAATATAGTTTTGAACCTAATAATAATTTAGTTTCATTTAATGAAATAACTGAAGAAGGACTTGCTAAATTTAATGTAGGTTCCACACAAGGAACTACAATACTTAAAATATCAACTGCTGATGGTTCATCTAAATACTATGAAATTGTAGTAAATGTACCTTTAACAGTTGAAGTTGATAGTGATGGAGTTGTAAGAAGAAAATCAGATGGCACTGAAATATCAGGAGATATAGTATTACCAAATAACGCTAAAACTATTCCTTCAAATGATGATGAATTTACTCCTTTTCAAGATAATCAAGAAATAGTATCTATTGATTTTGGAGGAGTGACTAGTATAGGAAAAATGTCTGTAAAGAGTGCTACAGGATTAACAACTGTTAAGTTAAGAAATGTAACAAATATCGGGATGGCCGCATTTTTTAACTGTACTAGTTTGTCAAATGTATATTGTTATATGACAACACCTCCATCTCTTGCTCCTATGGCATTTAAGAACGTAACCGCAGTTTTACATGTTCCTACAGGAACAAAACAAGCATATATAGATGCAGGTTTTACAACATTTAGTGATATAGTAGAAGATGCAAATTAAGTATCTAACACTATAAAAACAAATCCTCACAGTTTTAACTTGTGGGGATTTTTTGTTTTTTTAAATAAAATAAAAAAGAGTATTTTTGTTGTAACAAAACAATAAAAAATGAAACTTTTAGAAATATTACAAGAAGAAAAATCTAACAATCTAAAAGGAGGAATTTATCATCAAACACAAATAAAACTCGCCTATAACACTAATAGAATTGAGGGAAGTAAATTATCAGAAGAGCAAACAAGGTATATCTATGAAACGAATACATTGTTTACAGAAAAAGCAGAGGAAACCGCAAATGTAGATGATATTATTGAAACTGTTAATCATTTTCATTGTTTTGACTATATGTTAAAGATAGCAAAAGAGCCTTTAACCGAAACACACATCAAAGAATTTCATAAAATCTTAAAAACAAATACTTCTGATGCTCGAAAAGACTGGTTTAAAGTCGGAGAATATAAATTAAAACCAAACGTGGTTGGAGGAATAGAGACATCTAAACCAAATGAGGTTAAAGAACATATAAAAAGGCTTTTAAAAAACTATAATAATAAGAAAAATATTAAAATTGAAAACATTATTGAGTTTCATTATGAATTTGAGAAAATTCACCCATTTCAAGATGGAAATGGAAGAGTTGGTCGTTTAATATTATTCAAGGAGTGTTTAAAGAATAACATTACACCGTTTATAATTGAAGATGAATATAAATTTTTCTATTATAGAGGATTATCGGAATATTCTAAAATAAAAGGTTATTTAAATGATACTTGTTTATCCGCCCAGGCACATTCAGAAAATAGTCTATTAAATTCCTTTTAAGGAATAAAAAAACTCAAAAATCCGAGTTGAGCACTCGGATTTTTAGGTTTAAAATAGTTTA
>PDWI01004362.1_pt1 | contig 19078 bp, 5 predicted proteins | sample 1430891 | NCBI WGS metagenome assembly PDWI01 (sample SAMN01162508, study PRJNA174530) | Oral metagenome, whole genome shotgun sequencing project. | biome: Marine environment; feature: Marine mammal; material: Swab sample of the gingival sulcus; isolation source: swab sample of gingival sulcus...
CTCAAGAGAGATCCTGCATTTCAAGAAAAAGTAGCTCAACTCACTGCAGATGAAAAATTCATTACTCTTCAGTTTATTAGCTTGTATTCACTTGGTCAGAAAAATCCTCAAGAATACAGCACCGTAGTCTCAAATCTGATCAGTAATAGTTTATTCTGATCAACGCAGGTAAGTTCATTTGAAATTAAATAAAACTATTAAAAAACATAAAAAAATATCTATTTAGTATATTTCACTATAATAATGAAAGACAAACTCCAAGCAATTATCAACAATTACGAAGATCTCCAAAAACAATCCATGGATATGGAAATTATTTCAGACCAAAAAAAAGCAATAGCTATCAACAAAGAATTAGCAAATGGATTAGAAAAATATAAGCTCTCCTGTGATTGGATCCAAGCTAACGCCGAATTAAACGAGGCAAAAGAAATACTGAATACGGAAGAGGATCCTGAAATGATTGAAATGGCAAAAGACCAAAAGAAAGAAGCAGAAAACACACTAGCAGATCTAGAAGAAAAGCTAAAAATTGCACTACTCCCTACAGATCCTAACGATGATAAAAATATATATCTAGAAATCAGACCTGCTGCCGGAGGAGATGAAGCAGGACTATTCGCGACAGAATTACTCAAGATGTACCTTGCCTACGCACAAAAAAGAGGGCGAAATACCGAAATTGTAGAGGAGCAGATGTCTGATATCGGTGGAGTAAAATTTGTCATGGTAAAAATTTCATGAGATAATGTCTACTCATTGATGAAATTTGAAATCGGAGTACATAGAGTCCAAAGAATTCCACAAACAGAATCCCAAGGAAGAGTACACACCTCTACAGTAACCGTAGCTGTGATGCCTGAAGTTGAAGATGTAAATATCCATATCGACCCAAAAGACATCACCCAAGATACCTACGCTGGATCTTCATCTGGTGGACAAAATGCAAACAAAAACCAAACCTGAGTAAGATTACACCACATTCCAACAGGGTTGATTGTAGACATCGGTGACAGTAAATCCCAAATAAAAAATAGAGAAAAAGCATTTCAAGTACTAAAAGCTAGACTCTACCAAATAGAATTAGACAAACAACAAAAAGACGAAAGAGAAAAGAGAGCAAACCAAATAGGAACAGGAGATAGATCAGAAAAAATTAGAACCTATAATTTTCCACAAGATAGAGTAACTGACCATAGAATCAAAGAATCACGATCAAATATTCCATGAATTCTTGCAGGAAATATTGACGATATCATGGAAAAAATGGTCTTAGAAAACCAAGCAAGACTGTTAGAAGAAGAAATTAGTGCGTAAGTGTTTTAGCAACATCTTTGAGCCTTTGTGTAAAATCCTGAATCTTTACCTCAATATATCATTCAGGAATATTTTTTTCAGCATTAGAGAAATAGTACCTCACTGTTTGCTCCAATGGGTTATATTCATATCTTCATACCAATGGTTCAACCACAGAAATATCTCCTCATTGACCGACATACATATAGATAGTATTATCCTTTTTCAAGGCTCGTCCCTCATTATATTTTCCAAAAGATTCATTATGCAATTTCACTTTTTCTAATATTCACTCGTTGATAGCAACAAGCTGTTCAGGAGGAAGTGCAATTGAAAAATGAGAAGCCCCTCCTTCAATAGGACGAATCATGACAAGAGGTCATTCTTTTGTAAAGGTAAGTTCCTTGATATACCTATTTTTTTGTGCATCAACGATAGCGATCATACCATTTGAAGGATCTATCGTAACAATTTTTTCACCCGACTGATCAAAAAGCCCCACAAGAGTACTAAACTGATATACTCATCACATAACAATTCTCTGCCATGGTTTCAAAAGATAGTCTACAGTAGTCCCTGGTATCAGATCCCAATATCCCCTCTCTCTATAAAAATTCACAATTCATTCATCAATATCATGATCAAGTTTTGCCACAATAGTTACTGGAAACGTTTTCTTTGACAAACTCGTATTCGAGAAAACACGATCCAAAGATAATTCTGGTGCAACAAGCTGAAGTTTAAGTATCGTTTTAGTTGTATTTCCATTAATATCGGTAGCTTCTATAGTATATGATTTCTCTTTCTCAACCGTAGAAAAAATTTGTTCTACGGCAAGCAGAGTCTTAGGAGTACGCAAACGTTTTTGTAGCAAAAGAGTCTGTGAATCATCAAATATTTTTACTCCAGACAGCATCAAATTATCCTCTAATACAACCTGCAAGAGATAGTGAGTACCGAGATATCACTCTAAAATGTCATATCCTGACAAGGTCTGTCAAACAGAAGGCCTATGCAACATTCCCATAATTTCTGGTCACTGCGTATCACTCGACCTTTCAGACCCTGCAACGACCTGATTTGAAAACACAGCATTAATCACATACTTAGTATCCTCAAGTCCTAATGGAGCAATCTTTGTATATTTTCGCTCTCTATGATACTGTGGTATAGTCAGAGAAACGTTTTCATCTCATCTATTATAATACCCAACATGAAATATCGTTCCTGTTAACAAGTCAGCAATATTCTCCTCTGCTCCATTTTCCAAAACAATTGTCTTTCCAGTATATGTCACATCATCAGGCAAAACTAAAACATACTGTTTATTAAGCATCTCATGATAATCAGACGAACGATCTTTTTTATCAAAGAAACTATCAGGAACACGATTAAGTTTCAATATATATCCTTCAACTGGTTTCCCTTTATGATAAGGTCTATTATCCCAAGAAAAAGTGATAGTATCAAAAGTTTGCCCATTCGTTAAGAAGTTTTTTACTTCGTCATCTGATGAATACAGTTTCCATCTCAAATTTCAAATTTTTATATAACGATCACTAATACCCTGCAACTGTTCCTGAGAATCAATAGCATAAGTATAATCCGATCATGCAAGAGTATCAGTTCATACCGATGCACGATGATACTTGATATACACTGTAGTATCGTCCCACAACAGAATATCTTGTTTCCCATCACCATTCATATCTCTACGAGAAAAATTATCACGGATCTGCATCGCATACGATTGAGATTTCACAAGACTCGCCATAATTCCATTCCCTACATCGACAAATAACCCTTTCAAAAACGCAGACGGTTCTCCTTGAATATTATCTACATAAGATGAAGGTTCTTCTGTTCATTGTGCGTTTTCATTTCAAAAATCTCCTTCAGTCTCAAACGCAAGAAGTCTAGTATTCAAGGTAATATTTTTATCTTCAGCAACCAACTGTCTAGACGGAACCCCTTGATAAAATGCACGATAATCATCTTTAATATCAGTAGCCAAGACAGCAAGTGCACGTTTATGCTCCTGCAAAAGTTGCGTAGTAGTACTCTGGAGTGTATCAAGATCTCATCATTGAACAGACAAAGGGGTAGTGAGCAAACGAAGTAAATCGTGCGTCTTATCTGTCGTGTCAGAATGCGTACGTTCCATCGCAAGTTGCTCCAACCCATGAATAAGAGTATTCCTAGTATTCTCTGCAACAGTAGCATCGTACGCCACCGAATCATAACGAAGCTGCTGCAACAACGGACGCATAACTTCCGATCACGATCAACTACACGTTGCTCCAAATCTAGAAGGCAAAAGATTTTCCCCCTGTGATTGGATCGCATCAATTCAGGCTTGCGCCTGATCTGCTACCTCTTCTCGAGTATCTACACTCCCCTCGAAAGAAGTAACATTTTCATCTACAACATTACTCACATCTTCTATTTTATGTTCTAAATTTAACCCTACAGCATTAATGTTATTCACAATATTTTCAAACAAACTATACACCATATCAAAATCATAAGCAATGTTCACATGTGAACGTACCTCAATATCAAATCCTTGCAATGGTGCATCATCACTTGTTAGAAACGCTGCTGTCTTTTTTACCCAAGAAGGCGTCATATCAAGAATATTATCTCGGAAAGGAACCGGATATTCTCTCTGTGTCATCTGCTCAACTTTTGCTTTCAACGCCTGTTCTGCGACCAGTCCTATTTTCCTTTTTACGATACACATGATTTTTCCTATACTCTTTGCTAATTTGAGTGTAGAAGAGATAGAATTAGGCAATTTAGGAATCTTAGGAGCAGGAGGGAGCAAAGGTAACTTAAGTTTAATATCTGGAACAAAAGAAGGTAATTCTGGTAATTGTGGTGGCGAAGGAATCAAAGGAACATCAAAATCTAAGTCAAACTTCACAGCAACCCCAAATTTTGGAGGAGAAGGAATATCTGGAAATTTAGGTAAAGGAATAGGATGTGTCGTAAAATTAAATTTAGGCAATTTGATATCCATACCGAGATTAATATCCGACATATCCATAGTAATATTAGGAATTTTGAACGGAGGAATAGGAACAATAGGGATTTTAGGCGTGAGAAAACTCAATTTACAATTATACTGATCATAACTATCTACCGTACAAGTCCCACATTTTTCTTTCCACTGCACAGGAATATCTATCAAAATTTGATACGTTTCCAGTGTCGTAACGATCAAAATCAAAGCATCTACATACGAAGAAAATCTCTTTGCATTAGTTTTCATCCATATTCACAAGGTTCCCAAAAAACTATTAACTACGGTCACTACATCGGAAAGATAGGTATCAAAAGAATGAATCAACTCATACAACTGACTAGGAAACCTAAGGTATAAGTTGAGCGTATGGGTATTTTCTTTGATACGGTCAGCAACACGCATGATACGAGATTTAAAAGCGAGAAACTGGGTAAGCGTTGCATTAAAATCTTTACATATTCATTCTGGTGCTTTGTTAGGATCTGCTTGCTTTTGTTTCGCACATGCTCAACGGTAATACTCAAAAAAGTCTTCCCACTGCTGGATAATACCTTCTTGTCTGGCAATCCAAGCTTTGGATCTTATTTCATAGCTTTTTATATCTTCAGCACTAATCATAGGGATATTCACATAGAGATTTTGCGTCCTAATATTAATTAATGGAAACTCTTTAAACTGATCTGCAAAATTTTCAGTTATACTATTCATCTTTCACAAAGTATGTGCATGCATCACTTCAGATTTCGCTTCTACGTTTTGCAAAAGAGTAGCAATCTTTTCAAATCCCTTCGCATTAGGTCAAGACCCCAACCCACAAGTATGTTGCTGACTATCTCGGATACCTCCTCTATTTTCACAAGACACTTGCTGTGAAATATGACATTCTTCACCATTTCGTTTTCCACGAAGATCCTTACATGCAGATTCATCGATTTCACCCAGATTAAAATCCATCGTATGAATTCCCTCAAAAAAGGTAGTGAAATCAGGAAGAATCAGTTTCAATTTCATTCTTGTGAGGTTATTGACAATATATCTTGTCTGTCTATCAAACCAATCTCTCACAAGTTTTTTTACAAATCATCACACATCTGCTCCTGTAATCTTATTTTTTTGCAAAGCTCATCATTCAAGAGTCAGAGAAGAATATCTTGTTGTCGAAGGAGAGATATCAATATCAAAAAATGGATTATCAGGAACCTGTACCATTCCTCACATATACTGTTGAGGAATATATCCCTGTGACAAATCACTTCACTGCGCAACAGTAAAAGGAGAAGAAACAGTCGAAGAATCCGACATTGGAGGAGCAGACTGTTCACAAATAGGCAACCCAGCAAGTGCACCATCAACTCAAGGATTGAGTGAGGCATCCAACGGTTGTTTTTCATCTTCTTTTCCTAGTGGAATTTCTATAGCAATACAATTCCCTCACAGATCTCCTATTGGACTAGGAATATTAATTCCGACACTATAGGGTCAAAAACACACTCACAAAGCTAATCTTTGAGTAAGAGTAGGAATTAAATATAACCTCAGAAATGAAGACCATGGTCAAGTTGGAGGACCTCATAAAGGACCATAAGCTTCTTCTTCAACTCATCTAAGAGGAAACCCAAAAATATTAGGAGCAGGAATATACACTCCTGCTATCGGTCACCAATTCCCTGGAATACTAAGCACAGGAAGCCCCTTCCCCAAAGTACGAGTCAATGGAGGGATATCCATACATCCAAAAAGATGATATTTCCCTGGAGCAAACAACGCCTGATTAAACGGTATAGGAAGCGTAGGAAACGGACGTTTACCTTGCCCACCAAACCCCTTACACAAACCATCAAGATACGTATCGACCTTATTAACTTTGTCCAACAAAAATCAATCTACAACAGCGTTTCAAAGATCGGAAAGACCAGAGACATCAACTCATCATTCAGAAAAAATATTTTCTACACTAAAGTCTTCTGAAGAAAGTCAGATATTTTTCCGAGCTTCCATTCCTCATTTCAACACCCCTCAAGCATTATGCTCTACCAAATCTTTTACCAAAACCTTGGTAGTTTCCTTGCTCTTTTTCAAAGACTCTGCATTCATCTCTTGCGCTTGTTTTGCCAAATACGCACCCACATCGACCTGTTTTTTAGCATAAGATCTATGATTTTCAGCAGCAGTATTCATATACAAAGTAAGGAGCTTAATACATCAATCCCTGAGCTTTACAAGAATATCTGGAAAACCATCAGAAGAATATGCACCAAAAGTAGAATCAATATGTTGATACCTTGCCCCATCAATATCCTCTATTTCAATATCTAACGGCGCAACACCACCGACATACTCCAACTCATAGTCCCAATGCAACTCTTCTCCGGCTGATAACTGAATATTATCAATAACATAATTCATATCTTCCAAATTTCGATGAACAGCAAGTGCATCAATCTCTTCAGCAGTACGACCAGAAAATGCAAACTCGGAAATTCCTCCATCATGAGCCACATGCACTTTCCACGGTCCTTTGATAGTGTCTGAATACGTTCAGAGAAAGGCATCTTTAGCACGAAGAGTAACATGCACGCGCACCATATCTCATTTTTTCAGCATAGCATTTGGCGTATGATACTGTTTCCATACTGTTACAGGATCATCATCTTGTATATCCCACAACCTCAGATATCATAAATCCTGGTCGCTATCTTGTTCATATACAGGGTGAATAGGCACCTTATTTTTCACAAGAGGTCTTACATGTTTTTTGTACACCCCTATAGCTTTGTTAGGATCAAATTGTATTTTCTCAGCGAGAAAAGCCCCGAGTGCTTCAGGATCAGGTTTTTTGTGAGATTGAGCAAAAAATGCACGAATCTCTTCATCTTGAACCCCTAAATCTTCAGGATCAATTTCAGATGGCGTTGAAGTATCTGTCAATCCTTTCCATCTCACCAACGAATCATCAACAATACGTTTACTCGTATCCAAAACAAGTCAAAACCTGTCAATATACTTAGTATGTGACAAGGTCCTCTGATACCATCAGTCATCACAAAGATACTGATCATGAGAAATATAAGAATCTGAACTTCAATATACAATTTTAAGAAATCCATACGTATCATAGGTAGTGATATCCATACGTCCATCACCGTCCATATCTTTCAACCAAATATTATGGAGATCTAATATCTCAGGACGAGGGTTTTTCTGCCCCTCTTCGACATTGATATTAAGACAGACAGGAACCCCATCAATATCTATCGCTCCCCTGTCATTCAAATATACTCTCAGTCTTTGCTCCTTGGTAAAAAGAAAAATATCAGCGTACCCATTCCCATCAGCATCACCTGCAACAATATCCTCAACTCATTCTGAGATACGCAACAACTCACCCATATCTTGATAATTGTGTGTTCCTTGATATTTTTTAATCAAACGAACCGTTCCATCTCTAAATAACACCACAATATCTTGCTCTCCATCATGCGTAAAATCTGCAACTACAGTTTTTTTGATATGTTTTCAAGGGAATGAAGCCACAACTTTTCCAACCCCTCCATCATAATCTAAAGTCTGTTTTTCTTCCTCAGAAATACTAACAGAAAGTAGATCGTTAGCATCTATCCTCTTTACGAGAGGATCTCAAATATTAATCAAAAATTCAGACGCAAAAGGCAAGGTAGCCTCCCCCACAGACAATCCCTCTCCAAAATGAGTAATATTTTTAAACGAAGCAGAAAAACCTATTCATTTTGTCGGATCATTACTATCCTCTATCGCATCATACGATTTGATCGTAGGAGCATAACGACTATCCATATCAAAAATTCACACTCACGAAAGATTCGTCGTTCCAGCAACCCATAACGGTAGAACTTGATACCTTGCACTTGTCGTAGTTATCGTCCACTGCTCAAGATCTGAAGCTACCACCACAAGCGTACCCAGCGACTTACCATGATATAACAATTCAAAAATCGTATATCCTGACAAGGTTTGACTTTCACTACGCAATTCAACTCATGGAATTGTTCAGTCTACAAGCGAAAAAACAACTTCACCATTGACAACGATCTCCTTGTTTTCACGGACATAATTTTCTGTTATCACACTATCTAAATCACGAGGAAGATAATACAAACGGTGATCCTGTTCCAAAGCATCTAAATCAGCAACTTGGTGAAGAGCAAAACCATTACGTGAACGAGAAAGTGTTCCTACTCCATCAACCATATACTGAAGCATCTGATCCTTAATCATCAACGATATAGGATGGTTGTTACTTGTTATCTGAGAGTTAGTAGACAGGGCGACAATATTTTTTTTCAGATGACGAGGATGCGTCAAAAGCGTAGTAGCTGCAATGAGCTTATCAGAGTTTGACATCATACGACTAACCGTCCCCGTATGATCAGAAAAATACCCTCGCTGATTTCATCGATCATCTCAAAAAAGATTTAGATACATAGCATTAAGATTTTTCATAGGAACATAAGAACGTTTGATAGCAATCTCTTGTAATGCAGGTCTTTGTTGAAACAGTGGAAGATGAGATAACATTCCCAACAGTTTACCCCTTCACATCGGAGAAGATGCTTTATCCGTCAATACAAGCTGAAGACGCCCATCAACAGATTGTTGCTCTAATATTTCAAGACCAATAGGCGTAAGTTTGACCTTACTCGTATCAGGAACAGGGTTTCCCCAGTTATCCTTTACGCTAACAAGCGCTGTAAAACGTTCTCATGAACGAATTGAAGAACTATCAAAAGAAATAATGGTTTGGGTAGGATCTCAAGGCGTAAGTTCTACAGGTATAGTATGCTCTATCACTCAAGGAATTGAAAGATGAAGAAGCTCCTTTCACGCACGGAAAGAAGGCAAGAAATAAAGCGTCAAAATACCATCTTTCAAGGTATGTACAGTTTTTCAAGCAAACAGTTTCCTCTTTATAGTAAGGGTTTTCCCATCTTTTTTGACCGTCTGTTCCCTACTGACAATAGTACCAGGACGAAGCAATCCATACTGAGAAGAAACCTGTACAGGATTGGTGAGTGTCAATTTCTTTCCATCAGTGTCTACAAGACGAAGACGCAGTTTCAATAGCTTGTTAGGATTAACTTGTTTGATACCATAGCTATCAACAAAAGTATAAGGAGAAAATTCCTGCAAAGAATAGCTAAAAGCAGGAGCCGTCATCGTACTATCCCAAGTTTGAGATCACATGACAAACTGCAATTTTCCATCAACAATAGTAAACGTTTTACTATCTATGACCGTATCATCTTGAAAAGGACGGATCCAAATATGCGAAGAGCTTCAAGCAGCTTCCTTAGGTGCTTTGTAAAGAAAAGCATCTTCTCTAAAATCACTAAAGACTATTCCTGTTGCAACAGGAGCACCAATTCCAACCTTCCCATTATCCGTAGAGATTACATAACGTTGTCCAACTAACTGTCCTACACTATTACCATAGGCATCAGTTCAATATATAGGAATACGGTGGGTTGATCACGCAAGTACACGGTTGACAACATCTCCCATTTTAATGGTTTTGACAGGTCATGGCGTGATATGGAGTGTTTTAGTTTTTGTAATACACGTTCCAACAACAGAAGGTGAACAAAGTTCAAAAGTCAGCACATTATACCCTACATGCTGTCCTCATGGAACAAACATCAAACGGAATTCTTGGACTCTTGAAGTATCAAACACCCCCACAAAAGGATCCTTATCACTAAGTTTTTTAATACCGTGGATCGTTTTTATTCAGAGCGAAGCATCTCCGACAGAAGAAATCTTAACATGAATTTTCCCCAAATCTTTCATCGAGCGTAATTGAATGTTTGTATCCAAAGCATCGGTTGATAAATAAGTATCTGACAATTGGACCTGTACATTATGATCTATCCCTCACAATGTCTGGATAGCTTCCTCTGACAAAGAATCATCAAAATCATTTTGCGTTTTTTCCTGACGCAAGGCTTTCCATTTTTTTTGATTAATACTCAACTCTTGATTAATATCTTGGTAGACATCACCCGTAAAAGAAGAAAACACATTACGAGGATCTCCAGGCCATTGTACTTCCAATTTTACCTGCTCACTAAAAGAATCCATCCAACATTTAAAAGCTTTAGCCCAAGGAGAATTCCCCTCCTGAATATCAAAAAGCAGAACCCCTTCCTCATCTGGAGAACAAGCATCTGCAATACGAGATATGTCATCATCACCCCCAACACCAACCTCTGCAGATTGATCACGATACGCATGCATCTGAGCTCTAATTCCAGCAAGGGTAGAAGATTCTGATTTTTCAGATCTAATATAATCATCACCATCAGAATTTATATACAATACCTCATATCCAGTATCCTGATACTCTGGGGAAAGAAATTTTCATTTATTATTATCCTTTTTCAAGTACTCAGCCAAAGTATAGATGATTTTATTATTAACATCAAAAGCATCGATACTAAGATCAATATCTTCCTGTATCGCATCAGAAAATAACCTTTCTTTCCAAGAAAGATTCTGATAATACAACATTCTCGCTAAAAATTGCAAAGGACGATACCCTCACAGATCATCACGATATGCTGGAGCCTGAGCAATCTTCTCTTCAAGTTTTTTAACCAAAAAGTCTTCAGGGAAAAGATGGTAAGAACGAGGAGATGCAGGAGAAGCCAAAGGATGCAAAGCTGCTAATTTATCAAATGAAGAGGCTGATGGTGTATAAAACGCCTCTTTTTTTTCAGTTTGTTGGACAAGATAAGTATTATATTTTTTTATAACTTGGACAAGATAGTGTTTTATAGCTTGTTCAATTTCTGCAGGAGATTTCAAGACAAGTGTTCAAGATCCAGTATCTTTAAAAACCTCAATTTTATACAACGTAGGATAAATAAACTTCACAACATCGCCCCCCACTCACTGAAACGTCAAATATCTTGGAGAGTCTACCGGTCTATCGAGCGTAGTTTCATTGATAACCGATTGTTCCCCAACAAGATTTTCATCAGCAGATACGACGGTCTTATTTTCCACAAGATTGAAAAAATCACGCATCTCACTTCATAAATGCTGAAGTGCCAGAGCAATATAATGATCAAAACGACGAACTCAATACTCTTTTGTACTATCATCGTATTCAAAAGAAAATTTTCCAATCTGTTCAATAGTAGCGTTAACAACGGGAACATGAGTAGACAACTGCGTATGCAAAGCAGACAAACGTGAACACAACTGAGTGTACGGAGCTTGGTCACAATCATATTTTTCATCTATCATATATCTTTTAGCCAAAAGGTCACTCTGTTTAATAGCCCCAATAGCATTGTAACTATCTTTAATCGGCTTGATCGCATCACTAAAACCAGCAACATTTTGCTGTAATGTTGTTATTTCTTCACGCCATTTACTTATCCATTGCTCTCGCAAAGATAAGGTCTTACGCTCAACAGCATAGGCATAAATCTTAGATGACAAAATATTAGTTATAGAATCAAGACTCATCTGTTCAAGCTTTTCCTGAAATGCTTGCATCAAAACTTTTACATCAGCAACCTGACCAGAAATAGCAAGCGCTTTTTCTGTATCAAAGATGTTTTCCCATTGATGAGCTAATTGAGTAACTTGTCATCAGGTATAGCTTTCTAAATCATCTATAGAAAAAGTATACACCTGATCAAGTGCAGTATTAATTTCTTGGACCGTAGTTTTCACTGCATTTACTTTCTGTTGAATTTGTGCCAGAGCTCAAGATCAGGATACATCAGGGCGATATTCTTCTCTTAATAGTGCTAATTTACCAAGGATATCAGTATGCAAAAGATACTCTGGAGAAGTAGGGTCTTTAAACTTTCTATACTGTTTTCAGGCAATATCTGAAGCAAAAGTATTCGTATTCTCTATTCTCGTATCCAAAGTTTTGAATGTCCATAATTCTCAAGCATCACGATTTCCCTTTCTCAACTTAAGCACTTCCCCCTCTTTAAAAACTTCAGCATCTGGACACAAGTGGAAAAAATCTGCCCTATCATAAAGAAGTGGTGAATTTACAGAATAATTGGGACTACTATGTAAATTTCAAATAGGAAGGAGGTTAGGAAACTTTATCTCGTGAGCATATTTACCATACGCATGCTGAGAAACCGCAGGATTAGGTACAGATCTTCAGAATTCTCTATACTTATACTTAGACTTGTTAGTAGATGAAAATCTCTGTTGAATAAAATTTGTAAATGTTTTAACGGCATCAAAACTATTAGCAGAAGAAATAGCATGTTCTACTCCTACACTTCCAGCAATATCATAAATAGGTAGCACTGCCCCTGTATACAAATACGGTTGCTTCCATTTCTTCTCTTGGATAGATTCCAAATTTAGAACAGAAGCACCTCACCAATTTCTCATAGCAAACTCATACGGTCACTCACAATCTCACTGCTCCTCTTCATCATTGACATCACATTCCTTTCCTCTTTTCAAAGCCCATCTCCAAAAACCAATACAATACCCTGATATTTTCACTCACGCACAAACCATTTTCCATGCGCTTTGCTTACCTATCTTATACTTTTGATAAATATCAATATCCTCGTTTGCACTGAAATAATTAAATCATCTATTTGCCTGAACCTGCTGTGAAAAAATATCATACGATGCTCAGACAGACTTAGCATGAAGATTAAGATCTTCAACATCAGTAGCAGGATTTGAAGAACTTTGGATATCCTGCTGTTGGACTCAACTTAATGTTGTTAAATTTCTAAACGTTCCCCTATAAATTGTTGTATCTTTGATATCAAAAATTTCGTTTGCATCTCTCCCAAAATAGTAATTTCTGTAAGCGTCATAGGTATCCCAAGTATTAATCCTCGTAAAAAGTAAATTAATACTATCCTGTGCATACTTAAGATATTCGAGAGGAAGAGGAATATGCATATAATATTGCTCTTGTTCAACTTTGTTGTTAATTTCTTCTTCCAAATAGGTATTTAAATCCACAAAAATATTGTTAATCTTGCTCGCATACGATGTAAAATACTCATCTTTGACATCAATTTTTTGAATATGAGAATCCCATGCTAAACGAGATTGTTCCTGCCCATCAAGCCCTGTAAAATGCTCGACCCACCTATTACTATACTGCAAATTTTCCCTAATTCTAGAAAGATACTTAGTACTCCACATATTAATATAAGGTTGCAATCCAGAATGCTGGATTGTCTTTGCCACAATAAGTGTAGGGACAGAAGTCACCGTCTGTTGCAAAGTATCAGCTACAGAAACTCATGCTAGTCCATCAAGGGCACTCGCAATTTCTCATTCATTGATACGCTGAATAATTTTTAAAAACAAGTTTGTATATCTATGATATCCAATATCCTCAGAAAAGAGCCAATTATTAATATACTTACTCTGGAGTTCATCAAGAAAATACTTTTTGTTTGCAATTAAATCTTCATACCAAATACGCTTTCCAATATAAGTAGACGGAGATTGACTATACTGCTTGAGTTTATCAAAAAATGCATGATATTCAGCAACGCTCGGATAAGTGATGAGTGAATGAAAAACCTCAGGCTGAGCGTTAGTTTGCATATTGGGAACGAAATATTTCATTTCAGCATCCCAAATAAACTTTTGTTGTTCAAAATCTACATAAGGATAGATCGTAGGAAAAATATAGCCATTATCGTTTACAACAGGAAAAGGAATATCTCACACAAGGATAACTCATTTCAAAACACTAGAATGATCTTTAATCCCATCAAAATACAGCCCCTCGAGCATCTTTACAATATTTACAGCTGTAATATTTTTGGTATTAATCGGCAACACGACAACCTTCGCCGTCGACATGACACCATTTCCTCAATGTCTAAGATACGACACATACCGAGAAATATCAGATTCTATTGCATCATAAAGCTCTTTTTCCACCAACAAGGCAATGATATTTGACTTTTCAGGAGTTTCTTCCTGTGGTAAAAGCACCTCATGATCCTGTGCGTATGCAAGAGAAACAGGAACATACGGAAGAAAAGAAAAAATTTGATTGAAAAAATAAATTCCTAACAAAAAGGCAACAAACCACACCTTTAAACGGCTTTTATACATAGCATAAAAACAAAAAAGTAAAGAAACTCACACCAAAGTATAAGAAAAACCAAAACTATTGAAATAGCAAACAAGAAATTCAGCTTGTATAAGCGTCTTTTTGATATTAAATATAAAATGTCGTCCACTCTCTAAACATAAACAAAAATTTACAATTGACTATTTAAAAAAAGGAAACATAACCCACGACAAACTATGTCAAATTCACAAACTTCACTAAACAAGTAAATAATTACCAAACAAAAAACAACCTCAAAAATATCATATTATACAATCACCCCTCCTCCAAGACACACATCTCCATCATAGGCAACAATACTTTGTCCAGGAGCAATTCACCACTGAGGACTATCAAACGTTATTTTCATATTTCCTTCTTCTCAATGTTTTCAATGGTTCCATTGAAGCGTTGCAGGTTCAGGCACATGCCTATATCTAATCTTCGCAGTACAGAAAATACTAGCACCCCGGGGTCAATTTTCGTTATATGTTCAGGACCCCGGGGTGTTCTCAGAAATCCAATGCCAATTCCTCAACTGTATCGTCTGCTGTAATAACAACGGATCATTCTTATCATAACTCACGACAAGCTCATTGTTTTTCACATCAATTTTGCAGACGTATGCTTTCTTGTTAATATCTAAACCCCTACTTTGTCCAATCGTAAAAAAATACGCTCCTTGATGCTTCCCCACTACGGTTCAGTCCGTTAAAACGATATTCCCTTCTTTCTTCACGAGTCTTTCTGCCAAGAAATTTCTAATCTTGATATTTCAGATAAAACACAGTCCTTGACTATCTTTCCTAGTCGCATTTGGAAGCCCAATCTTTTCTGCAATTTCTCTTACTTCTGGTTTGGTTAATGCTCCCAAAGGGAATACTGCTTTGCTCAACTGATACTGATTCAGCCCAGAGAGAAAATAACTCTGGTCCTTGTTATAGTCAATTCAGCGAAGGAGTTGGTATTCCCCCTCCCTAGCTCTATGTGAATGAATCCCCCTCAATCCCCCTTTAGTTCACCCCGTAGTCCTACGGGGCAAGAAGGGGGAAGTAGGAAAGGGAGCACTCTCCTTTGCTAAAGGAGAGGTAGAGAGGATTCTTATCCTCGCATAATGCCCTGTCGCAACAGCATCAAATCCTTGTTCCAGTGCTTTCTCTAAAAATAGATCAAATTTTACCAAACTATTACATAAAATATCAGGATTTGGTGTGATCCCTTGCTCATAACTACTGTAAATATATTGAATGATTCTCTCTTCGTATTCTTTGATAAAATCAAAACTTAGCAACTCAATGCCCAAAAACTTCGCAACCTTGATCGCTTCTTGGGAGTCAATTCTAGTGGTGCAATTCGGATTTTCTTCATCAAGATAATTTTTCATAAATCCACCAACGACTTCATGACCTTGCTCTTTGAGTAAATACGCTGCGACAGCACTATCTACCCCTCAACTGAGTCCAACCAAAATCTTTTTTTTCTTGTTATTATTTTCATGCATCTTATGGTATTGCTTCATTGATAAATTGGACACTTGCACTGCAAATTTTTGCATATTCAACACACTGCTTCAAGAAATCTTCACTCAACACTTCCTCGTTAGTAAGTGGCTTGTATCGTAGCCAATCTTTCATCGCGAGGTATTGTAGACTTGGATGATTGTCCGGAATAGTTCACAAAATCTTTGAATATTGACTGTTTCTGTTTGCTTTTTTCAAAAGGTTTTGCGAAGTAGAAACGCTTCCAAATACCTGTTTTAATGTTCTTTTGTTAATAATTTTCTTAAACGTTTCCCGTTCTTGATACATATGTTCTCTGATAGGGTAGGCAATAGCTGATTTTGGTCTTCGTAATCCTCCACAAAAAAATGATTGCCCATTCTGGATATGTAAATAATATCATGCAAAGGGAGATTTTCTTCATCACACCGTGATACTTGCTCCCATATTGATTTTATAGGGTCTTTCACGATTTCTTGGTCTTCTCATATCTTTGTAAATACGAAAAATACATGGCTTAGCTTCCTGTTTTTCAAAACTTTTGTCAAATTTCGTGATTTCATCAATTAATACTTGCGTAAATTTCTCAAATTCGTCTTTGATATTCAGGTACAAAGGTTTGTATAATTCAAAAAATTTCTTTTCATTGAAATCATCAATGCCTTGTAAAAATTCCAAAGTCTGTGGGTGAAGTTTCTGCATAAGAAAAATCATAATAACTAAAACATATATCCACAAGATAGTATACAAAAACACACTCTACACCTCAACTCTTGTTCCTTGCATTTTGTCGGTTCAGAAGTTTTCAATCGTATTAATATCACAGACAAAAAGTAGGAGTTTGTTTGCCATAGCCATGGCGATAGCTGACTGATCCATGATTTTTAGTCCAAGATCAAGTGCTTTTTCTGCAGTAATCGTATCAAATTTCTTTGCATCAGGGTATTTTTCTGGGTCTTTGTCATAAATTCCGTCTACTCTGGTACATTTCACGACAAGCTCACAATTAAATTCCAAAGCTCTGGTCACTGCACCTAGGTCCGTTGTAGAAAAAGGGTTTCCTGTCCCTCCTGCACATACGGCAACAAATCCTTCATTGAGTGCAGAAACGACCTCTGCTTTATTTACCGTTCTCATGAAACGAGGCATTTCTATCGCAGAATACACTCTTGATTGTCCACCTTGTTCTCTCATGATTTCGTTAAACACGAGCGAATTTACCATGGTTGCCAACATCCCTGCATAATGTCCAACTGCTGGATCTATTCCTTGTCCTTCATTTTCTCCACGGAAGATATTTCCTGCTCCGACCACGATAGCGATTTGATAGTTTCTTTTTTGGAGTTGGATAATTTTGTCAGCAAGGGTTCTGAGATACTCATTATCAATTCCATAGGGTCCACTTCCTTTCAAACTCTGTCCAGAAATTTTCAGCAAGATACGGTTTTTTACAGTTTTTTGTGACATAATTTTAGCTTTTTTATGAGGGTAAAAAATATTGTTTTTCTATACTATACAGTATACTAATCTTTTTCTTAGATACAAGAAAAAAACTCACCTTGAACTATTTCCAAAATGGAAACTGTTGGGACAAATAATTTTTCAAACAAAGCTTTGTAACTCACAACTAAGTGGGTAGTTCCAAAATGGAACATACCATATTTTCTTAATAAATACAAAAAAAATACATATCTTATTTTGAACATACAACAAAAAAAGAAGTAGTAGTAATACTTTTACCCAACCGATCAATATACCTATTTTCTTGAACCTTTTGAATGTTTTCTATACTCAAATCATGTTTCAAGCACAACTGTTTAACTTCTTCTATATTATAAAACTTAATCAGTTGCTGTCATTTATCTGTTAAAAAAGTGTTATCATCCACCTGTACTCATATTCCATATTCTGGGTCTTCAGTAGTTAAAAAATTTGCCACAATTTTCCCATTATCAGCAATACTTGCTTTAATATTAGATAAAACCATATCAACCTCTAAAGAAGAAAACAGCGAAAGAAAATTTACAACAACAGCACAATCCTTCTTTTCTTCTAAAGGCTTTTCAAATATATCATGTTTTTTAAAAGAAAGATCTGGACTAAAGTATATCTTTTCCCCTTCTTGTATAGCTTTTTGTGAACTATCAATATTTAATGTCTTATAACCTTTTTCTGCAAAAAAATTAGCATTTCTTCAATTTCCTCACCCTATCACAACAACAGTAGAAATAGAAGGGAAATCCAAATTTTCCAAAAAGCTGGTATAATCTAAACCATAAATATTTCACTTATCAAACCTATTGTTCCAATATTCTGACCTTTTTTCTACTGAAGGTATTTTATTACTTACAACTTTTGAACACTGTTCACAAGAAAAAGCATTAGAAAGTTTTTCTCTATTCTTTTTTACAGAAAAGGCTTGCTTTAATTGATCAGAAATAGTATTACCATTAGAAAACTCATTAAGTTTTTGAATTTCGTGTTTTACAGCACAAACACAAGACATTATTTTCCCATTTTCTCTCACAGAAGGCATGTGTGTAGCCTTATCACAAGGATCTTGTCAGTAACTTCTAGATCAAGCTTTAATAGGAGTAATAATTCAAAATTCCTCTCTATCTATCTTCTGTAATTCTAAAAACAAATCTGTTAACTCAGTTTGAGATAAAACATTTTCTCTTATATTCTCTAAAGAATTTCATAATTCTATATAGGCTTCAAAATACGGAACAATATTCCTTTCTCTACAAAACCTTAACAAATCAGGTAAATCCTCTTTGTTTTTTTGAGAAACATAACTATCTAGTGCAATAGGATAAGAAGATAGAGAATCACCACTTTCTTTTAAAAGTAGATTTCTTGCCTCCAAAAGCAAAGAAAATCACTTTATAGCTCAATTAAAAGCCAATTTATTGTTTACAACCTGGTTATATTTTTCTTTATTAAGAGTGTACAGTTTACCGATAACAGGTCAATACTGTAACAATTTTTTTGCATCATTAACATCTTTCAATGTAGATAAGTTAGTAAAAGTTACTACCTCAAGTCACTGTTTTTTTATATATTTAGCTGTTTCATGAAAATTAGGATCTAAAGTTGGCTCACCTGCCTCAAGTCACTGTTTTTTTATATATTTAG
>PDWI01004363.1_pt1 | contig 19077 bp, 15 predicted proteins | sample 1430891 | NCBI WGS metagenome assembly PDWI01 (sample SAMN01162508, study PRJNA174530) | Oral metagenome, whole genome shotgun sequencing project. | biome: Marine environment; feature: Marine mammal; material: Swab sample of the gingival sulcus; isolation source: swab sample of gingival sulcus...
GTACCTGCTTCATAATAATATATTTTATCATATAAATACACAAACACATGAATATATAATTATTTACTATATTTTGTCAAGAAAAAAAACATATAACATTAAAAATCAAACAAAAAATACTACTAAAAAATAAGTTTTAAACTTATATAATACTTTTTAAAATAGTACCATATTACAATATTCATTATACCTTTTATTTATTAATTTTTATCAATTTACATAAATATCTTTATAAAAAAATGCTATTTTAATTCTCTAATCTTTAAAAACTCTAAAGTTACACTTTATAAGACAAGCAAGTCTTTCTTAACGAATAAAAAAAAGATACTTTACATATTTATAACAGTTTATTTATGTTTTTACTTGATAATAAAGCTTGTTTTTTTACTATATTCTTTGTTTTTATGATATTTGCACAAAAAAATGACTATTGAACAACTCTTACAAAATTCTAAGTATACACAAAAAAGAGTATTAGAAAACTTAATTTGCCTAGTTTTAGATATCCAAAGGGAACAGTTGCGATTGCAATTAGATGAAATTTTGACTGAGGTGCAGGAGCAGAAAATCTTGGCATATTATCGCCAGTATGTCGAAGAAAAAAGACCCTTAGATTATATCTTGTGATATGTGGAATTTTTGAATAATAGATTTTTCTTAGATGAAAGAAGTCTGATTCCGAGACCAGAAACAGAATATATGATTCAGGCAGTTAATGAAGAAGTGGCTTTGTCATCCTGAGGCTTTGCCAAAGGATCTACTACTCATCAGATGGATTCTTCGCTTTCGCCTGCTTGTCAGTCAGGCAAGCTCTGAATGACAGAGAATAGGTCTACAATGCTGATTGATGTGGGAACAGGGAGTTGAGTATTAGGGTTGTCGGTATTGTTGCATAACCCAAATTTTTTTCAGCAAGCATATTTGTTGGATTATTCTCGTGATGCCTTAGATCTTGCACAAAAAAATTATGAACATCATAAAGAAAATTTTTCTACGACTGTGCAATTACAACATTCGGATTTGTTGACGTGGATCGTAGATGAAAACAAAATTAGTGATTGAGATCAGATTGTTTTATTGGCGAATTTGCCCTATATCCCAGATGAAATGTTTGAACAGAATGTCGGGGATAGTGTGAAAAACTGGGAACCAAAGATGGCCTTTATCGGAGGAGATGATGGTCTAGATTTTTATAGAAAAATGTTTCAGCAGATCTTTGATGAGAAGGAGAAAAAAGATTTTAATCTTACGATGTTTTTAGAAATGATGACCTGGCAGGTAGAAATTTTGGAAAAAGAGTTTTGAGAAAAGTTATCTTTTGAGGAAGTAAAGACCTTTCATTTCAATATTAGGATTGTAAAATGTATGGTGAAATAAGTATTTGAGTGTAAAAATTCTATTATAGAATTTTGTTATAGAAATTTAGTGTATAATATTATAGTACAGTTTATTATTAATAAACACTTAATTAATGAGTGTATCTTCAGGTTTTTCATATTTTTTTGCATATCGATAGGCTATTCATAGTACTCCAAGACAAATTGGTAAGCAAACGGTCAAAAACATTGTATTTTGCATTCCTCCAAAAAGAATAAATCCTGAACCCATTGTTGCAAATATTGGAGAGATAAGTCCAAAAAATATGCTCTTAATTTTTCCTTGTCTTCGAAATTTAAATACTTGATAGTAAAGTACGATATACAAGAGATAACTTACTACGATAGAAATTTCTGATATATCCATTCCTCACAATATTCCTGTTTTCATTGCAATATAATGAAGGAGTAACCAGAACAAGGTGATTCCAAAACTCAATATTCATGAGTATATTGGCATATTGAATTTTGTGTTTACTTGTGAAAAGATTTTCTGAAGTGGGATAAATTTGCGAATAGCCAAAGAATATGGGAGTTGGATAAATCCAAGAATGAGTCCATTCAAAGTTCCCATTACAGACATTACAACAAATACTAGAAAAGCTTTAGCAATTGTTGGATTAAATAATCACACGGCTACCGCTTCTACACTTCCATCTCCGAGTGCTATAACTTTTTCTGCACCAAGGTATGAAGAAATCCCCGTAAAATAAATAATATAGATAATAAGAATAGCTAATGGAGCTAGGGTAAGTGCAAGCGGGAGGTTGCGAAGTGAATTTTTAATTTTATGCCCTACTGCTGTAGAAATTACCCAACCATCAAAAGCGAAAGCGATTGGTCCTACTGCGGCAAGCCATCCCAAAGATTTTGTTGCATCTAGTGCTGCACCTGATGGATGTGTGATCGCCGATACAGGATCTCCGTATATAAAAGCTCCAATTCCTAGCACGAATAAAGGAATTAGTTTGACAATAGTTGTCACTTCTTGAAATTTTCCTCCAAATCGTCATGATATAAGATTAAATCCATAACAAATGATCATCCATCCCAAACCAATTCAGATTTGCAATTCTAATGAAGCATCAATACCAAAAGCTAAGGTGATATAAATTCCTACAACTCGTGAGATTATTGCAGTAAGTGTTGGATAATACAAAAGAATTTGAAACCATCCTATCATCGTTGCTGTACGAGGACCAATACACTCATGAGCATAACTAATAATTCATCATGGCTTATCCGTTCTTTTTGCAAGTTCTGCTACTGATAATGATCCAAAAACAATAGCAAATGCAGCAATGGTAAAAATAAGTATTCCTAGTCCAATATTCCCTTGGGTATACGCTAAAACATTATCCGCCTTGAAAAATATTCCAGATCCAATAACGATTCACACAATCATTGCTAAAGCAGTCCATAGACTGTACTGTTGTTGTTTTACCATAATACTATTATTATACATATAAAATTATCTATTCATAGCAGGAGTTACTGCATATATGTGTAATAAAATGTAGTAAAATGAGTGAGTAATGCAAGGTTTTTTTTATTCTTGCAGAAAATGGGAAAGGGTTTGTATCTCCTTTTTTTTGATCTTGAAACTTTTATGGACAATCTTCTCCATAAATGGCGAAGGTACAAGATATTCTGTGATATTTTTCTTAATGTAATATTTAGTAGGAAGATTTCGTAATCCCTTGAAAAATCCAGCAATCTTTTTTATAGGGTGTTTTCGAGTAATAGTTTTGAAGAAATTGTAGGGGCTACTTGGATAGATAATTTGCTTTTCATCTTCCAGTTGGCTTGGATAAGGATAGAAGTATCCTAAGTCATGATACATGATGATTTTTTTTGCAGTGGAGTCTTCCCCCGCAGCAAGCAGACTTAATCGTCCGTGATATCTAAGAATATTATGGTACCATATGGTATCTGGTTGAAAATCTTGGATTGTTTTTTTTATGGTGTAGTAGGATTTGATATTGAAAATACTTGCAATGAGATAGAAATATTTTTGTCGTGTACTTTTGGGGATTTTGTTTTTTCCCAAGAATATAATTTCATAGCCTTCTGCTTGTAAGAGTTCAACAGCATCGTGGATATAGGTTTCTATCCCTCCCTTTTTTTCAGAAAAATCATTGATGATGAGGAGTTTCTTTTTCTCTCACAAGATTGCTTTGATTTTTTTTGTTCGAAGTTGTTTGGTATAGTTTTTTGCGATCGCTTTATTTTGGGTTTTTGTAAGTTTTTTGCTGGTTAAGATATGTTCTATCATTGCAATAATTTTTTCTTCATCAGTATGTTTCTTCTTATTATTGTTGATTTCTATAGTATTGAGGTCGTATTGCGGATGAATAAATTGTTCTTGTCCACCTTTGGCGAATCCGATCACTGAAAGTCCTCGTGAACAGGCAGTCAATGCACTCAGACCGAAGGTTTCTAGACATTTTGAGGGCATGAGATGATAGTCGTAGTTGTCTTGGTATCTTTTGATCTCTTCAAGGGTTCTTCGTCCGAAATAGTGGATATCTTGTGACTGTTCTGCGATGTCTAGCAATCTATCTTTTAATACTCCATCTCCGAAAATGAAAATTTTGAACGGGAGTGTTTTTCAATGTTTATCTAAAAAATGTTCTAACATCGTTAGTACGAGATCAAATCCTTTTTCAGGGGTTAATCTTCCGAAATAGAGCAATCAAAGTTTTTGTTTCATTGTTGTAATATTATCAGTAAATTTCTTTTTGGTAACATTTTTCGCAGTATATTTTCTGTCATTCAGAGCGAAGCGAAGAATCCATTTGCTGTATACTGGTTCCTTCACCCGCTTTGCGGGTTCTGGATGACGGGTACACACTCAGTATCTCTTCTCCACATTTATCACAATTCCTCAGATATAGAGTCCTTCACGGCCTTTTATCCATTCTCTCCTGATGTCTGATATCAGGATGTTTTTTTGGGAGGGGGAGGTCATGTTTGATATAGAAATCTATTTCTTGTTTAATAATTCTAAATGGTCTTCCACTCACTTCACACACTACCGCATAATTCAATAATTTTTCTAGTAATTCTGGTTTTTGTTCGTGAATGGTTTTACAACTTGCGGTTCGAAGCTTACTTCACTGCACGAATTTTTCTACTTTTGGAAAAGGAGCTTCGTAGTCTGATCGCTTGTATCCTAATTTTAGGGCTTCTTCTTTACTTAATGGATAATATTCCATCGCAATCGTTTCGTTATATCCAAAGGGGCTGAGTTGGGGATTAAAAAATTCTCATCGTTGCCCCTCTCTCATCATTTGTGCGATAATGTTTGGCACAAGTTGATTGTATTCTTCTTTGGTGTATTGCTTGTTGAAGATACAGTATTCTTTGTTGCGAAGTCAGACACAGCCGAAACAGTTTTTAATTCCACTTGATAAGAATGAATATAAGGTATTATTTGCTCAGCTCCATAAATTATAACTAAATAACGTATTATTAATAGTATCTCCGCAAGAATTTAATTCGTAATTAAAACTTCCACCATATCAAGTGTAGTCCCAATCATGAGAATTATTTATATCTTTGATTTTAAAAGCATATTTAACATTTTCTCAATCTGTTATATTATAAGAAAAATGTGTTTTTTTTGAATTTCTTATAAAATCTCCACTGATTACTCATTCATTATTAAGATTGTGTATACTAGGTAATATCTTTGCTTTTATTGTATTTTCTTGTCTCTGATTTCGTTCTTTATCAAAGATTTCTTTACTGACTTGTTTATTTTTGATATAGTATTTTTTCCCTACTAAATTTGTACAATCTATACAATAACTACAATTTTCACAAAAGGAAGAATTAAAAATAGTATTAGAATTAAAGATATGATAAGAATAATATACCTTATAATTTTTTGCTCAAATAACGGTTTGATAGCAATTTTCACACTCAATTAAGTCAGAGCAATCTACACAGTTTGTACATTTAAAATTTTCATATCCATAGTAAATATTCTCAGAATAATCTGCAATGACCGCCATATAACAATTTTTTGAATATCAAGAATAATTTACATACGGACAATTTTCATTTCCTATTGTGTTTTGTCCTAATTGTGGAATCTTGTGTAATATATTTCTAAACTGTTCAGCAAAACTTTTTTTCATATCAATATCAACTCAGTATTCCAAAGCATTTCGTTTATCACTCCACCAAATACTCTGATCATATACCTTAAAATCTTTATCAGGTGAATAAATAGAAATAATTTCTTTTCATGAAAAATCACATATTCTCTTGTACAACTTTCTTTCATTTCTAAAGGCGAGTCTCCTCCTCTGTCTCTCTTCTGGACATAAGGTTGGAGTTGGTATCTTACACTTCATTTTTCCATCTTTATACTCAAAATTCTCTGCAATATCGTCATTTTCTTCTAAAAATTGTTTTGCATATTCAGGGCTGACTTCAAATTTTGGACTGATTTTGTCATAAAAATCCAAATCAGATTGATAAACAGGAAAATCCTGTCCAGACAGACGACATTTTTTTCGTTCAACTATGGGGTCGCTATTTTTTTTACTGATGTATTCGTAGACTGCTTTGCTGGTGTAGTGCATTGTATTATATTATACTATTGATAAAGCGATAATTCCACTTATCATTATTGCGATTCCGATATATTGTTGGAGGGTAAGGTTTTCTTTGTAAACAAATTTTCCATAGAGCAAGATGATTGCAGGATTGATTGAAGTGATTGCGTATATGATACTACTACTATATGTTTTAATACCTATGAAATAGAAAATAGATCCAATAGTTAGTGCAAGAGCAGAGAATAATATCCATTTGATATTTTTACTTTTATAATCTTGTTGAATGCTTTGTTTGGTTAAAAGCTTACGATGTAGTAGAGAACTAAGGAGGAAAATCCCTCATTCTATAATTACCCCTGTTAGAATTGGTCAGAGATGGTTTACAGGGATATGAAAGAGTGCGAAGACAAGTCCTCGTCCGATACAAGCAATTAAAGCATAAATAATTCCGCTAGATTTTTTGAATATTTCTGATGCTTGGAAGTCTTGGAAATTTATGGATGAAATAATTATTCCTAAAAGTATTCAAGCAATTGAAATAAGTTGTCGTGATGAGAGCTGTTCATTAAAAAACAAAAGTGAAAAAAACACAGTAAAAATAACACTTGAATTGCTAATTGGAGAAATGAGTCCAATTTTTCATATTGTAATTCCTTTGATGAAACTTGCAAAGGGGATATACCCTAGAAATGCAATCAAAAAAGCAATTCCGATATATTTTCGATCAAATGTTGTCGTATTGAGAAAAAAGAGTAATGATAAAAGAAAGAAAATTGTCGTTAAGAATTTTTGATAAATCACTGTTTTATTAGGTCAAAATTTTTCACTTGCTGGTTTGATAAATGCTGTAGAAAATGCAAATCCTAGCATTGATAAAAGTCATAATAGTATTGCAGTGCTATCTATTGGCATATTAAAAAATTTATTTTACTAAAAGATAAATATACAGAATAATTACAACAAGAATAATACCTCGAATACCATGTATTATCATTCTCTTATTCTTAATATGACTATGTTTTTTTTCAATTTGCGATCGATTACTTTCTGAAAGAATCTGTTCTCAAAATTCCTTTTCTAGTTTTTGAATCTCATTTTTTATAAGATTTTTGCTATTAAGATATGTGGGTAATGGATTTGAATCAAAGATATTAATGAGAAGTTTCGTTTGAAGATTATTTTTCGTCCCATTTTGTTGTCTAATATATTGTTTTTTTGCTATAATATAAAAAATCTTATCATATATTTCTACAAGATTTTCAATATGCTTAATAACACTTTTATACATTTTATATTTTATCAGTTGGAAAAAGAACAGGATAATAATAAGTCCCAAAGTATAGAGCAAAAATTTTTCGGTAAAGACGGTTGAAAATCCTGTGACAAGGCTTACAAAGTCTACGATCCAGTTGATGAGGGGGCTGAAAAATGCTTGTAAATCGGTGAGTATTTGCTGGAATTTTGTCATAATTATAAGGTTTTGAAAGGATAAAAATAATTTTTGATGTCGTAGCTATTGGTTGCTGTGTTGTAGTTATAAATAAGAGGAATATGGTTTCTGTAAAAGATTGGGATTTTGTTATTGATACAATATTTATTTCGGTTTTTCCCTTTGAATTTCACGGGTTTCTCTGTTATCTCTGTAAGGTTATAATAATATCAGATTGTGCAATTAAGATATTTTTTGTCTTTGATTTCAAGGGTCTGGGTATCAAGATGATATGTCCCCAGTGTAGTAATTAGTTGGGTATTATCAAGATTTTTTTTCTTCTCTTTTTTGTCGTCTTTGTTCGTTGTTTTTCGGAAATCTTTGGGGGCTTGAATAACGAAAAGTTCGTGGTTAGTAATGAAAAAATAGGTGTTGTTGAAATATTTATGACTATTTTTTCAAGCTCTGATGAAATTGGTTCGTTCTTTTAGCGTATTTTTTGTGATATTGTTGCTGATGTTCAGTTGTGTGAACAGTTGTAGGACTTCACTTTCTGTAATTTCTGGAAGATTGAGCAAAACCTGATATGCAAAATTTGCTTGTCGTTGGCTGGGTTTGTAAATGGATTTGAGATGAATTTTTCATGGGTTTATTCATCAAGGATTACTGTTGTTACTGTTGCTAGGTTGTTGAGTATCTAGACTAGTATAGATATTTTTTAGACTTTCAAAAAAAGTGCTGGTTTCTGTTGTGCTTTTGTTTGCAAGTTGATTAATTTGAGGGAAAATCTCGTTTCTAAGTTTGTTTCTCAGAGACACTTCACTATCGTTATTCGTCTGGTCAATGACATAGGGAATCTTGTTTTCATCACAATAGTTTTGAATCTCTTTTTTTGTAAAATCTAGTAAAGGACGCAGAACTTGGCAAGAAAGTAAGTGATGACTACTCTGCTTTTGCATCGCAAGAAATCCTTTGAGATCACATCCGCGGAGCATATGCATGAAACTGGATTCAATACGATCGGTGAGATTATGTCCTAGGAAAAAATATTTTAACTTATATTTAGAAATATACTGTTCAAAAACTTCATATCTTTGCTGTCTGAGACTGGCTTCGTTTCGTGATTTTTCAGGATTGATAGTTTCGTGAAAGCAGTTCACACCCTGTGTTTTGTCTAGGTTTGTGATAAGTTGATATTCTTGTTTGGTTTCATTTTTATCTCTGAGATTATGATCACAATAAATAACATAAATATTATCCTGAGGGAAATTGTTTTCTGAAAAAAAATTAAGCAAGATTTGGAATAATGCCATACTATCTGGTCATCAGGAAACTCCAATTCCGATTTTTGTTTCACTGTTGATCAGAGATTTAATATATGCTAAACTTTTATTCATTATATTTCCCCTATTTTTTCTAAAAATAAAATGCTTAAAAATAGAACAATTATTTGAAAAATAAAAACATTTCAATATATATGTGAAGTATATAAATTTTTATTTGTTATGCTAGTGAAAATAAATGAAAAATAATCATTTAATCGTAAAGGTGTCAGATTTGTTAAAGAAACCATGAAAAGCTGATACGTTGAATTTGGAGAATATTCAATGTCCGTGATTAGATACTCTTAGAGAGGATTGATTAAGTTTTACAGTTGATTTAAAATCTACCAATGATCAATCTATTTTTGTAGTCCTGTCTGATATTTTATATACTGAAAAATTGGTATGTGATAGTTGTACTGCTGAGTACAAAAAACCTTGTACGGTGAAAGAATATACTGCAAAATTTATTTGTGATGAAGCCCAAGAACAAGATGATGATGTAGTGTTCTATATTTCTGATGACCAAACGATAGATCTTGCACCGATGCTTGAACAGGCGGTGGTGTTAAATCGTGATATTGCAAACTATTGTGAGCATTGTCATACTGATGAAATCACTGATAATGACGATGATACAGAATATTTTGAAAGTACCAGTAATGTAAGGTTTATATAAAAATAACTTTAGATACTCCTTTCTTTCCATTTCCCAATAGCTAAATTTCCAAGTTCAAATTTCCCTTCACGAACTCTCTGTAATGTTAACACTTTAACATTTAAGGCTTTAAATATTCTTCTGATATGTCTTTTTTTTCCTTGATTGAGAATAATATTATAATAAATACCTCTGGATTTACGTTCTACTCTTTGAATACGTATCGTTTCAAGAATATCTCATCATTCATGAATCCCTTCTAATATTTTATTAATATCAGATGAATGTAATATTTTATCTATTTGTACAATATACTCTTTTTGAAGATTGAATTTTGGATGTTCATATTTATGAACAAGAGTACTATCATTAGTCAACAATAACAATCCTGAACTATTTTTATCTAATCTTCCAATATACCACCAATTATGGTATTTTTTAGGAAGTATCTCATAAATAGTTTTATTATGAGGATCATTTTTAGAAACAACATATCCTAAAGGTTTATGAAACAAGAGAATTTTTTTGGTACTTCTCGTTGCAATATCAAGATCTTGTTTTAAGATTATATATTTTTCTCATGTTATGGTAATGACATCTCACACATGTATCTCTTGAGCATAAGACTCAACAATATCGTTATTTAAAAAAACTTCTCATGCATTGATAAGTTTTGTAATTCACCTTCTCGACAATGTAGTATTATTTTGTAGATAACTAATCAATTTCATAATTATAAACTATATACTGAAAAACTAAAAAAATAAGCATACAAAAAAAGAGAGTACTACTACTCTCTCATACTATATTTCTTACAAACTTTTGCAAGAGTTTTCTGATAAGATATATCTGATAATATATAATTATTCAGTAGTAACATCACCAGTAGTAGTTTCTACTTCTTTAACTTCCACTTCAGTTACCTTAACTTCAGATTCACCAGTCATAACTTCTTCTTTAGTTTCTCCTGTCATAGTTTCATTAACAACCACATCAGTATCACCTGTAGCTAATTCTACAGTATCTCCTGTAACTACAGTAGTTTCATTAGTTTCATTTTCATCTACAACAGTAACTTCTACATTTCCAGTATTAACGTTAATTTCCATATTTCCAGTACTAGGAGTTTCTTCTTGTACAACTGGAGTCTTGTTACAAGCACTTAACATAACAGATGAAACAACCATAACTGCTAATACAGATACTACTTTTTTTGTCATGAATACATTTTGTTAAATAATAAAAAAACATGAACGGAAGAGAATATAATCAAATAAATTATTTTTACAAGAGAATTTTTTTATAAAAAAAGAATACAACATAAAAAGTATTTGATTTTTCAATAAGCTTAACTATACTTCTCAAAAAAAGAATATAAAAAAATAAATATTTACAACAACACATTCAAGATATGAAAAACAAACCTCTTTACATCACAGTATCAATAATCTTATGTATATGATATTTTTTTTCTTCAAATACATTTGCAACACTCTGAGATCAAAATGAACCAGCAGAATCCTGTTATCATATAAAAGAAAATATACCAAATGCAAATAACTGAACCTATCGGATCCAAACTGAAAATATGAACACTCCTAAAGAAATGTATTGTGATATGACAACAGCAGGAGGATGACGAATGCTACTTTTCCAGAGAAGAACTGGAAGACCATGAATACGACGAGAAAACTACCAAAATGTAGAAAGCTGTGGAAATAATTTAAATGATTTCTTACATAATGACTGTGGAAATCCTAATAATGTAGATAGTAATTATAAGCAGTCATATTCATCAAATGTATGACAAACACTCAATGAACACCATTTTTGAGAGTACCTTTTTGCTCAATATGCATATTACTGAGGTATAGATGAAGATAATGCTTATATCATCACAACACAAAATAACCTATTCCCAGACAACACAAATATAGTCAATAATATTAGTTATACTAAAATTTGTGATATTAATGGAGAAAATTGTGATAATACTGATGGATTTTGGCGTTATGTAGGAACATCTCGATTTGCAAGTTCTCGTTGTAATGGAAGTTATGCATGATCAACTACATACAAAGGAAATTATGGATATTGTCATAATGGAACTTCAACTTCATATTTTTCAAATTCTCTATATGGAGATAGGAATTGATATAGTGAAACCAAACTTTGGGGACACCCAAGTGGATCTACAAGTTGGATGGAAAGAGTATTTATTAGATATAAAGATCCTCCTCCTACGGATATACAACTCTCAAATACCACTTTTGATCACACAGCAAACACACCAATATCAATAGGATTTTTTTCTACGACAGACACAAGTGTAAATGATACCCATACCTATACTTTTATTTGAACAGGTAACGATAATGAAGATTTTTCTATCCAAGGAAATGAATTACTGCTCAACAATAAACATAAAAGTTTTTATACCGTAGCAATCAGGACAACAGATACAAACGGACAATATTTTGAAAAAGGATTTATCATCAAAAGAGAAGGTACAAATTTCCCATGAACTATAGAAAACCCTATCACTTCTTGTCAATGACTAAAAGCTAACTATCCAAACCTCCCAAGTGGAATATATCGATTAAAAAGAGAATATATGACCGCAAGAAAAGTATATTGTGAACAAGAAATTGCAGAAGGAGGACGAATGTTACTCTTCAAGAGAGCTTGATGAAATAGCAACAGAGAAAGTTGTGGAAACAAATTAAACGAATTTTTACATAATCCATGTGGAGATCTCAATAACCTTGAATATCAAAATTCTTATAGTAGTGATGTTGATAAAACCATGCAAGAAATTGGTGGAAATGAATATCTTGTAATACAAAAAAAATATGGACAAATAAGTGAAGATTCCTATCGCATCGTTGCAAATAATTCCCTCTTTCCTAATAATGATACGCAGTTGACAACTATTCCCTATGATACTATTTGTGATATCAATGGAGAAAACTGTGATAATACCGATGGATTTTGGCTTTATGCTGGAGATTCACGATTTCATAGTGCCTACTGTAACCAAACCTATGCATGATCAACACAATATCATGGAAATTATGGATACTGTCATAATGGAACACAAACAAGTTATTTAGCAAGTTCCCTCTATGGAAATAGAAAAGGATATGATGAAACAAAACTTTGGGGACACAATACTCAATCTGCAACATTTAGCGAAGCAGTATACATTAAAGATACAAACTACATTCCTCCACCTAATACTGGATCTGTAAGTATCAGTAGTCCTGAATCTATAACACTTTCTTATCAAGTAAAAAATATTCCACAAGAATATACCTATAATTTTACAGGATATTTCAAAGTAATAGATACACTATGAAGTGATACTTGACGATATACCACAATAAGTGTAAGTAATCTCACAAATACTCAATGAATACTTTCTTCAAACAATATTTTTTTCAAATGAGGAGCAATAGAAAAACTTAGTGGAGATAATAATATAAATGTCGTATTATGACCCAATATCCAAAACTTCTATCTCATAACCACTCCTGAAATATTTATAAAAAGAGATACTCAACCAAATTTCTCACTCAAATGAACCTACGGATCTAAACCTCAACTAAAATTTCAAATTCCTGCATATCAACCCTTATGACAATATCAAGGACAACTTACATTTACACTATACGAAAACTAATACTTTCTAAGTATTTCTTAATATTTTATATTCTATTTTATATTCTCTTACTTCTCAACTCTTCTTTTGATTCCACAAATTTCATAATATTTGCCTCAAAATGGAGTTCTACTTCTCCAACTGCACCATTTCTATTTTTTCTCACACAGATATCAGTGGCTCATTTTTTGTCTGTTTCTGGATCATAATAATCCTCTCTATGCAACATTAAAACAGAATCTGCATCTTGCTCGATTGCTCATGATTCTCTCAAATCTGAAAGTTGAGGTTTCTTATCAAGTCTCTGCTCAACAGCACGAGAAAGCTGAGAAAGCGCAATGACAGGTACTTCTAATTCTCTAGCTAATTCTTTCAATCCTCTTGAAATCTCTGAAATCTCTTGAACTCTATTTCCTACATAAGTTGTACCATGCATAAGCTGAAGGTAATCAATAATCACCAAATCTAATCCTCCTTTTTCTATTTTTAATCTTCTGAGTTTTGATTTTATTCATGGAACCGTTGCCATTCCCTTATCATCAATATAGATTTTTTTTGTTCCTAAGTTTTCGATTGCTCCTCCAATTCTTTCAAAATCATCATTATCAAGATCACCTTTTACAATTTTATGCATAGGAACTTGAGAAACTTCAGAAATAATTCTATCAACAATCGATTCTGAATTCATCTCTAGAGAAAAAATCGCTACTGATTTATCATTTTCTATTGCTACATTGGATAAAACATTCAACGCAAAAGAAGTCTTTCCCATCGAAGGACGAGCAGCTAAAATAATCAACTCTCATGGCTTAAATCACGACAACATATCATCTAATCCACTATATCACGAAAATACTTTTTTCTCATTTTGTTTCTCAGGATTATCAACAGTCTCCATATACTCCTCTACTCTACTATTCAAAATATCAGAAATAGGAACAATAGTATCTCAAGATTTAAATTGCGTAAGATTAAATATCTTCTTTTCAATATTCTCCATAATAATATCAGTATCATCTTGTTTATACACATCACCAATAATTCCCTGTGAAACCTTAAGAATACCTCTCAAAATTGCTTTTTCTTTGACAATTTTACTATATTCAGGACAAGAAGTCGTTGAAAAAGAATATGATGCAATATCATACAAATAATCAATACCACCAACTGCATCAAGTTTTTGATTTTTTTCTAATTGATCAGAAACAGTTACAGCATCAATCGTTTTACGCGTAGCCCAAAGATCTTGTATTGCCTCAAAAACCATACGATGTTCTGATGAATAGAAATCCTCTGCTTGCAAAGCATCACCTTCACATACCCACATTACTTCATTATCAAGCAAAATCCCAGAAATTAAACCTTTTTCTGCATCAATATTATGGGGAGGGAGCTTGATATCTTCAATACTTACCATACGTTTTTTTTCTATAAAAAAGTAAATGCTCTACTATATTTTTCAAAATAAGATATTTTTTTACAATGATATTTCAACAGTATTTAACAATAATACACAATTATTTTTCTATTACACCAAAATACTCTATGACATACTAACCTATTTATAGCTTATTTCCCCTCTTGGTTTAATTTTTTACTACAAAATCTCTCGTATCATATTTTTAGTCCCTCTTCTTCAATTTTTTTTAGATCAAAAGTATAGGCTCTTTCTTTTCCAGTTTGCATATCTTTGACTTTGTATACACCTGCTTGTTTCTCTTGTTCTCCGTAGATGATAACAAAGTTAAAATTATTTTTGTCGGCGTATTTCATGGCTTTCCCAAATCCTTGAGGAGCAACTCCGACAACGACATTTCTCTCTTTTCTCAAAATTTCTGCGAGTTTAAGCATTTCGGTATGTAAATTTTCGTCCAAAATCGGGAAATACATGGTTCTGATTGCAACTTTTTTGTGGATCTTTTCGAGTAATCCTCGTGATTCTAAGAAGAGTTTCATCGTTTCATCTCCTGGTGCAAATCCGATGGCTGGGATTTCATCTTTGATGAAAATGGTTGATAGTCCGTTATATCTTCCTCCGCCGAATAAGGCCCTTTTGTTGTCAGAATGCGTATCAAAAATTTCGAATACTAATCCATCATAATAATCAAATCCTCTGATAAGATCTGAATGATAGCTGAGATATTCTCCGTATCCGATTTCTGTCAGCTTTGTTATAATATCTTTCGTTTCTTGGTAGCCGTTAGTATCACTAATTTCAGGGAAAAGTTTTACTAATTCTGATAAATCTTGTACTTCCATGTATTTTTTAAGTTGTTCTCTCTGGTGTTCATTAAGTCCAAGGTCGGTGAGGGTTGGATCAATATCTTCTGGTTTGAGTTTTTTTCGTTTATCCATAATTCTCACGGTAGCTTGTTTATTTGTTTTATCTATATTTAGGGTTTCTAATACTGCATCGATCAAAAAACGGTTGTTGATATGCAGTTCTCGTGATCATTTTGGTGGATTAAAGGCTTTCATCAGCTCCATCGCCATCATCAATATTTCTAGATCTGTATTTTGTTCTGTAGAACCGAAACAGTCAACATTCAGTTGCCAAAATTCTCTGTTTCTTCCTCTTTGTGGTCTTTCATTACGGTAGAAATTTGCGATAGAAAAAAACCTTACTGGCTTTGCCAGTTGGGCATAATTTTTTGCAACCATACGCGTAACCGTTGGCGTCATCTCTGGTCTGAGTGCTAAATCTGAAATTTCTCCATTTCTATCGGTTAATCTCGTAAGTTCACTTCCTCCGACATCTTCTCCAGATTTTGCTTTCCAGATTTCCACAGATTCTACTAATGGTCCGAGGTATTCTTGGTATCAAAAACTAGTACAAACCTGTCTTCGGGTATCAAAAATATATTTTCTGATTTCAAATTCTTGTGGATATCGGTCTTGGGTTCCTTTTGGTGGGGTTGTTTTGAGCATCGTTTTTTTTTAATTCGTTAAATAAAATATTTAATTAAGATATAGTGATACTATTTATGATTGCAATTGTTTTTCTAGATTGTTTTTCTTGTATGATTAAATATAAAAGATTACATTATACGAACTTATAAACTAATTAGTGCATCTAATGCTATGATAATTGCTCTATCTACACTTTTTTGTGCTTCTTCAGAATTAAGTTTTATTTCAGGGGATATAAATTCTTGTTTTCCTAAAGTAATATCAACTAAATCTTCAGGCATTCCATTAACAGCTAATACAGCACCTGCTTGTACTCATCTTAATGTAGCAATAATAAACAACGCTGAAGATTCCATTTCAGAACTTAAAATCGGATTTTTTAATCATTCTTTTTCTGTAAAAATTTTTCCTCGTTTTTTTATATTATCACTACTTCCATAAAATGCATCATGTGTTCTATTAATTCATATATAATATCAAAAATTCCTATTACTTGCAGCATTTTCTAATGCTTTCACTACATTATAATCAGCAACAGCTGGAAATTCGCTAGGGAAATATTCTTTTGTTGTTCATTCTTCTCTAATAGATGCCGTAGGAATAACAATATTCCCAGGACTTATTTCTTTTTTTAAAGCTCAACCACAAGTTCCCACTCTAATGAGTTTATCTACTCATTGATCAATTAATTCTTCCACTACAATTGCTGTTGAAGGGCAACCAATACCTGTTGAGCATACTGTTACGAGTATTTCTTTATAATAACCAGTATAGGTAAAAAACTCTCTATTTTTTGCGACCAAATTTGACTTTTCTAAATAATTTTCTGCTATATATTTTGCTCTCTGTGGGTCTCATGGAAGAAGTACCTTAGATGAAATATCCTTTTGTGTACATTGGATATGATTTGTACATGTCATTTTGTTTTACATAAATATATAAAATTAAATTTGTTTAATAACTTCAATAACTCAATCACTCAGTTCTTTCGTTGTAGTTTTTACTCCTGGTTGTTGTTTTAGTTCATTTGTCGCATTGGCAACAGCCCAATTTTCTACATCACTTTCAGTAGTGTCTCACTCACAAGGAGGTATATAATCAGAGATACTATTACCTACCATCACTGTTTTACTCGGCATAGTATATCAATTATTGTATAATAATTTTTTTATCTTTGTAATACCCATTCCTTTATATATTTCAGCATTTTTTATCAATATTGATCACTCTGGATCATCATATCTTTTAATAAGGTACTTATCATTTAATGTTAACTCTTCTACAATAATTTTTTCTATTTTTTTTAATATAGCAGTATCATTACCTAGTATTTTTCAATTCTCATCTACTTTTCTGACATATATTCATTTACTTGCCTTTCTTCCAGTATTCAAAAGAACCACTGAAGTTGATGTACTCTCTCATTTTATGTTTCCATCACTAATTTGTTGTGATGCATCATCAGCAGCAATAAACTCAAAATCACTTTGTTCTGCAAGTGATGATAATCTATCAGAAAGTTCTTTTTCTATATTTTGCATATCTATATAATTTTTTTTATCTATGGGATATTGAACAAGTTCTTGTGTATCTTTATCTGTAAATGCAAGTATAGCTCATTTTTCAGCTATCAGTAAAGTATTTTCTGAGAAAACTTTATCTTGTATAGCAGATAATTCTTGTGCTGGAGAATCTGAATTTAGAATAAATATTGCATTTTTTCCATTCATATTTTTCTCCTCTAATGCTTGTTGTATTTTCTCTATAGTACTTCACATATCATAATCTAATGTAGGAGTCATAGTATCATCAACATCGCAAAAAATAAGGTTTTCATATGTTGATAAGATTTCTAAACTAGGAAGTATCTTGCTATTCATAATATATTCATCTAAAAAGTTTTTTTTTCATTCATTTGTAAAGACTCAGTTTTTAGCGGTAAGAGTATTCCAAGCTAGAGTATTTTTAGGATCTTTTGTATGTACCAATGTAGATAATGTATTGACCGGAGGTATAGTATTATCACTCCTTTGTAATAATACACTACAAAACACCTCTGCTCCCAAAGGTATATTATGATCCTCTTCAGTCTTTTTGAGTCATAATCAAGCAAAAATTTGTACAGGTATATTTTTAGGAATATTTTTAGTAATTGCTTTAATAGTTGCTCACGAACTAATTACATCATCAAGAATAACACATTCTTTCCCTTTGATATTTTGCAATTCTTCAATATTTTGTTTAGAAACTGTAACTTCTGCTTTACCTCCAGCTAATGATGTTCATCAATCACTCTTAACTAATATTCTATTAGATGTAATAATTAATGATTGATTCTTAATATTTTGTTTTAACTCAGGATCTAATCTTCAAATTTCATTAAGCATAATTTGTGCTCAATTCCCTGGTAATAGAAATATTTTCTTCGTTAAATCCATATTTTTTAGTCTTTCAATAATAGGAGATACAATGCTTTCTATAGACTGTACTACGTATTCATAATCAAAAGCATGTTTATCATTTTTCATAAACAGAGACCTTATATTTTCATCAGAAAGCGAAGTATCATTAATAATGTAATTTCCAGCTGTAATACATTTTTCTTGACAGGATATTTTACTATTTTCTGCTATATATTCAAGCAATGTTTTTTTTATGATTGCTTTTTCAGCTTTTGATATATTAATCTTATATTCTTCAAGAAACCTTTTGAGTTCCTTTAAAGGATTTCCTGATCTTTTTATTATCCTAGAAATGATTGCTTGGGTATATTTATTTAATGCTATTCATCCATTATCTATTTCTTTCAATAGGTATCTTTTATATTTGTTACTATTTCTCAAATACGGATACTGTTTATTTATCTCATCCAATGAAAGAGTTTTCTTAATTCTCTCAAATTCTCTATTTCTTCGTTTTCATTTTATCGCAAGACTACAGTATGCTTGAAAAACAACTTTTTCTATTATAAAAGAAATAGCCTGTTTTTTTCAAACTTCTTTTTCAGATATAACTAGTTTATCTATTTCACTCATCTTCTTCTCTTTAATTATTATTTAAAAAAACTCCCTTCATTTTTTGAGAGAGTTTCATAATATTCATATTGCTATGTACGGAATTTACTCAATCAAAAAACGGTTATCATGGTAT
>PDWI01004365.1_pt1 | contig 19069 bp, 3 predicted proteins | sample 1430891 | NCBI WGS metagenome assembly PDWI01 (sample SAMN01162508, study PRJNA174530) | Oral metagenome, whole genome shotgun sequencing project. | biome: Marine environment; feature: Marine mammal; material: Swab sample of the gingival sulcus; isolation source: swab sample of gingival sulcus...
CGGCTTTATGGTGCTTAACGTTGATAAAGGCGAGCATATGCAAGCCACGCTGGATCAACTAAAGCAATTGTTTGCCGAACGGTTTCCGGATGTGCAGGCTAAAGTGATGCGAATGTTCCTAGGTCCCAGCGATGCCAATATTTTACAAATTCGTGTCAACGGCCCGGATGCCGATGTCTTGTTTAATACGGCCCGGCGTGTCGAAAAAATCCTTAGCGACATCCCCGATACCATTGATGTCAGCAACAATTGGGAAAGCCGCCTGACCGAGTTGCAAATTGATGTTAATCAACAACAGGCCAAAACCGCCGGTGTAACTTCCGCCGATATTGCCCAATCGTTGCAGCTGTATTATTCGGGTACGCCGGTATCCATTTTCCGTGACGGGGATGAGTCGTTGCCGATAATGCTGCGTGCGCCCAAACGTCAACGCGATGACTTAAGCCGGCTGTACAGTACACCGATTTATGCCTCGCAAAGCGGACATTCAGTGCCGCTGTCACAAATTGCCGAGATTGTCCCCATCACGCGCTATTCACATATTTTGCGGGAAAATCTGACCCGCACGATTTTGATTGAAGCCCGCAATACCCATCTGTCATCGGAAGAATTTAAACCGAAGATTGCGACCCAAATTCAGCAAATTGCCGATAGTTTGCCGCCCAATCATGAAATTGTCTATGACGGTGCCATTCGCCAGTCCATCGAGGCTCAGGCGGCACTGTCAGCCAACTTTCCACTGTGCTTGGGTGTTATTGTTATTTTGCTGATTGTGCAGTTTAACTCTTACCGCCGGGCTTTAATGGTTATGCTTGCCATCCCCCTGATGATGGTGGGGGCGGTGTTGGGACTGAAAGTCATGGGGGCGGATTTTGGCTTTATGGTGATCCTGGGGCTGTATTCGCTGGCAGGGATTATTGTCAACAATGCCATTGTCTTAATTGACCGTATTGATTTGGCCTTGCGCAACGAACAGCCTGATGATGATGAGTACGATTTGCTGGTGGATGCCAGCGTTCGCCGCCTGCGCCCGATTATGATGAGTACGGTGACCACGATGTTTGGTTTAATGCCGTTAATCGTCAGTAAAGACCCGCTGTTTTACGGAATGGCAACGGTGATTGCCTTTGGGCTGGGTATTGGTGCCTTGCTGACTCTATTATTTACCCCAACGGTTTATACGCTGTTTTTCAAAATCAGACATCGGGCTGCTAACAGTTAAGTGAATGCCACTTGCATATGGTGAATTAAATTAACTTATAATATGACATTATAGCTCCTTGTCATCCCTTATCTAGCACTAGGTAAGGGATGGTCTACGTTGGTAAGTCCAGCAGTTTTCTAACATAAGTGTTAGGCAAACGCATTTATATTTATTTTTTGATTACTAATTTAACTACTATAAACAATTCTTGTATCTTATTGAGCTGTTCAGCATCAACCGACAGATTAAACGATTGATCCAGCTGGATATCCTCCGAGAACCCTCGGCAAAATTTCAGTTCATTGCTTATTTTTTGTAAGTCAATGACGGTATCATCGATTGTAATTGCGCATGTGGGCTGCGAGTCCACCATATTGGCCAAAAACATTACAGACTCAATTGACGTTTTACTAACCAGTTGGGCAATATATGGCAGTTTGGCTTTATCAATGGTGATCACTGCTGTTCCCGTATTTTTAAGCAGCGTCCATTCGTTGGAAAGCTCATGCCGCATATTAAAGGTAACATGTAACCCCGTTTGGTTAAGTGACTGACTTATTGTATTTAGCTGTTTTAATACCGATTTGTTCGCTTCCCGCTTGAGGTAATCGCCACCTTCTGCAGCGGTATATTTAAGATGCATTACCACATCGGAAATGCTCTGGTAATCAAACTGCCGAACGGATGGCAGTTCTAATCTCCATCTGCTGATAACACCTGCGCCCTCAAACGGCAGATAACGCTCATCCTTGAAATTCAGTTCAAATACGCCGCTGTCGTTCTGCGCAGAACTGACTGCAACAGCATCAATCGGAATCAGGCTGGAGCTGAAACGGTCGTCTGCCTCTTCGCTATTTTCAACATAGGCCTTGCCGCCGATGGCAGTATTGCGGAACTTGTTTTCCAGCAGCCGCAACGTGGCATTGACTCCGGTATAGGGTCCGACAACACAAGGTATCGACAGGGATAACGATTTGATCCGTCGTTTGTAATGTCCCGGATAATCAAGGTCGAAAAAGGCTTCGGGCAGCTCAAATTCGCACTGTCCGACTTGGCGGAGTTGAATGACTGCCAGGGGATCAAGCTGATAAAGCGAGACAGGTTTGGTGATTTCATAATCATAGCCCCGTTCATTCTGATAGGCCGCCTCCAGTTGTTTCAAACCAACATAGAGTTGTTCACCCGCCAGCAAACCGTCGCGTCCGGCATCGAAATAGCCGGGTTGTATAAAGTTGGTATTACTTAAACCGCGTTCAAAACAATAGGTCTTTTCGGCTTTTTTTGCCAAGTCATAGGCAAGGCTGTATACCTGATGATAAAGTGTTTTAAGTTTACCGCGCATCCAGGTATAGAGTTCCTCGTTGGAATATTTGTTTTTCAGAAACGCTTCGACCTCAGTTGCGTTGTCGATGGATTTTTGCTGATTGGTAATTTCCTGATTGGCTATATCAATACGGATCTGTTGCGCAAGGATCTGTTTATCGATCTGTTTTAATTCATAACCCGCAGCATTGGCCTGGAAGATGCGATCCTGCAGGGCACGGGTAAAACCGCCTTTTTTGCCGGCGCTGGTAGATTGGTAAGAAAGATCGTTAGAACGAATTTGAGCCACTTTTGCACCTGCTTGAGTGACATTACCGAGATTTAAACCTCCCCACACAACTCCAGCACCGACACCCCATGGTTTTGCGTCAGCAGAATTATTGGGTATTGCATGAAAAATGGCGGCTAAAGCTTCTGCTTTCCCAATGCCTTCTTGCCACCGTTGAGCCTCGCCCGCTTTATCCATATCCTCCTTTTCAAACCGGATTAATTTTAAGCCACTATCCCCGTCCACGGTAACGATATCGTTGGGGATTTCGTTAAAATCGGCGGTGTCGTCCGGAATCAGGCTTTCGTCAAGGCCGCTCAGCTTCAGATAGTATTTCATCCGGGCTTCCGGTGCCTTGCGGTTCTGCTGCAGACTCACAATATTCTTTTGAGCCTCTTCCAGCTGTTTTTTCTTGATCTCCATAACCAGATTCTGCATCACGTTTTCATGTTTGGCCCGCAGCAGCGCAATATGCTCGTTATCCTGCTTTTCGATAGCCGATAGCATTGCCCCACCCAGCGATTTTAACTCGCTGCATAACTCCAGTGCCTTTTGCAGCAGATAGTAGAAACGGTAATTCGGCATCGGTGTATTGAGGTCGTTCAGCACCGAGGCGATACTTAACCCCTGTGCCGCCGCCTTAACCAGCAGGGCTGGGTCGATTGGCGGCTCAAACAACGACAATTTGCGGAATATGCCCTTGATATTCAGGCAATGGCGTATCTTATACAGACGATCTGCCACCGTATCCCAATAACTGAGCAGGTTGGGGTTGTTGGGTATACAAAAATAGAGTGCCGAAGCCGTGCCATAGATATTGCCAGAGACCAGTTCCTTTATTGCAAGGGGGGCAGGTAAAAGCTCGAACGGCGGCGCTGTTTGATTGCTGAACGGTGCGGCAAGTTCCAGTTCGACCATGGCATTGCCAAAGGCGTCCCATTTATCAAGCAAACCGAGATACGTCTGCGGCTTGATATTGCCGCGTTTGGGAATAAACATCGGCTTTGGACCGAGAATATGCCCTGCCAGAACATAGAGCTGAGAAGCCTGATTGACGGTCTCAATGGTATCCTGTCTGAATAAATAATCACCCCATGCAATCAGATTATCGATATATTTCATAACCACCCATTTCATATAGGCGACCGGTCGGCTGCGTGCCACGACATGCGGCATAAAGGGTTTATTACGCCACTCGGTAATTGCGTCGTCAGCTGTATTCGGCTGCAGATTATGAAAGATGCTTTCCAGGATCTGTTTGCTGTCTATCTCCCTGAATGGGCTGAATTGCCAGAAGCGCTTATCCGGCGTATTCGTGCTGCTGTTTTCTTCGGCCATGGGATTGAAAACAAAATGGAACCACTTCATCGCCTCTTCATAATGCTGGGCCTTGCTTAAGGCATCCGCTAACAGAATGGGGGTATGGAAAAATAATTCCCAGTTATATAATGAGTATGGTCCTTTCAGCTCGTGGTAACTGTTTGTCCCCTTTTTCATATATTTTCCAAAATCAATATCCGATGAGTTAAGATTTTGCTGAAAGAAAAAAGCTAAATTACCTGCATTGATGTGTCCGAATAAATTTCGTATTGTCGGGTGATAGAAATCATTGTCACTGCCGTTGATCCCAAAAACCTTTTCTTCATTATTATCGGCATGGAAATAAATATCCGTATTAACCCGGGACGTTTCTTCAATCTGCCAGGAATACATTTTTTGGCTTGAGTGATTGAAGTAATCAATTGGCATACTCTCCGTATGTACAGGTGTCCCTATTTTTAAACTATTTCCGTCAAATTCAAATGCTCCTTTATAACCACCATCGGAATCCCGATGGTCATCAACATTAATGATCACCTTATCAGAATGGTTGACGATCGGCACAAATTTAAAAAATTGTATATCATGCGTGCTATCAATATGATCTGAAATTACAGCATCGTTACTCAATTGTTTTTGCGTCCATTTACCGTTGCGATATTCGCTCCAGGCCATCTTGATTTCGTAATAAGAAATCGGAGTTGATTTTTCTATTCCAGTATTAGAGGAACCTAATTTTTCGAAGCTCCCGCTTGTTGAGTCAGGGTTGGGTTTCGTTTTTTTCATAATTTGCGGAAAGAACACCAGCAAACGATTATTCCATACAACAGGTGTCAGATAGCATCCGTTACCCGGAACAGTTTGGGGCGAAGGCTCCCCTTGATTCGAAGATTCTTCTTGAGGCAAAGGATTTTCACAATCGTAACTGGGAATATCCACCTGCATTTTTTCCCATGGGTACCAATTCATCTCATCCAGAGCCAGGTAACGATAGTAAAAGGAGTAGGGCGCGTTACGTGTGCGTGAAAATACATGAAGTTTACTGTCTTCATGCCATCTTCCATCAATTTCCTTTTCCCCTTCGATATATAATCCCACCACCTCCATATTCGCCACAGTATCGACCTTATATAGATAAGACTTCAGCGCATCCGAGACATTTTGTTTGCTGATATCTTTTTGCAGAAGCTCACTTTCCAGTTCTTTGAAGAAGGGGCTTTTATCATCACGCAGATTACTTTCGATCCAGTTTTCAGGATAGAGAAAGACCTTTCGGTTAGCCTCCCATACCCGGTAGCGCTGCATCCACTCCCAACGTTCGCGGTCGAGGACATCCGGCTTGATCTGGTTGTGCGCTTCTTCCAGGCCGAGAAAGCAGCGCTGAATAAACAGTTGAACCGATGAAATCGCCTGTTTGATGCGCGAAGTTTCCATGCAGGCATCCATCTGCACATCAATAAGGAAGTATTCGAACAGGCCGTCGGCATCTGTGATATTCCAGGCAATAAGCTCGCGTTGCTGTAACAGATAGGCGGTCAGGGCATCACGCTGGTGATTGCGCAGCTTATCGTGCAACGGCTTTATCACCTCTTCCCAATCGGTTTGCTTATATCGGGCCCGGATACTGTTTTTGATGCTTTCAGCGGTGTTTCGGCATCGATTGAAGTTTGACGTCGGGTATCCCCAGTCAAATAACAGGTCGATATCCGCGCCGGTCTTATCCGCTATCTTAAGGGCTTGTTGCAGCTTTAACAGATTTTTTTCGTTGCTGTAATCGGAAAGTCCAGCGAGATTGAAATGGTTTGCTGCAATTAATTTATCAATATTTTCTTTTTTCCATGTGGTGAGGTCGGCAATTTTTTCGCTGAGCCTGTTAACATCAGCTGTTGCATCATATGTCCACTGCCAGAAATCGAGAATATTGATCTTGCCCTGCGGCAAAGTGTTACGCAGGCGGATATAGGCCTCCAACCTGAGCCACTGTTTAAGACTGAGGGCATTAAAATCAAGACCAGCAAACTCCCCCTTGTTGTTGTTAAGAAAGTCGATTTCATCGGTGCTGAGTTCAAATCCGGAGACCAGCATCGCCGCCTTTTTCAGTGCAATCAGCGAAGGCCCTGCCTGTTGCGGGGCAAAGTCGGGAATAAGCGCTGACGATGGAATCGCCGAGATAGTCGAGGTGGGGGTTTTCCAGAAAATATTTTCCAGCGGCACACCATTTGTTGCAAACGCATACAGTTTTCCAGCCTCCAGCTGCAGAGAGCCGCTCCACCATTCATTGGTGGGGTCTTCCTGTGCCGTCAATGTCAGGGCTGCGCCATCCAGATAAACGACAGGGGCGTTATCACTGTTTTTGACAATAATTGTTACCCCGCTGTCAGCGGCAGGTATCAGGTAGCCATTCCAGCTGTCGGCGGCAGGCTGTACGCTGTCCTTGATCTTTTCGAACACATCATAGATGGAGACAGAAGGCGTGCCGGATTTAAGGATATCAGAGACCAGCAGGTCAACCACTTTACCTGCAAGTCCGGCATAGGCAGACAGATTGTCGATAATAAACCGATGCGTCAACTGCTGCCGCAGATAAGGCAGAAAAATGGCAAAGAAAGCGACGCGTTTTTGCGGTGCAGTATTGGGATCGGGATCACCGTCTGCAATGGTATCCACTGCGACGCTGATATCGCCTGTCATTATAATCGCTTTCAGCGCCTCTTTTTCTGAGTTTGTTTTGGTTTTCTCTTCCTCGAATATGCCGGCGAATAACTCCTTAAAGGCTTTGGCCTGTTGTTTCTCAATACGTGCCAATGCATCGGTCCAGGCCAGTTCGGAACTCAGATTATTGTAATCATTTGCCTCGGACGCGGTCAAAATCCCGGTGATTTGCACACTGCCCAGGGTTTTATCGTAGCTAAGCTTGTTCTTTAATGTTTTGCCATCGGGGATGGTAAAATCCAGATCCTTGGGTGCATTGGTTGTGTAAACAGCAGTACCCTGCAGATAGGCAAGCAACTGATCAACAAGCGGTGAATCAAAAAGAAGACTGGCCTTGGTCCTTACCAGTTCGGCAGTGGCCTTTTGCTGGATATTGAATAGTTGGGCCGCGGGGTCAGTGATATCGGGATCCGCCGCAAGGTCAGCATGTTGGCTGTCGATGGCATTTAAGCCGTCGTAAATCTGTTTACTCAGCAGCAGAACGGTTTTATCATCAGGCGAGAACGGCCTTTTGTCATCATCCACATCGCGGATGATAAAATTCAACTGCTGATAGGTGAATCCGGCGTCTTCCATTTTTGCCCAGCGTTTTAAGAATATTCGGGTTGCCTCGGCGCTTTTGAAAATATCGCCAAACAGCGGCAGGATGCTGATAAAAGCCGGAATCCGTAATCCCAATACCCTGGCAAGCAGGCGATAACGATAAAGTAAAGACAGGTTGGCCAGCGTCAATTTATCATCCAGGCTGGCCGACTGCATAATGGCCTGAATGTCGTCTGCAGAAAGATTCAGCGACGCCATTACGGCCGGCAGGTGATCGGTCAGCTTAACATCAGCCGTCAGATAATTGCCATGGGCATCGCCTTTGAAAATCTTATCTATTCCCAGCACATTATGGGTCAGGAACAATCGCCGGTAAAGGGAGTGGTCGCCAAAGCAGCTGATTGTCGTCCAGAAACTCAGGAGTTTGATAAGTTCAAGACCGGTCTGATCGAGCAGACGGTTGACGGCACAAAGTTGATGGATAAGTTCCGGGGTAATATCGAAAATATCAACGCATAACGCTTCTGCACAGTCTTCGCAATCATCGCAGCAACTGTCGCTGCAATCATCGTTGTCGTCGCATAATATCTCAGCCGGCTGGTTGTTATTATCGGAAGGATTCGTCTCGACGTTGCTCAGGCCGACGATAGCCTGGTCAACTTCATCTATGGTCCAGCCCAGTTTGCGCCACAGGCGGATAAAACGGTGTATCTTATCGTATTCATCAACCGTAAGCGGTGTTCCGTCCAGATGTTGCAACAGGGCCGTATCCAGGTCGCAGGTATCCTGCTGCTCGGTAAACACAAGGTAAATATCACCATCGATAAGGTGAAAAACACCCTTTTCGCCTCTGTTGCCGATAAACGAAAGATTTTTAAGGGAATCGGGTTGGATACCCTCCGCAATCACATTGTTTTTGAAAGTAATTTTACCTGTGTCTTTATCAATATGGCCAATGAGTTCTTCCCGGGGGTTGTAAATGTAAATATTGCAATTTTTAATGATTAGACTGATGTTTTTGGGTGCGCGGAAATCTCCTATGCTCCCGAGATGACCAGTTATATTATCAGTTAACTTAATTACTCCATCGACACAGCCCCTGCCGTTTTCGATGACAATCATTTTGCCGACTTTTTCGAAATAGCATTTTACCCAGCAAAGAATATCCTTGTCACAGATTTGCATGGCATCATCAGCGGACGCGGGGCACACCGGGGCTTTTTTATTGGTAAGCAGTTCGATCTGCTCCTTGAGCTTAGGGAGGAGTTCCGCCAGTTCCTCTCCCATCACCAGCGCCTCAGCCATTTTCTCCAGCCCAAAGACTTTAGCGTAGTTTTGCAAAAAGCGGTAGCTGAAGTGCAGGCTTTCCATAATGGCTTTGGCCCGCCCTTTGGGCAGGCATGGATTAAGTGTCTGCGTTTTCAACAGTTCGACCAGATCGGCATAGTCAATACCCGTACGGCGCAGAAATTCCGGCTTGATCAGGGTCAGTCCATCATTGCCGAGCATGGTTGCTTCATTTTTATAACCGTAGTATTCATGGACCGTTTTGCCGCCGATTATCTGCCAATATTCCTGCTGAGTCATAGCAGGGTTGTCTTTAAGCCTGCGCATCAGGTCGATATTTTCAAAGCATTCTCTGGTCAGAATAACGTATTCTTCCCTGGTCAGCTTCAGACACTCGGCATCAACCGCGCGATCCAGTGCCTGGTCCTGCAGTCTGGTTAGTTCGACATCGGGGCCGGCGTGGTTTTTGCGGAAATTACGGATTACCTCATAACGGCTGGTATCAAGAAAATCCAGATAGATCCGGGCGGCATCGACCGGCTGATGATAAGGCAGCGTAAAGGGATAGACCTCGTTTTTAAGCAGGCAATAGGCCTGATATTCAGTATGTTGCGGTTCAGCCAGCAATTCGCTGCTGGTTTCATCGTCGACATTAAAGGGCTTTAATTTTTTGTAGGCAACATAGTTTTCCATCACCTCATTGACCAGATCCACATAGGGAATCAGGGTATGGGTATTTTCGCAGGTCAACTCCAGGCAGCCCAGATCCGGCCGGCGATCAAACAGTTTTTCCAGCGGTGTATCGGAAATATCTTTGGGGTCTTTCTTCTTGATAGTAAGTTCTGTCGTTGCGTTGAAATTAAAATCTTTTTTTATATTGGGATCAAGATTGTTATCTTTCAGGTAATTTAAAAGTTCTACAAAATAGGAAGCCGGGCTATAGACCGAATTGCACTCCCCGCACTCACATAAGTCGGCATCGGCGAACAATAAATCCCAGGAAAGATTGTATTGATCCAGCAATTCCTGGGTATGCGCGACGCCTATTTCTGCCGTAGATTCAGTGTTTATATTCACTTCTGCGGGTCGATTAATATCCGTCTGCGAATGGGTATATGTACTTAAACTCTTATCGATAAACGCCACATGGGTCGGCTGGGCGGCCTCTCTGAACGACATAATAAACTGCTCATTGCGCACCCGGGTCTGCTGAGCGTTATGGTGAATCTGTGCCAATGTGGTTTCAGCCAGTCCCCCGTTCTTTAACGCTGCAATAAACTGTTTTCGGGGCAATGCCGAGATTTGCATGGCGGATTGGATTTTGGCGTTATATAACACCGGCACCGCATCTGGGTCAGTGCATACCGCAGTGAGGCGCTGCAATATTTTTAATTGTGCTTTTACCGCCGCCTTATCATCATCGGCGGTAATATCCTTAAATGCCTTATCATTGTTAAAGAGTTTATATACCGAGGTGGTTCTAATATTATAATCTGACTGGTTATTGAATACGGTGACGATATTTGCGCCAACAGCATCGTTTAAAAATGATAGTTGCGGATCCCTGATCAGATTGATCAGCATCGCCGTTGGCTCCATGGTAAACAGCTTGCGGCGCAGCTTCAGGGCGGCATTTTCTTTGTCAAGATCGGCCTTACCGGGCATATCCCTTTTGACTTTATTAACAAATGCCGGTTTATCCAGGGTTAGCGCGATATCGCGTAGCGAATTGATCTGCGGGTCTTTTTGAAATAGCGATACTACCGCCGCGTTGTCATCGCTCCATAGAACCAGGTTATGGGTATATTCCAGTTTATTGATAAGTGTTTTGCCGCTAAAGCCTTCTGTTATCGCCAATTCAGCCTTAATGGCTGACCAATCGCCCTTGTGTTTGCTAAAAATATCGGCAAAGGCTGTTTGCAGCTTATTGTCCGGTAAATCGAATGTAAATGCCTTGCTGGGGGTTTTGTTGGTCATTTGCTTATCCTCATTAAGTTATAATATAATCTCCTGGAACTCTTATTATATATCAATTTAAGTAAAATTTCATGCAGTTATTGGAGATATGCTTGCAATTTTGCCTGCCTAATCTCGGTTGGCTAATCTTGCCGGTAGATGCCGTTAAATATATAGCGGTATATATGGCGGTATATATAGCGATGAAAGCTGGACGATAACCAGCCAAGGCCTTTTTTATCCCGTTTTTCATCATAGATAAAAGTCGTTGCCTAATCTAGCTTTGCTAAATAACGGGGCTTGATTAACTGCCAGCGTTTGGCATTATCCGCATTGTACGCTGGCAATATCCGGATATAGCAGGGCGGATTTGGCGCAAAAGGATAATCCGCCTTATCAAAACCACCTTAAAACCAGAGCAGCATTTCGCATTATTGCACCGTTTATGGTGGATTGGTTGTTGGTGAATCTGTCTTACGGGTTAAATTTCATTGTTGTACTACTGAACTCCAGCCATGCACCAATGCCCATTTAGACATCAATTCTTCTTCTGATATTGACGGATCCTGCATAGAAGCATAATCATAATAATTCGAATAGTTGGCAGGGTCTGTAAAATCGGTCATAAGCGGTTCATCAACTTGCGAGCATTCGTTCGGCTGAGGCATGGGTTCACATAGTTGAGGGTTAACTGCTTCATCCAGAGATTCTATTGGGGTGTCGGGCATTTCCATAACCGACTCAGGCTCTGGAAGCGGCTCATCGGGAGTTAATAACCAATAATACGTATCCTGAAATTCTCCAGCTATACTTCCTTCAATACCATATCCACCAGAGAATGAAAGTGATCCGCCAATCCATTGGTTCTCTTCAGCAAAGGGAAGGGTGGGACTCAATTCGTTATTGCCACCCCAAAAAAAAGCGCCTCCAAACCCATACTTCGGTCCAATACCAGCGTCACCACCAATACCTACACTTTCAAATTCCCCTGTCCAAGACCTATCGTTAATCTGGCTTTCATCACCCGTATACCATGCAGCAAAAGGAGATACATTTATAGCCACACTACCTCCCTTTTGCTCGCCAATGCTTACTGCTCCACCTGCATAATAATAAACATCGAAAGACAAAGCATCCGGGCCGTCCAGTAATAAAATGAAACTAAAACCTAAAGGTATACCTCTACCACCGATCACATTGGAGAGTCCTACACTGAGATCTATGTCAACCCCAACAGCATCAGGAGGTTCTTTAGCTAATGAGTCCGCTACCTTGCTTGCTATATCAAAAGATTGTTTGCCTTCTAAATCCACAAATATTATTGGATTGTTGTTGGCGTACCTGTAGAGATTTTCATCATTTGTAAGTATCGGATCACAACTCCCCCACCGTCCCAACCACGGCAGATAATACCGTGCCGAGTGATATTCCAGCCCGCTTTCCTCATCCCGCTCCATACCGGTATAGCGATAGCGTTTTGCCGCTGCCTTAATCGATGCATTTTTGGCCTGAAAGGCGGTGGTGCCAAAGGGATGATATTCCTCATAACTGATAACCTCGGCATTTTCATCCAGTTCCAATGCTGCTGAACCCAAATGATTATGCAGTTGATAGCGTACGGTCTGCCGGGGACTGGTTCGTCCCACCGCGATACCCATAACGATACGCGGTTTGGTTTCGGTCTCAATCATGACAAAGCGGTGCTGCCCGTCCATCAGGCTCAGGCTGCTGCGCTCCAGCCCGGCATCATTGCCGCTATGTTTTTTATAGATTTCATAACCGCCTATATAGATACGTTCGTCTTTTTTGGTGGGTGCAGCACCCGGATCAGCGCTATTTTCAGTGATCTTACGAATACGCTGTCCCTGACCGTCATACTGATAATAGGTGGTCTGCGGTATGCCGCCATCGGTACGGCGCTGGCGGATGGTTTTAACCAGCTCTTCTTTAAAGTTCCAGCCCATCTCTTGCAGATGCGGCATTTTGGTCATAAAGCCATGTTGGGCATGATGTGTATAGCGATAGGTATTGGCACCTGACTGAGTGCTGTTCAGCCGGTTATTGCCGGCCTGATAGGTATAGTTACGCACCCAGGCGTTACCCGCTGCCCGGTGGCGCATTTGCAGGATATTGCCGACCCCGTCATATTGATAGGTCTGTGTATAGGTGCGCATCGCCATCGGGTCGCCGGGATTATACTGGCGCAAAAATGGCGCATCGTTCCAGTTATCCTGTGAATCAAAGGCCAGAGGAGTCGCGTTTTCCCTTCCCGAGGCAGAAACCAAACGATAGAGCGCATCATAGGTATATTGCGACACGCCGGTAATCTTCTGGTTATCGAAAAACACCACCGGGATGTTTTTATCTTCAATATGGGTGATATTACCAAGGGTATCAAAGGTATACTGCCAGTCCTGCAGGGGATCGCCGTTATTTCGCTGGGTCTGCAGGCGGATCAGGCGAAAAGTCTCCTTATCATAGGTAAATTCGACAGTAACATCGTTGCCATAAACAATCCTGTTCCGCTGGCCTTTTTCGTTATAATCAATGTTTTTGATATAATTTGTTGTCTTGTTCGGGCTTTGATGCTGGACAATCTCAGCATTCAGCAGTCCCGCCTCATTATATTGCGGTGTTATAATAGAACCGTCCGGCGCTGTTTGCCGGGTGATTCTGCCCAACGCATCGGTTTCGCTGGCAGAAGTAAAGATTTCGCTTTCCAGATCCGTTGTCAGATTGGCATCCTGCCAGTTGGCCACCCCTTTATAATCCTTAAACAGCCTGCGGCTGGTCGATAGGGCCTGTCCCTTGAAATCATACTCCGGCATCTCAATCATACCGCCGGTATCGTAGTGGCGGACAACCTGGCCACGCAGGTTTTTAAGGTGGGGATCAGGTTCATCCTCACCGTAGAAAATACGCTCGAAAATATGGTCAAGCGCGGTTTCGCCATCGCCGCCAATCACCACACTATGGGTGGGGCGGTGCAGGATATCATAGAAATACTGGAATTCATGATTCCGCTCGTCCCAGGTGCGCAGCGGATTGCCCACCACATTGATCAGTAGCCAGCGCTGCCCGGCATCCATACTGTGCTGATAGACTTTATTGCCAAGCATATCGTATTTATAGCGCATCACTCTATTGCCGCGTGCATCGGTAAGCGAACGCAGATTGCTTTCGATATCGAGTTCGCTGCGGGTAAAATAGTATTCATCGGCACCGTTACTGATACTGCGGTTATGCTCGACCGAGAGGATGGGCCGGCCCAGGGTATCGAAATGCTGAATACTGGGGGTATCGGCATGTTTGGCCGCCTGTTCGGCAGCGGCTTTCTCCCTGTCCGGGTCCTTGCCTGCCGCCAGCAGCCGGGCATCGATCAGATGATTACTGCGCTCGGCATACCATCTTGACTCCAGTACGGTATCATTTGCATCAAAGACAGCCTGTTGCCAGGAATCGAACTCGGTACGGGAAAAGGTGCCATCCGGCAGCTCGGTTTTGATCAGCCGTCCCGGCGCATCATAATACATCAGCGGCGTAACACCGGACTCGACCAGTTCCCTGCGATCCTCAAAATGGTGGGTAACGCTGAAATAGGGTTCATACTGCTTGACGGGTTTGCCTTTGTTATTAAGCACCGTGCGACCATTGCCGAGCCAGCGCAGTTGTTTGGGATCCTGAGCGGCGGTGTCGATCTCGGTGACACTGTAACTGCCATCGGCATGAAGTGTTACCTGCTTTGCCCGGCCGGGTTCGGCCTGGGCTTTCTGCATGACCACCTGCCCAAGGCCGTTTGAGTATTCAAAGCTGAGCTGCACCGGTGATGCGGTATTTTTTATAAAATGCTCTTCGCGCAATATCGAGGCGACCACACAGGGGTTGCCGGAATTTTTATAACTGTCGAGGTCATAGACAAAACGGGCGGTTGCATGCTGCAGCAGCTCTTTGCCCTGTGCCACCAGAACATCCGAGGCAGGTGCCTGGAAAAAATCATCAATCAGGGCGCGTTCGCTATCGTCGGTGAATTCATCAAGTCCGATCAGATCGTCTGCTTCATCGCCTTTACCGAAAACCGCCATGGCCTTGACCAGGCCCAGTTCGTCGACTAGGACCTCGGTGAAATTGCCATTGGCATCCCGTATACGGCGCAGCCCTAGGGTACGGAAGTTAAACTGCTCGACCTTGTGGGTGTTGGCCAGCGCATCTTCGATCTCTTCAATAAACAGGTGATACTCACCGTAATAACGCACTCTCGACCTGGCACCGTAGGGATCGATATACGAGACCGGCAGGTAGAAACGCTGTTGCGCATGCACGGCGTTTTCCGCCGCTTCAATATACTGTGTGGTACCGGAGCGTATCCACCAGTTGCCGTCTCCTCCCAGCTGGGTGAATTTGCCCTCCAGCATCAGCGAGACATCGGCCTTGTCGGCATAGATATCGGCAAGCAGGTCTGGTGTGTAGGCCAGCTGATAGCTTTCATAGGGCAGGGCCAGTGATTCCAGCTTGTGCAGCGGCAGCGGCGACGTGAGGTTGTTGCTGCGATAGAGCGTTACAACGCGCTCAATCAGGCGTTTTTGCGGCGCAGCGGTTGCCGGGCTGCTGTCAAGCTGGTGATATTCAATCTCCTGAGATTTTTCGAGAATACCGTCGAAGTCTTCCACCGTGAACAGCGGCCCGGATTTGGCTACGCCCCTGAGCTCATAACTGGCAGTTTCAGATAACAGCCGCAGACGGCGGGCATCTGCACTGGCGATATCGTTGGTGTAGCCGTTACGACTATAGGTGATAAGCACCTGATCCTGTGCCTGCTGAACATCCGGCGGTAAGCGGGTGTCAGTCTTGATCCGCGGATAGACGACGGAAGCTGATTCCAGTATATTGCCATATTCATCAAGCTTGACATTCAGGGTATGGGCAATACGCGGATCGTCTGTATGTCGCTCATAGGTATAGGTGATCGCCTCGCTCTCCTTAACGACAAAGACGGCAAAGGGATTCTGCCCTTTAGGCTGCAGAAGTTCAATGACGCAATTCCTGGAAGCGACTGAATAGGGCGTCAGCGCACGCTGTTGCTGCTCCGGGGTCGGGTTGCTGGCGGGGGCATCATTGGCAAAACTTTCACTGCGCAAGTTCATACCCTTGCAGGCGCGCAGGGCCTGACGCCACTCATCAAGGTCCAGATCCGCAAGCGCAGCTGCATCTATTCCGGGAGCCGCAATCAGCCGCGCTTCGGGCAGGCTTTTTTCCAGATTAACGACAGTAAAGCCCTGGCGCTGCATTTCAGCATACCAGTAGTCGCCGGCAAACTGGTCGAGGATATTCTCTCTGGTAAAAAAAGCGCCGGTATGAAACCATGACCTGCTGACCATTGGCGCTTGATGCAGTGGTTGCTCGACGATATTGTCGGCATCGCTTTTTACCCAGTGGTCGAATATTTCACTGTCGGTCTGCTCGACCATGCCAAAGCCGCGGAACTCCCGTTCGGTATGGTCATAATAGCCATGGTGATATGTATAGGAACTGACAAAGCGATAACCACTGATCAGATCGCGCGTTTCTGTTCTGGAGAGACAATGAACGGGAAAATGCAGTTTGGTGATCCAGGGCCTGCCCGCTTTTTTGTCATCCAGGTAAAAGGTTGTCGATGGCGTATACTCCAGTGTGGTCTCCTGCCCCAGATTATTTTTATAACCGATCAATATATGTGGTTTTTTGCTCGACATCAGATCGATATAACGCAGAGGAGAACTGCTGTCTTTTGCCAGGTCACTGGACCAGACGATACAGGCAACGCCATTGCCAAGCAGATCGGTAACGGTGATTCTGGCGTGGGTGTGGATATCGGGAAAACTGGAAATGGTAAACGGTGTATCGGCAAAGGCGTTGCCACTGAGATTCAGCCAGCAGCTGAAGGTGTTGTTGCCCAGATAAATGATATCGGTTGTGCCGGAGCCATCGATATCTGCAAGCCGCAGATAAGCCGGATTGAATATATCGGGCGCATCGAACCATGGTGCGTTATCAAAATTGATCTTTGCGCCAAATCTGCCGTAACCAAGATTCGGCCAGTAACACACCTCACCATTACGGATACGAACGATATCGGTGAGGCCATCTCCCGACATATCAGCAAGGAAAATCGACTGTCCGGCATCGGCAAAGACGATATGCGGACCGGCTTCCTCATCCGGAGGGTTGATGGCTTTTTGGGCCGCTCCGTAACCTTCTCTGCCTTTTGCTTCATGCCAGGTGAGGATATGGTCTTCAGTAATAAGCACATCGGCCCTGCCGTCGCCATTGAGATCCAGCAAACGGGAATTGGGGTCCTCAAGGTCGATATTGGCTGTTTGCCTGAACGGTTGAAATGGCTGCCACTGCTCCTCGTCGCTGAGTTCAAAATAGCCTTTGGGTTCATAGTTCAGGTTGACGAACTGTTTGCCGCCATCTGCGTCCAGGTCGAGCAATTGCAACCCCTGCCCAAGCCCGGCAAACGAGGGTTTGGGCGAAACCAGCATGGCCGGGGAAAATCTGCCACCACCCTGATTGGACTTATAGTACCAGCCACCTGCCTGTTCGGTGAGAATGCCAGCTAAACCCTCGTTATACAGATCGGTAAACTGGTAATCTCTTTCATCTACTCCGGCAGGGGCATGCGCCAGGTTCTCCGGCGATATCGATTTAACATCGCTATTCCATGCATGCGCCTGATAGGTAAATTCTACTTTGGGCAGACTTTTCTGACTGTAACTGCCATCTGGTTTTTTTATATAACCGGTGGAGGTGGCGGACTGGAGCAGCGCAAAGCCCTGGCTGTTGTCAAAAGTGAAGTCCAAAGATCTGACCAGTGCCGCTCCTCCCGGCAGTTCGCTGAAATAATGGAAGAGCAGAACCCGGTTGCAAAGCCGGGTGGTGCGAACTTCGAAACCGGGTTTATAGCTTGAAAAGGCATCGCTGCGGAATTGCCAGTCACCTGTTTTATCGAATGGCGATGTTTTTTCATATTCGCCATAGTCGAATACCGTCTGAAACATATAATCGCTGACCGGCGGGAATGCGCTGTTAAAACCTGCATATGGGGTCTTGTTGCCATAGAGAACCTTTTCCAGATAGCAGTTGGTATAGGTCAGGTTTCCATTTTTTCGCCGGTTGCTGTTGTGCTTGCATCCGGCATCAAAACCCTTGTCATCCTCTTTTTTATACAGATAATGGTTGCAATTTCCTTTGTCATCAAAGGAAAACTCCAGTAGCCATTCGTAAATCCTGCCGGGGTCGGCAGGATCAGCGATGACCGCATCATCACTCCAGCCAAACAGCAGCGTGTTATTGTCTCTGGTGATTACCCTCCACATAAGGCGATGGGTGATTCTATCCTGCCAGCGTTCAATACGGGCAAACAGGCCTTCGATACGGGGACGGTAATATCGGATCAGAAAGCGGTCATCCTGGGATGTCTCTTCGCGGATAACATACGTACCGTCTGTATCCTTTATAAAACTTCCGTCAGCACGCTTTGCAAATTCAACCACCAAGTCTTCGGCCTCGGAAAACAGGAAGATATCCGTATCATCGGAATCTAAATACCGGGGCAATTTTTTGTCGGTTTTGCGTTTAATCGAAGCCAGTGAAAGATTCCAGCCCAGTCCAAAAATACCGTTGCCTGCGCCGGAGTTATAGGTCAAGTTGAGGGCCGGAGAATTTGCGCGCGCATTGGCAAACGGCAACGGGATTGAAAAGCTTGCGGTTCCATTCGTTGGATTGACAGAAAATTTTTCGTCAATTCCTTTAATCGCTCCTCCGCCTTTGGGCAGTTCGATAGAAGGAGCTTGTATTTGAAAAGCATCTTTTTTTTGGCTTTCACTATTTTGCTGAGAGCCTTTTTTATTTTCCTGACGGTTTTCTTTATCTCGCTGATAATTTTCATTATCTGTCATTGTGATCTCCTCCTAGTCTGGCTAGTGAACGACACAGCTTAGCATTTAATTGTATCTAATGCTTTTACCAATATGCTGTTATTATTAGCGCTGTTATGTAGTGCTATTATATTAGTTTGCGCCCTTCACTAGACCTTGATTTACCTTGTGATACCAATTTGACAAGGTCTGTATCGGTAACTCTGGATTACCGGTAACAGCATTCACATTACCATTATGTTTTTTAATTACCTTGATAATCTCAAGCTTATAATGTCTTACTGCATTTTCAGATTTTCTTTTTATTTTTTATTCTCATCTGATATATAGTATAGTCTTTCAAATTTAATTTTCCAAGACTTTCATCTTACAACAAAAATACTTTTGCTCAATAACTGCGATTAATTTATCGGCAATACGTTCATCAGTTTCGGCTTCGATTTCACGAATACACGTCGGGCTGGTAACATTAATTTCAGTCAGGCAGCCGCCAATAACATCCAGCCCGACAAATAGCAGTCCCAATGTTTGAAGCGTCGG
>PDWI01004366.1_pt1 | contig 19068 bp, 17 predicted proteins | sample 1430891 | NCBI WGS metagenome assembly PDWI01 (sample SAMN01162508, study PRJNA174530) | Oral metagenome, whole genome shotgun sequencing project. | biome: Marine environment; feature: Marine mammal; material: Swab sample of the gingival sulcus; isolation source: swab sample of gingival sulcus...
GTCGGACTATTAGACTACCGAGAAATTAAACTATTCAGTGATTTAAAACTAGAGCTAAAAGACGATAATCGCCCTCAAAAACACACAGGAAATATCAAAAAAAGATACCGAAATAATGAACGAAAACACATTATCCGCATTCCATATCTAAAAGAAAAATCTGAGCTAGCAAACAGCGTCAACGAAGAAATCAAAGAACTATTTGACAACATTGATATGACAAATTTACTATATCAGGAGATAGATTTTGACGCCTATTTGATCAACAACATCCTTTCGATTCGAATAACAAGACAATCTGCCTATGATAGTTATATCAATCTCGCAAAAAACAAACTAAACAAAGAACTACTAAAAACATACAATTTCGATATTTCTTCAGGCAAATTGATAAAACTCACCGACGCCGAATTATTCGAACGATTAAACACAGATAAAGACACTGTAAAACAATTCGCGGAAAACTACCTAATTAGCACACTGCCGCATTTTTACAGCTATCAGGTGAGCTATGATGTTATTGAATTAGATATTGAGAAAGCGCTTGAACAATTCGAAGACAATTATAATAACAACAACCTTAAAATCTACAAAAGTCCAAGGAATGATTATTTCACCCTAGAATTAGACACTGCGTTCTGGAGTAATCACGGATATCCGTTTACAATCGACTTTACCATAGCGTCAAGCGAATCTGAAATGGCGATGTTATCCGCTCCAGCAGGCGCAATCGGCGTCATTTATAAAACATATGACGAAGAGTGCACCCTTCCGCCAACAAGCAGTGGAAATATCAAAACCACACTGCGCACACTCAACGAAAAAGGCGACGGTATGCCAATCTACTTTACTTCATTTTCAAACACTTCATACCCCGTTGAAATCTGTGATATTAAGTTTACAGAGGTAGAATACGCAGATGAAACCATCTTTGTAAAAGAACTACTTCCAACAGATATCACCATTGATAAACCTATGCCAGGAGACATCTACAAATATCATACAGTACTTCCCGAAGCCATTCCATTCGAAGCAATTTGTATGGAAGGACCAATGATACATACCATTGATTACTCCATGGCTGCCGTACAAGAAACCATTTACGATGATATGCACTGCGGCAATAAAATTCAATACCTTTTTACAAACTATTTAATCGGAAAATATTACTGGTTCGAAGAAAGTGGAACAACAGAACTTTTCTGTGAAATCAACTTTAAACCCGATAGACAGTTCGAAACAAAAAACTGGGAAAAAATTGGCATTCCTATCAAAAACGGAACATACTCCGCTGATGATAATTACGTCTACTTATTCCCTTGTGAAAAAGATATAGAAAATGGTGCCTCTTCGTTCTATATTCTCGAAAAAAACCTAGACAATTACAGCATCAAACCAATTTACGGAGAAGGAATTGGAGAACTGGAAACTTTTATGGATTTCTATACATACTTTGAATCCTTCCCAGAGTCGTATTACTAAAATAGAATAGATATTCACAAATTTTATACAATTCTCAAAATGATATATTATTTACTTGAGAAGGGCAGAAGGGATTTAGAGGATTCGGAATGTACTTGGGTCATGGCGCCAATGAAAAATTCTGCTAAAGCACTTCTGCCCTTTTTTCATAGTGAAATTAGCATTAATAGCTACTTCATAAACATATACAGCAAAACAAGGAGCCCAAGTGCTATTCGGTAATATCCGAACACTTTGAAGCTCTTTGTTTTTATGTACTTCAGCAATAAATTAATACATAAAATTGACACGACAAACGCTGTAAGAGAACCAATCCCCAACACACTGAGTTCATACCCAGTCGGCGCCACTTCCAGTTTTAAAAGTTTGAGCAAACTCGCCCCAAACATCACAGGAATCGCCATAATAAAGGTGTATTCCGCCGCTGCCTGCCTAGAAAGCCCACGAACCAACCCGCCTATAATAGTCGCTCCCGAACGTGATGTTCCCGGAAAAACAGCAGATAACATCTGGAAAAATCCAATGTAAATTGCATCGGTATAACTTATTTCTTGAATCCCCCTTCCAACGCTATTTCGCTCTTTATCGACAAGCAAAAAGACAATCCCGAAAATGATAAGCATGAGCGAAACTACAACATAATTATAAAAATGAGCATCAATCCAATCATCCATCAGAAAACCCACGATTCCTGCAGGAATACAGGACACAATAATTTTAAAAAGCAAGCTTACATTGTCACGAAACGACCTTCCCAGTATAAATTTCGCAAAGTATATTGCAGCCGCTAATACTGCCCCAAGCTGTATTGCCACTAAGAAAAAATTATAAAACTCATCACTAATTTCAAGTTTTACAAATTCCTCAAATAGTATCATATGCCCCGTAGAACTTATTGGAAGCCATTCCGTAATACCCTCTATAATTCCGTATAAAATTGCTTTTACAAACTCACTCATTACCCCTCCATATCCTACTTAAAAGCGGCATTACTAATCTCAATAAATACGCATTAATTATCCCAGCAACAATTCCCGAAGCCACTAAAATAGGTGCAAAGTATACCAACAAATTCATATGGTATAAAAATCGCACCAAAACAAGCTGAATCATATTATGAGTAATAGCCCCTAGAACACTAAGCAACAAAACGCTTATTTTCTTGCGACTTATATAATAAAAAAAAGCAATCACCAAAATAGCTGATATACCCCCGCCCATACTGAGCACAAACGCCACCATTCCACGCGACAAAAACACCACCGCAGATTTAATTATCAAAATAACAACACCGGGTCCAAATCCCATCACAAAGAACACAAACATCGTCACGATGTTGGAAAGCCCCAAACGCGCTCCAGGAATTGGAATAAGAGGCGCTAAAAAAGACTCAGTAATGCTGAACACAACAGCAAGCGCTGCCATGACACTTAGTGCAGTGATTCGTTCAACTTGCCCAGTCTTTTTCGTTTTCATCATCAATTATGATTCAAATTTATACTACTTTTCAATACCAGCACGTCTTAATTTCGGCATGAGTATCATCCTACTAATTACATACGAAAGAATATATGCTCCAACAAGAACACCAAAAGTAATGCCTAAATTCTGCATTTGTTCACCCTGAATATTCAAAGCAAATCCATCTTTCACCGAAACATAATCCCTGAACATATAGACAATGTAGAACACAAAGTAAATAATAGAGTTCGGAAGCAATGTACGCTTCTTCTTTACGAAAAGCAAAAGCACCTCTCCCAAAAGTCCTCCAGCCAAAACAAAAGTCGCCACCTCACATGGATATGGGCTAATCATAAAAAAAAGCGCTACCGTAAACACGGAGTGAACGATAGAAACGCCATTCGTTCCAATTTTGGCGGTCATAAACACATAAATAAGGTGCGTCAAGAAAAGAGAGAGGGCGACATTATACCTATTCAAATCCCCCATAAACTTGTATACCAAAAAGTCAACAATCGCTATAATCAGCGAAAAAAAGAGTAGTGAAAAAATTCGTTTCGATTTCATGTTTCCTCCCGACCCTAGTAGATTACCACAAAAACTTTATTTTGTGAATAAAAACCGTGAAAAAAAGAGGCAATCGCCCCTTTTTCTCTATTTTTATTAACTCAAAATTTTATTCTCAAATCTACCATACTTAAAAAGATACAACCATTCTCTCAAATTATTATTCTAACAACTTGTCAATCTCTTCAATTAGACGCTGAATTTCCGGCTTACTCATCTGTGCATCCGCACCGACAGACTCCCCTTTATGTCTCAAACTTTCCGTAATAAGAGAAGAGAAAATAACCACAGGCATATCTCTCAATATTCTATGCTCCTTGATTTTACGCGTTAGAGCATGTCCATCCAAAACAGGCATTTCAATATCTGTAATTACCAAATTCACTTCATCCTTAAAAGCGCCTTTTTTGACTTCTACCAAATCTTCTAGATACTTATAAGCAAGCTCCCCGTTTTCATACAGTTTAATATTTTTAACACCAGCTAGTGTCAACGTTTCTAAAATAACACTTCGAACAGTAGGAGAATCATCTACTACCATAACTCGATAGTTTGAACGATCCTTCTTCTTAACATCAGCAACCATTCCTTCGTTAATACCAGACTTCGGATTGATATCCATCACAATCTTTTCAAAATCTAGCAACATAACAATCGTACCATCAAGATCAATATTCCCGATGACAAGAGGATTATCACTAACACTATCCGCTTTCACAATTTTATTCCAACCAATTTTATAAATTCTTGAAACATTATCAATAGCAAATCCCACTTTTAAATTGTTAAACTCACAGAGTAGAATCATTGACCCGATTGTTTTCTTCGCTGGAACACCATCCAAAACATAGCTCAAATCGACAATGGTAATCATTTCACCACGATTTAAAGTAACTCCCATAACAGAAGGAGCTGCATTAGGAACCTTCGACAAATTTTTAAGGTCCCAGAGTTCTTTTACCTTAACAACATTAATTGCGTAATTCTGTCCGCCGACCTTGAAGTGTAGTATCTCAACTTCACCAGTTCCGCTTTCCAGTAGAATACTACTTTCCATAACCCCTCCTATTTTATCCATTCCATCGCTGACACTCTGTAATTTATTTATTTTAATATTTATGTCAACTTATATAATAATTTATCATTTCTTGCCCTAAAAGTCAACCAAATGGCTTGCTTAACACCAATCCTTTTCTGGAAATAACACTACTCTATCAAGCCCATTTCCTTTCCAACTTTAGCAAACGCTTCGACCGCTCTGTCTAGTTGTTCTTTGGTATGCCCTGCTGTTACCATACAGCGAACTCTACCCGTTCCTTTTGGTACTGTTGGGAATACAATCGCAGAAGTAAACACGCCATTATCCAGCAATTTTTTTGAAAACTCTAGACTCTTTGCCTCCTCACCGATAATAACAGGTGTAATCGGTGTTCCACTGTTTCCAGTATTAAATCCATACTTTCCGAGTTCCGCTTTAAAATACTTGGCATTATCCCACAATCTATCCGTGAATTCAGAAGTACTAGACAGCAAATCAATCGATGCCATAATCGCTGAAATTGATGCAGGAGTAAGGGCAGTACTGAACAGAATTGGTCTACCTCTATGAAGTAGCCATTCACGCATAAGCGCTGAACCCGCTACGTATCCCCCGATAACACCTACCGCTTTCGACAAGGTACCCACGATAAAATCGACCCGTCCGTGAAGACCGTAGTGGTCAACCGTTCCGCGACCATTTTCACCTAAAACGCCCGAACCATGCGCGTCATCAACATAGGTCATACATCCGTATTTTTCAGCCAGTTCTACCATTTCTGGAAGGTTTGCAATATCTCCATCCATTGAGAACACACCATCTGTAATAATCAAGCAATTTTTATAGTCATCTCTTCGCTCTTTTAGCACACGCTCCAAATCAGCCATATCAGAATGTTTAAACACCACTTTATCAGCCTTTGACAGCCTTACACCATCAATAATCGACGCGTGATTGAGTTCATCCGAAACAATCAAATCGCCCTTTTCGGTAATCGCCTGAATCGTACCAGCATTACAATTAAAACCAGACTGATAGACAACAACCGCTTCTTCTTTTTTAAACTCCGCCAATTTCTTTTCAAGCTCTTCCAATAAATCCGTATTCGCCACAATCGTTCTAACTGCTCCAGCTCCAGCGCCGTGGCTATCTACCCCCTTATGGGTAGCCTCAATAAGTTTCGGATGATTCGCCAATCCAAGATAGTTGTTCGAAGAAAGGTTGATAACCTTTTTCCCGTTTAGTATAATTTCAGAATTATTTGGTCCTGAAATAACTGGTAATGTCCTATAAACACCTTGATCCTTTAATTCTTGGATCTTACCTTTAAAAAATTCATCTGATTTTCTCATAATGCCTCCTCTTAAATTATATACCTTTGACATACTTGTTGCAATTATTATAGTAGCCAGTAAAATTACAGCCAAATGATATCATGCTAAAACGAATTAAAACATTTATTTCAATCTATTTTTCGATCGATTTTCCAAATAAAAAACTGGCATCAATCTCTTTGGATACAACGTAGCGTTCGTACGGTTTCGCAATCGAAAACGCTGGAAATTTTTCAGCGTAAAGAGCTTCCTGCGATTCACTCAAGTAATCCCCGCCAAAACCATCGCCCAACAATATCGAAATATCATCGCCGTTTTCTTTCCATGCAAACGCATAAATATAATCTGAATCCTCTGATTTTGCAATGCTGAGCATATTTTCGAAATCGGTATAAATCGTATCCAAAAATATATTTTCTTTCGCTAATTGTTCACTAAGGTAATGATGAAAATCATAACTCCACTGTGAATCTACAAAACAAATATAATTCAAAATCAGAGAATCTCCCTCAAAAATTGTACTTGCCTCGCCATCTTTTTCGTCCTCTTCAAAAATAATTGGATTTGACGCTGGGTAATACGTTTCCACCGCCCTTCCACCTAAATAGGACGCAATAAAATCCCCTTGTGATACCGCATTTTTCACAAGCAACCGCTGTTCTTTAGGCACAGCCTCTCCAAACGCCACCATATACACATAATCTCCTGGAACATCGCATACTGTCACTTCACGTTGCAAGTCACCCCAACATTTCGCCGAATATGTACTCGGCAAATACAAGATATCAAGCTCCTTCTTATCAAACATCTCACAAGCGCTTTCAAAGGCATAATGCGCCATCACAATTTTTTTATTCTCTTCCAACGTGTTTGAGTAAAGCTCAATCCCATTGTCATCCAACTCTTTCGTAATCAAATAATTCCCATAACTATCACGATCCTCTTGCTCTAAAAGCGAAAGAGGGTAAAGTGGAATCGGGTAAAGTTCCTTTTCCAAATCAATATCATCATCAAACGTCAAACTAACCAAAAGCTCATCTGCCTCATAATCAATTAAATTCGCACTAAATTTCAAACTATTTTCATCGTAAGCACGTCGTATATTCTCTAGCACAACCTCTCCACTAAGCGATTTTCCCAGCTGCGAACGAATCGGGAGCAAATTCAACTTCACAGAATCGCCTTCTATTTCAACATTTGATAAAGCATCCTCAACAGAAACAGAAGTCAGTGAAACAATGTATTCTGCCACTCTATTGGAAGGAAAAAACAAACTGTACATTTCGGGAATTTCTCCAATATCAATTTGAAGATAGTCCCTCTGAACCACTTCTTCGCTTATCGTGGAAGCCTCCGCTCTCGGTTCAAGGTCTTTATCACAAGAGCAAAAAAGAAAAATGCCCAAAAAGCACAGTGCTAAAAGAAGTACCACACTTGCACTGTGCCTCTTATTCATTATCCAACGTTTTTCACCAAGCTGTTTTTCACTAAGCAAAAATACTGCCACCAATAAACTCTTTTAAAATCGAATTTTCAGGAACCAAACTATCGTCCTCAAAATCCTCAAAGTACGCTAGGAACTTAATGAGCAAACACGCATCTTGATACGCTTCATCATCCTTAGAAATTTCCTCTAAAAGCGGAAGGGCATGTTTTTTAAGCACAGAAAGCTCATATGGAAGCGCCGAATTAAAGATTGCATCTGCCTCCTCTTGGAATGGGAAGATATTCTTCTCTTCTCCTCGGCGAACTGATTGCCACATACCAATCGTCTTTCTCGCACTGTGACCCCTAAACGTATTATCTCTGACAATACGACGAAGCATACGCGCCTGTGTTGTTGGAATTCGGTTATGCTCATCAATATTAATTTGAGTAAGTGCAGAAATATAAATTTTATACTTATCGCGCTTAAACACATCCGGTGTGAGTTTATCATTCAATCCGTGAATCCCTTCAATGATAATCGGCTGATCTGAATCAATGCGAAGTTTTTCACCCGTCATATAGCGTTTTCCCTCGTTGAAATCAAAACGCCCAAGCTCTATTTCCTCACCATCTAGCAACTTATTAATATCACTTCCAAATTGTTTTACATCAACGGCATCCAAACTTTCAAAGTCATAATTACCATCAACATCCCTCGGCGTAAATTCGCGGTCCACAAAGTAATCATCTGTACCAATCGTAATCGGTCTGAGTCCATTTACCTTGAGCTGAACTTTCAATCGATTGGCAAAGGTCGTCTTTCCTGAAGAAGAAGGACCAGCAATCAGAATTACTTTTTTATTGCCCTTTGTAATCTCATCGGCAATCTCTGCAATTTTCTTTTCTTGAAGTGCCTCTGCGACAAGAACTAATTCACGGTGATTTCCCGCCTCAATCTGCTCATTCAAATTATAAATATAGGAAATCCCTAAAATTTCAAGCCAATCGTCCGTTTCCTCAAACATTTTCGCCATTTTAGCTGTTTCCTCAAATTCTGGAAGACCATCAGGATTAAAATGCGTCGGATGCGACAAAATCACTCCTTCCCCGTATTTTATCAAATCAAAACAATCAAGATAAGACGTATTAGGCACCATATAACCGTAGAAATAATCGTATATTTCATCCAATTCATAAAGACGAATTGTCGAATTATGGCGATACTTTAATATCTCTGCTTTCGAATTCATTTGCTGTTTGACAAAGATTTTTTCAGCTTCCTCTATGCTAAATTCACCAGAAGTAATAGGCACTTTTTTCGCCACATATTCTTTCATTGCCGATTTAATATCCTCACATTCATCGTGCGTCACATTCAAATCGCCATTATTAATCGTACAGTACAAACCCTTACTAAGAGAATTCGAAACCTTAATTTGAGCACCAGGTATAATCTCAAGAGCAGCACGAATCAGCAAAAACACAAGAGAACGCTGATAGATTTTCGCTCCATCCGGATTATCCAATCCAATAAACTCAACCTCATTGGTATCACCAACCTTATGGCTCAACTCACGAAGAAGACCGTTTTTCTTCACCGCCATAATTTTTGTCTTTTCTCCGTGTTTGTCAATTACTTGCTTCGCTATCGCTTCATATGTATCGTTCTCTTCTGCTTGAAAAGAACCGTATCCCTTTACCTCAATAAGATGCATAAATCCTCCTGTATTAAACCTTTGTTTTATCTTTTACATTCTGAACTTATTATATCACATTCTTTTACAGAACCAGCAAGCAAAAGTACTACCGATAAATCTTCATCCACACACCGGTTTTTTATTTTATGGCAGACACTTATTCCATCATCGTCTTTTTTACCTCAAGGAGAAGATTTTTTCGATTGTTAATCATAGCAGAAATCATATTTCCAAAAATGTAAAGAAGCATTGAAATGCCTGCATAAGAGTAGTAGTGATAACAAACCATTCCTTTTATAAAATAAATTAACAAAACGGAAATGACAAATGCTATCATCACAAAGAAAACGCCTTCTAAAAAAACACTGAACAGCAAAGTCTTTTTGCTGACCCCTAATGTCCTCATTAAAGCTCGTTCTCTCGACCGCATATAACTTAAAACAAAACTAATGCCCACTCCTGCGAAGAAAGTCAAAACGACAAAAATCACAAGTTGCGTACGTTGCCTAGCGATATAATTATCCACTTGTAAAAGCTGTTTTTCATAAAAATAATCTTCCACAATAAAGCGATTGGCGTTTGCCGACGCATGCTCCTCATAATACCGTTCAATCTCGTTAGATACATTCTTCGCCTCATCAACAAGCTCGTTGCTCACAAGAACAAACTCAAATAATTCACTTTCTATCCAAATAGAATTTCCTGTGTTTTCAATTTCTTGATTGACTCTATCCACCATATCATACAAACTATTTAAATGGCTAAAAATAAAGATACCTTCGTCTTCTTCTCCACTCACGCTAGATTCAGAAGGTGTATAATAACCTACAATCGGTAGAGAGATTTCACTGATATATTCTCCCTCTTCGTTCTTATTGCCAATAAAAGCAAGTGAAAAGGACATTCCCACTGGAAACTCAGCTTTTTCTACAAAATCAAACAGATTTTCTGGCACAATAATACCCCGATGTTCTGAATCACCAAAAAATGACTCATCGTATTCTTCTAACCATGTAATGCCTTCACTAGTACAATACTGAAACTTTGTATCTTTCGCAAAATCCACACCGTAAACAAGTGCTTTTTCATCAAGTATGGCGCTGTTCACCGTAACCTTTTCTTCATTTTTGCATTGCACACTCTCTGGTTCAAACTTCAAAAAAGCACGATGATATACATCAGAAGTAAGATACCGATACTTTCCATTGGTAAATTGATGCACCATATTTGACTGAAGCGTCTTAGATTTTCCCACAGCATCAAGTGAACACCGAATTTTAATCGTCTGTATCATATTCTCCTTTTCTGCAATTAATTCATCAATACGATAAGCACTCATCGTCGAAAACATCAGAAAAAAAGACAGCAATGCAATCGAAAAAATCACCAAAAACACACGTGATTTTGCTCCTATTTTTATAATTTTAAACAGCATTATTTACCACCGCACCATCTTTTATTTCTATCTTCACATCACAAAGGTCTGCCATCTCATTATCATGTGTTGCTATAATCACAGTCGTGTCCTGTTCTTTTGCAAGTTTTTTTAGAAGATTAAAAACCTGAGTTCCGTTCACAGAGTCAAGATTTCCTGTTGGTTCGTCCGCAAGAATAACACCTGCTCCAGTTACAAGTGCACGTGCAATCGCCACTCTCTGTTGCTGACCACCCGAAAGCTGTCTTGGCAATCGTCTATAAAACGAATCACCTAAATCCACCTTACTAAGTGCATCTTTCGCAAGTTTTTCTGCTTTTTTGTTTTTGTTCCCTGCTAACCACAACGGAAAGGATACATTTTCAATTGAATTAAGCATTGGAAATAAATTATAATTTTGATAAATAAAACAAGTCTTTGTCCTTCGGTACACTTCTTTATTCATACTGCGAACCGACTCATCACCATAGTAAATTTCACCATTTGTTGGACTATCCAAGCCACCCAAAAGAGAAAGAAACGTCGTCTTTCCACTACCACTAGAACCGACAATAGCATAGACTTTACCACGTTCAAAAGACAGCGTAACGTCTTTCACTGCTTCCACCACTTGATAACGATTTTTATAAAAATAACTTACATTTTCAGCACGTAATACTATTGTATTCATTTATTTTCCTCCATTTTTTATTTCTTGCTCTTTTTTTAAGTATTCCCATTAAGCATCTTCAAAACGTTCTTGTAATAACATTACCTACTAGCTCATCACCTTAGATTTCTTCGCCGATGATAAAACACTCAATACTAACGATAACAAAATCGCTCCACAGAGTGCATAGAAAGGTAATAGATACATAGAACTGTCCCCAGCACCAACAATATTTTGCCCCTCTCCCATACTAAGTATTTTATTTACATCTTCTGTCATCATTTTATTCCCGATTTTTATTGAAATTGGATAAGATAAGAGAAATCCCACTAGCAAATAAATCATTTCAAGACCGCTAACATAACCTATTTTAAATTTCCTACTAGTACCCAAAAGTGCCATCTTCTTTTTATCCACTCTCATCAAAAACAAACTAAGTGCATAGAATACAGCTAACATTAATGCCCCCACTGTCATAGCTAACATAATGTTCTTTTTGTTTTCTTTGTCCATATCTTCAATTTTCGCTTCAACTCTGCTAAACCCTTCCGCATCGGTAATCCTTTTTATGTACTGATCTAGCCCAGCTTCTTTCATTTCTTTTTGATAATTTTCAATATGCTCCTTTCCATTTTTAAGCTGTACACTCAGCATACCTCTTTGAGAAATTGAGCGACTAAATGAACGAAAAAGTTGATTAATTTCTTCTTCTCTCCCAGCCATTAAATCACTAAAATACTCCTCAGGGTTTCCCACAAGAAATACGGTATCCCTATTCGCTTTTTCTCGACCCCAGTCACTTTTTGCGGTCAGATAATCATAATCCTTGTGAAAATCATAAATTCCCGCAATCACATACTTATCTTCAGAGCTACCACTCGCAATTTCAAGTTCTTTTAATTTTAAATCAGGAATTCTGTATCTAAATTTACTTATAGTATCATTTTTTTCCACACTACATATTCCAAATCCAGCAATAACCATTTTCAAATGAATTTCATCGCCCACCTCAAGATGATTGAAATCTGCAAATTCGCTGGATACAAAAACCTGTCGTCCTTTTAAGTTGTCCTTCCTCTCCAATATTTTAAGATACTTCTTTTGAATATCTGGCACAAGGTCAATACTATTTGTAACCACTACAGGCATTTCATTGGATAATATATGAATATATTCAGCGATGTCTTTTAGTTCCTCTTTTTTCTGCGCTATATCCTTTGGATTATCTAAATCTACTTCTGCATATTGTCCCTCTAGGTATTCCCGCACTTTAAAATCATTTTTAAGTGCATACTTCTCTTTAATTTTTTCTACGGCTACAGCATCAATATAATTTTTCTCTATTACATCGTTAATATCATCACTAAAATCACATTTATTAAACAAATCATAACCATACATACACCAGCACGGTTTTTCCTCTGAAACCAATTCATAAGGGAAAAAAGACAGATTCTTCCAATCTAGCGGATCATCATCTTTTTCTGTCACTAAATCAGCTAGATTTTCAAAATAAAGATATCCATTATATATCGGCAACAAATACGCCTTTCCTTCTTCAAATAGAAGTTCTCCACTAGCTAAAGCACTATTTGTAGCAACTTGCAAATATTTCACTTCGTTGAATTCAGGTAGTATATCACTATATTCTGGCATAATTTCAAAATATCCCACCGTCGTCAGACGACCATTTAAATCACAAAATTCTGATTTTTCACCCAATGTGCGTCTCAATTCTCTACGATATTCTCTATCCATTGAATCTTTTTCCAATACAGGCGGTTCATAAATTTCTGTTTTTACACATTTAGCACATAAAAAACCATCTACAATCGGAGTACTTACAATACCTTGAAATAACTGCCCATCGTCATAATATTCAGAATCTCTACGACTAACATGAACACGTTTGCCGTTTACAATTTCCCACCCTTCACTTTTTTGCTTACAGTCAAAATAAAATATATTATCTTTTATTGTATTAATCTTCTTTACAGGAGATACATCACTACTCCACGCCAAAGCACACACTTTTTTATCATATAGCAAAACATCAGGGGAGTTTTTATGAAATTCATCCAACTTTTCTTCTAATCCCTCAATATACCCAAGACACTCCTTGCTTCTTAAAGTCATAGGAGATTCCTTTCCATACTGTTCTTTGTACTTTTTTCGTTGTTGTTCCTGCTTTTCAAACTCCTCATCTTCGTTCCCCGAACCCACTCTATAAACACGCTGTATTCTACTATCGTCCAGTTCTACCGCAGTCACGTATTCCTTTTTTAAATAATCAATATTTTCTTTAGAAACACGATACTGATAAAGTCCAATATTCAAAAAAGAAAACGATACCATTAGCACAAACACCAAAAGCACACTTCTAAGTATATAACGTTTAAATGACAACCATGCAACTTTAAATGCTTTCATCCCATTCTCCTTGTAATTACAAATTCTTTATTAATAAAAACGTGGTAGCTCTCATTCCTACATATTTTTTATTTACATTTTTTGAATTTTACAAAACCTTTTACTTATCACAATAATTATGAATATCTACAATTCCATCATCAGGATTTATAGAGTATGCCATTTCACATGGAGGTCCGTCACAATAAACTTCATCCGTTTCATCATATTCGCAACTGTAACACTCTAAATCATAGTAATGAGATTTTCCTGAATGGTAATGACTACCTGTAAATACCATATAATGTAGTTCTTGATCAGCAAACCTTTCATATGCCGGAAATTCTTTTCCACAATGCACACATTTCGGTTCACACCACTCATATACCGCATGGGTTATACTATTAAGCATTTCAAATCTAGATACTGAAGTATAAACAATAATCGTTCCATGATCGCATTTTCTTGTATCTTCTTGAACAACTCCATTCTCCGCAAAAGAACCAAACGAAGAACCTAATAATAACAATACAGCCAAAGCTATCGAAATAAATTTTTTCATACTTCCTCCTTTTTATTAAATTTAAGAGCTACCACACTTTCTATTTAAAGGACATTTATTGAATTTTGATAATCCATATAAATCACAATATAATTGTAATTCACGCCCTTTCATGATATATCCGAATAAGAAAATGATTTTGTGACAAAATTTTTTGTTTTTAAATTTTTTATTCGCATAAAAAATCCCTATGAGATATATACTCCCACAGGGATTAATTCACCCTAGAATTTATTTATGATTCTACATTTCTTAATCAGAAAAACACTACGTAATACTTAAATTTTACTCATATTTCATTACCGAAGAATAACTAGTTGACTTTTCTCCTTCACAGGTAACTACAAGTTTAACTCTGTACTTTCCTTTTTTCGAAAGATCTAAAGATTCATCCATAATGAGTTCCCCACTATATCCAGTCTCTTCAAATGTCTCTATTGTTTTCCATCCAAACCAACTTTTACGTTGTACATACAACTTTCCGTATATTGTTTTATTATCTATAGCATCACAAAGTCCTACAGTAAATAACTCACCGTTGTCACTAATATCAATGTCACAACTAACATAAGAAATATATGTATTTCTACTCTCCATCATGTTGCTAAAAAACAAATTACTATTATCCGCATACGATACCTGATGCACAAGTATGGAACATACCATAACAATTAAACCAATTACCAATACTTTACTAATATTTTTTCTCATAATACTCTCCTTTTATAATATATAATATTTTACTACAATCAGCCTATTTTCAAATATCACCATTCTTATAACGACTTACATATAGATTTTTCATCTTAACCTCCTTTTATTCATATATTTTATTCACACACCTCTCTAACATATATCCGAATAAAAATCATGTTTTGTGACAAAAAATCAATTTTTTCTGGTTTTGAAATATCTAAAAAGTCATTAAAAAAGATAATACCACTCCAAAAGTATTATCTCAAATTAAAATATATAAAAACAAATCCACTAATAACTAAAAACCTCATCATTTAATATTTTCAATTTCGTCCCACAAATTTTCAAGCGGAATATCAGATTCTATTCTATACAGAATATCACCTTTAAAATAATATATTTGTACAACTGAATATTTCTCAACACAATAATATATCGTTCCATCAATTTCTCGTTCAACTATTTTTGCATCTTCAGTATCTACAATATTTTTCGCTGTATCAGAGGATACTACAATTTTCAAATAATTACTTTCATCATTTTTATACTTATATATTTTATACAATGTAGTATCTATTTCATCTACCAAATAAAAACAATTACTCTCATATTCAAGTTCAAAATCTTGAAGCGCATTATTTCTGTTATCCTCTTCTTTCTCAACACTAACAACTGAATATTCTTCAAATTTTTGCACAACAAAAAATTTTATTCTATCCGTATATGCCAAAACTGCATCAAAATTACATGCAAAACCAGCCAACAATACTATCGCAATACCCATAGCTATTTTATAATTTCTAAACTTTATTTGATGCTTTGCCCTCTCGTTACCCTGCCTCTTTTCTTTCAGTGCAAATTTGAAAATCTGAGATGGTCTTTGGCGCTCACCTCTGGCATTACTTAGTTCCTCATCACGCCGTGCATTCCCTTTAATCTCCTCAAAATAATTACTCATTCTTTCTAAATGTGCATCAGAATAATCAGGTCTTTCTTTTATTTCCATATTATCAAGGTTGGTATCAATCGTATCAAAAGAGTGTAGCAATTCTCTTAATTCTTCATTTGTTATTTTACTAATCTCTTTACTCATCTCTACCTCCCCATAAATTTTTTAAATAAATCTTCGCTCTCTCCATCCTTTTGCGTGCTGCTGCTTCACTAATATTCAATACTTTCGCTATTTCCAAATAAGATCTACCCTCAATGAAATTCATGATAAATACTTCCCTATGTTTTTCGGGTAATTTATTAATAGAATCATTCAAAATCACATCACTAACAACCAAATCTTCTGTCTGTAATTCATAATCATATATTTCTCTATAAATCACTTTACTTTCTCTTCTAATTTTATCAACACAAAGTCCCTTCACAATATATCCGATTAAGGAACCTAATTTGTGACAAGAAGTGATTTCTTTTTTCTTAATTTTTTCCGCTATTCTCAAAATAGTATCATGAACAATATCTTCTGCTAAATTTTTATCTTTTAAATATCTATACGCTAAATAATATATTTGATCCGTATATTTCAAATATATTTCTTCCAATAGCTTACTTTCTTCGTAGCTTAATTCAGCGTCAGCTTTCATCTTTAGTCCTTTTTCTGTGTATTATTGCAAATAACTGCCTTAATTCTATCATACAAATAAAAATATAAAACCGAACATTCAAAAATTTATTAGTTAAAAATTCTAAAATCTATATCAAAAAACATGACAAAACCAGATTTCAGAAAATAATCTCTAAAACCTGGTTTGTCTACAATTTGAATAGGAAAAAATCAGAAACTTTGTCCTATTTCAAACTTTGTCCTATTTCTTGGTTCAAGCATCTTTTATTTCATTTTTATGAAATTATCATTCTCATTTTAATTCAAATAAGTAACTTTATATTTACCGTCTACTGCACTCTCAAGTCGATACTTAAACTCTCTTGATTTTTCATCATAATGGAATGATTTTCCATTAATATAAAATTCTTTACTAGTGTCTATGCCCATAGATTCTAAAACGGTTGCTATTTTTTTTGTGGCTTCCTTCGTTATTCCACCCGCTTTAATAACACCATAAGCCTTCATACCATCAGGATATACTATTATTTCATTGGGTTCAGGCGCTCTAAAAACAGCAGGATCAATCAAATGCTGCCACTTGCCCTCACTATATTTTAGTATATCTCCTTGAGAACCTATTTCTATATATATGTCGCCATTCTGCATTACATTGGTTTTTGACTCAACAGTTTTTGACTCGTCATTTTTTCCCATATAAAGTTCAAAGTCATTTTTCTTATTCTCAGAAAACACATTACTCTGAGCCTTCTTAATTGTTGTAGCTGCTGAAACACCTTGCGTAATTTCATTCATATTTATTGACATAGTATCCTCCTTTTAACTGTTTCGACATCAATAATATCTCCATAACTAAAATTGTTTTAGTCCCTTTCACTATATATCCGATTAAGAGGCGCAATTTGTGACAATAAAAATTTTTACCTTTGCATGTCTAACACAGGCAAGAAATTTTTTGGATTTTTAGAAATTCACTTTATTTTTATTATTTTATTAACTTCTGTCATAAACTCATCTATATATTGTTGCGCTACATTTTTACTAAAATCTATACTTAATCTTTCTAATCTTGTACTTATACTATCAATAGCAAAATTTATCATTTTAGAAAAATCTACATTTTTGGTATTAGGATCATATTCAATAGTACCAGAACTAAAAAGATTCGCTCTAGTGCCCATTATTTTTTGTATTTGATTTTCTTCTGCCATTGTTATTTGTAAACCCTTTAAAACAACCTTTTCAAAAGTTTCACGATCCATTGGTTCGTCTTTCTGCCAACCTTGGACGTTTAAAATATAATTTTTATTTCCATTCATTTGTATACTTATCCTATAATCTCCATTACAACTTGTGAAACCAAAAATCTTCGCATTTTTAATTTTCGATCCATAAGTATCTTTTAAATCGCCCAAGTCATACTCGTGAATATAATCTCCCGTATAATAATTTGGAGAACTCTTTTTGAAATCCATATATCCATCTATTATACCAGCATAAGATTTACTACAGGCTCTTAGATCTTCTTTATTGCTTAAATTATATTTTATAACTGAAAAACCAAGGGAACTTCTAAAATCATTAGTCTTATTCATAACACTTTGATTTTGACGAATAGGCATTGCATTTTTCGATTTTAAAATTTCAGAAAAATTTATATTCTGTGCTTGCGTATTTTTAATATTAAAATTTTTGGCAGAGCACATATTGTTTAAATTACTTCTTGCAACTTTCATTGTTTATTCCCCCACACATCAGTTAGTAAAGTTAAAAATATTTAGTATAATATTAACCTACATCTACTCATCACATTATATCGACACTTTTTTGAAATTTATTTAATTAACATTTTAATTTTCATGTTAAACACACCAACTGAATCATACTTAACTCAAATAAAAAACTCCATCTATTATGAAAGCTTTTCCTGTCATTTCTAAAGTAATATAAAATTTTTTGTCACAAAACACTATTTTAATTCGGATATATAGTGAAGAGGTAAATAAAAAAATAGAAGGGTGAATATCAATGTGTTTTTATACTGAAAGGAATATTGGTGTGATACAATGAAAAAAAATTTTATAATTTATGTATCTGTAGGACTTTTACTAATTTGCCTTATAGTGATACTTTTAAAACCAAGTACTAGATCTAATCTCACTCAATCAACCTTCTTTTCAGATGATAACACTCTCTCTGAATCAACCCTCTTTTCAGATGATGTAAATATTGAAACAAAGTATTGGGCTGAGGTTAGAATTGAAAGGTGGCCAAGTGATGGAGCTTATAGTGCTGCGATCGGAACAATTGTTGAGTCAAATCATCTAGTGAAAGATCATACAGTATATGTTATATTTCCAAAAGGGAAGAATGAATCGGAACAAGAAGATATAGACAATTTTATAGATAACATAAAAAATAAAGACGATGTCTATTTAATGCTTAAGTATGACAAAAGTGATGATGATACGTTAAACTTATGTTCAACAAATCCTGTTAGTTTAACAGAAATTAAAAATATAAAAATGTTAGAAAAATAAAGATTGTTTTGAGATATTTTTAAAAAGTATCATTATTTATAGGCATAAAGTGGTAATTATGCTTTTGCGTAAAAAGGGCATTAAAAAGTCTGATAGGTAATGTGAAAAGTTTTGTGTATGACCCATCTGAATGAATATAATTTCATACACCATTTATAGAACAATCCATTTTGTTGGATAAATTCATAAGTAA
>PDWI01009962.1_pt1 | contig 19063 bp, 15 predicted proteins | sample 1430891 | NCBI WGS metagenome assembly PDWI01 (sample SAMN01162508, study PRJNA174530) | Oral metagenome, whole genome shotgun sequencing project. | biome: Marine environment; feature: Marine mammal; material: Swab sample of the gingival sulcus; isolation source: swab sample of gingival sulcus...
CCTGAAGAACTGGGCCGAAGGCGGCTACCGCGACAAGGTCTTCACGGAACTGCGCATGATCGAAGTGCCCGAGAACCGGCACGAGATCCAGGCCTACAAGGAGTTCTGGGGGCCCCGGTGCAGCGAGGTGCTCATCACCCAGCTCTACCAGTGGCCCTGGACCGGGCAGCAGCGCCAGGATGTGGTCATGAAGCCCTGCCTCAAGGTGCTGGACGAGATGTTCTTCTACAGCAACGGCCTGGCCACCATCTGCTGCTGGGACGTGCATGAACGCGCCGTCATCGGTAACGTGACCGAGCGGTCCGTCCTGGAAATATGGGAAGGCTACGCGGCCAACTGCCTGCGCGACCTGCTGGACGACGGCCGCCGCGACCTGATCAGCCTTTGTAGCCGTTGCAACGCTTATGGCGGATACGATTTCGACAAATTCCGCATCGGGGCCGGCTCCGCGCTGAAAGGCCTCTGAAAGGTGAACCCCCACATGACAAGCCACGGCTCTGTCCCTCGCCGACACACCACGCCACGCCTACCGGCCGTCATCCTACTTCTGGTGGGGTTGTTGGCTCTGGTGGGCTTGCTGGGTCTGACAGCTTGCGGTTCTTCCTCCGACCAAGAAAAACCTGGGCCCGACGGCGACGCCTCTCCCTGCGATGTCCCGATCCAGACCGCTCCCTGGGATCTTTTCGTGGAATTTTGCGAGGCCACGGACGCCGGACACCCTCCCACGCGGAAACAGTTGCGGGCCTTTGCGGAATTGCCCATGATGGTGGCCTGGCGCAACAGCATGGGCCAACCCGTGCCTGCCGGAGACATCATCAACTGGCTGGAATTCACCTTCACGCCCGAGGACCTGCGCCCCAAGAACACCCCGTCCCGGGACCGGGTCGCCTTCCGTCGCAGCTACAATTACAGCATCGAGCATCGCCGGGCAATCCAGACCCGGCTGGCTGAATTCCGAACCGAAGGCCTGGCCTGCCGCGTGCGCGATGAGGCCGCCTTCTGGCTGAAACCGGAGCAGCGCCCCACCGCCTTGGAGATCGTCTTCATGCCCAGCAAGCCGGAGTTGCGCATCTCCAAGGGCCGGCTCTTCGTGGACCAGCTGATGAGCCTGGTCTTCCGCGAAGAGGGACTTCTGCAAGGCCCCCCCGCCGCGAGCCTGGAAGGCGAAGCCGCCGTCGCCCACAGCGTGCGTTCCATGATGAACCAAGGCATCCTGGGCTATATCGAAAACCTGCCTGGGACCCGGTTTCGGGCGGACCACCCCAAGCTGGGAGACCTCGCCATCATTCCTGAAAACGTCTTCCAGACGGGCGTGAAAACCATCGACCTGCTCAACCGGTTCATTCCCCTGGAGGGCGAGGATCCGCAGGCCGTCCAGACCCGGGGATACGACCTGGCCATGACCCTGAAGGCCTCCAGCAGCATCAACCAGGGCGGTTACTGCATGGCGGCCTGCATCGCGACCAATCTGAGCCGTGAGCGTCTGCGCGACTGCGTCGGCAATCCCTCCGCCTTCCTGCGCAGCTATCAGGAAGCCGCCTTGCAGAACCCGTCGCCGCAGCCCAGCCCCCACACCGTGCCCGACGCCCTGCCCTCGTCCATGCCGCCTCTGGACGAGGCGGTGATCAAGGATCTGCTGCGGATATGCGATCAGGTCTTTGCCGATACGGAATGACCCGACCGGATGCGCCGCGAAAACAAGCTCCAAAAAAACAAGCTCCCCGGGAAGCACCGGGGAGCTTGCCATTCCTGACGCCGCGGAACGCTACTCGAAGGACGGGAAAACGGGTTCCAGATCCACGGGAATGCCCACCAACCGGTCCAGGCTCTCCTGCAACAGCGGGGTCATCTTCCCATACTTGGCGATGAAAGCCTTGCTGGCCGCGTAATCCCCCCGGGCCTGGATCAGGCAGATCTCCGCCACCAGGTCCTCGATGGCCTGCTCGAAGACGGCCGGATGGATCTGGTACTTGCGGCTGACCTGGTCGTAGGTGATGGCCCCGCGTTCCATCAGATAGTTGTACTGGATGGCGTTGGCCGCGCCGTGGGCCTCGGCGATGCCGAAGCGCACACTGCGGAAGAGCCCCGCCAGGTAGGTGGCGGACTGCTCGCGGAAGATGTTCTCCCCGAAATAGTCCCGGCCGTCGCGCGTCAGGACGAAGATATCCCACTCGCCCATGGCGTCGGCCTTGGCCTCTTCCAGGGTGCTGTAGGTGTCTTTCAGTTCCAGGCGCACCTCGGTTTCGCGACCGTCCTTGACAATCTTACCGGGGCCCAGACCGTGGCTCATCTCGTGCCACAGCGTGTGCAGGAAGAAGCTCTCGGCCGTCAGGTCCTGCTGTTGTTGGGCATCCACCAGCTCCGCGGCGATGGGCAGCAGAATCTTGTCGAACTTGGCCTTCATGACGTTGCGCAGCAGCACCTTCTTGCTGCCCTTGGCCTCGCGCACGCGCTCGTCGTTGGGCAGGTTGAAGGCGATGGTCTGCACGGCGGTGCGGGTGTCCCCGGCGCTGTAGACCTCGTCCACCACGCGGATGGGCGATTCGCCGCCGCGGTCGAAATTCTTGTGCTCATCGGGGATGGGCAGATGGGCTTCCAGCCAGGGCAACTCGTGCTTGAAGTCGGCCAGACGGGCGCTTTCCACCGGGTCGGTCACCGTCACGAAGCTTTCGAAGGCGGCCTTGTAGCCGAAAAGCCCGTCCTCGTAGGTCTCGTAGGGACCGATGGTGATCTCCACCGTGCTGTCCAGATCCATCCACAGCATGTCCGATTCGAAGTAGTCATCGGTGAGGAAGGCCTCTGCCCGGGCGTTCAGGAAGGCGCGCAGGCTGGCGTTCTGCGTCAGGGCGGCCGCCTTCTTCAGCAGGCCCGCGGCTTCCCGCAGTTGAGGCCCGAAGTAGCGGCTGTACGGGACGGCCTCCAGCTTGCCGCTTCCATCGCGCCGCACCATGGTGAACAGCCCGTCCAGACCGTTCCGCGGATCACTGATGGCGGCCTTGTCCTCCGCTGTCAGGTGGACCGGGTAGTAGTTGGCGCCGGCCGGGTGCTCCCAATCTCCCAGCCAGGGCTCGTGATGGAAACGGCGATCCCAAGGGCCCAGGTTGATGCGGAAGTAACGCCGAGCCGTGCGCCACTGAGGACCATCCAGGGTGGCCAGCATGGTCTGCATCTCATCATGGCAGGGGGTGGCCTGCTCCTGGAAAATTTCCGTCATGATCTTGCTGGCCTCGACCAGCAGCTCCAGCACTTTCCGCTGGGTGGCGTCCAGATGGCCCAGATCCGGGTTCAGTTCGGTGGGCACGTAGGCGGCGGCCCGCCTTTCCAGATCGGGTACCAGCTTCAGGTCCTGGGCCTCCAGCCAATGGCAGGGGCCTTTGGGCGCTTCAGTGTTCACGGGCACCTCCTTGCCGGCGCTGCAGCCCAGCAGGACGAAAGAGGCCAGGATGAGGGCGAGCACGAAGAATTCGGGGCGGGATCGCATGGTGGCTCCTCGAGGCGGTTAAGGGCCAAAAAAAATCCGCGGACAAGCCGCGGATAATGAAAGATGGCGGGAGCGACGAGACTCGAACTCGCGACCTCCGGCTTGACAGGCCGGCGTTCTAACCAAACTGAACTACGCCCCCGCCAGATCTTCTGCAGATTTCTCTGACAAGGCCAGCAATATAGCGACCATCATCCCCCGTGTCAAATTTTTCGTGCACACGAGCTTCCGGCACGTCTTTCAAGAGGGGTCCAGATCCGCCAAGGTCACGTCATAACAGGCCGTTACTTCCCAGGCGGTCGGCAAGGCCGCCTGCAGTTCCGTCGCCAGGGAGGGATGCCCCAGCACCCGGCAGAGTCCGGCCCCCGTCAATCGGGCCCGCAAAGACCTGAACCAATCCCCATCCATCCACCCCATGGGCAGCGGGCGGTGGCTGGCCACCAGCAGCCTGTCCACGGGCCCTGTCCCCGCCGAGGCCCGGGCCGGGTCCTGGCACCAGCTATGCCCGGGGCACCGATGCCCCACCCACCGGCGCAAACGATGGTGTTCCCGCTCTCCCGTTCCGATGGCCACCTGCCATCGATCCTGGCCGGCCAGATCCAGCACCGCCAGTCCATGACCTATTGGCCCCTGATCTGCCAACTCCTGGCCCATCAGAGGCGGCGTCCCGACCAGCAGACGGTGCCGGGCCTCCTGATAGGGGCTCTCATCGGGCGTGTAGATAGCCACCCCCGGCCCATCCCCGCCCCCGGACGTCCGCTCCGGAACCGGAACCGGTTCCGTTTCCGTTTCCGTTTCCCGCACAGGAAAAGCGCCCACCGGCAGGCCGCGCAGCAACCACAGATCGCACCCTCCGGCGGCCAGGGCGGCGAACCACGAGGCGGGCAGATCTTCCACCGGCAGCATGCCCGTGCCCTCATCCCTCGGCACGGTGACACCCAGCCGGCGCATGGGCTCCCGCAGGCCGCCCATGCTCACATCATCGGCCACCGCCAGCCAGCCGCCGGGCCGGGGCGCTTCCGCCCGCAATCTTGCCAGACCTGCCGCATCCAGGGTGGCGGGCCGCCAATCCGTACCGGCGGGGGACAGATGCCCCAGCATCAGCCCTTCCGCCCCGGCCTCCAGCCCCGCCTGGAACACGGCCTGTTGCGCCGCGCCCACTTCCACCACCGGGGTCTGCAGATGGCTGTCCACCGCCGCGCCGCCGTGGCCCGGCCAGTGCTTCAGGCAGGTCTGCACACCGGCGGCGCGCAGGCCCCGCACGGCGGCCACCACATGCCGCGCCACCAAATCGCCCTCGGCACCAAAGGCACGGGCGCCGATGACGGGGTTGCGCCTGGCGGTCATGATGTCGGCGCACGGTCCCAGGACCATGCCCACCCCGGCGGCGCGCAGCCGCCGCCCCGTCTCCTGATGCACCGCGAACGTCAGCTCGGTATCATCCAGCCGCCCCAGCCCCCAGGCCGCCGGTGGACGCCCCACCGCGGCGGCCAACTGGCTCACCGGCCCGCCCTCATGATCGGCACAGATCAGCAGATCCCGCCGCAACCCCTTCAGGGCCCGGCAAAGGGCGCGCAGCTGTTCGCAGGATTCGACATTACGAGAAAAGAGGATCACGCCGGCGGGTTGCCGGCAACGCAGCCAATTCCATTCCCGCGCCGTGGGCCAAGGGCCCGCCAGCCCCACCACCAGACGGCGGGCCAAGGTCGCGGGCCCGCTCATCGTCCCTGCGCCGGATGCCGCAGTTTCAGGTGCCGCAGCTCGCTACCCGGGTAATAGTGGGTCAATATCTCCCGCGCGCTGAATCCCTGGCGGGACATCTCCAAAGCCCCGGTCTGGCACAGGCCGATGCCGTGCCCATAGCCCTGGCCCCGGGCCACCACCCGCCGCAAACGGCCGTCCGACCGTTCCAGCTTCAGATCGAACAGGGCGCTGCGCAGAATGGCCGGCTTGCCCGACGAGGGCGCCAGCACCCAGCGAGTGCGGTCGCCTTTGATGGTGTAGCTGCCGGCGGTGGTCTGGACAATGAGTCGGCCCACCCGACCGCTGGGTGTGCGCGCGACGATTTTCATATCTAGGAGCTGCCCGGGCCGCCGCCAGTCGCCATCCGCGCGGCGCGGTGTGAAAACGGGGTGGGCCCAGGGAGCGCGGGCGGCATCGGCCATGTATTCCACGTAGGCGGGCAGGGTTTTCTGCAGGATGTCTTCCAAACGGCCCGCCGGCCATTCTTCCCGCCAAGTGAAATAGCGGCTGTCGGCGCAGAAGGCTTGACCACCGTGCCGGCTGTCCCGCCGGTTGCGCAGGTAGGACGCGGCTTCGCGCGGCCACACCTTGTCGATACAGCTGCTGTGGCCGCCGCAGCACGCGCTGTAGTAGGCGTCCACCAGGTCATCGCCGTGCATCAGCACCAGGCCGGCCGTGGCGTCCACCGCGGCGTTGCACAGGGCGTCCTCGTGGCGGCTGCCCTTGTAGACCTGGTCCATGACCGAGGCGTAGACATCGAATCCCAGGGCCCGTCGGCTGCCCATGTGGCTGATGGTGTACGTGCGAGCGGCCACGGCCTGGGCCGCCAGAGCCGCCTGCTCCGGCTGGCCGTGCCGGCCGATCTCCCAGGGCACCACGCCGTACAGATAGTCCTCCAGCCCCACCTGGTTGACCAGGGTCAGACCGCTGACGCGCGGGGAGGGGATGATGAGGAAGTCGCCCCGGAAGTCCTGCTCCCCCAAGCTGAGGCGCTGGTCCGGATCCATGGGCTGCAGGACGATACTGCCGTGGACCAGCCAGCCGCCCCCCACATTCCAGCGCACGGCATCCCCCGCCCGAGAGGCCTGGAGGCGGCCGCCGGCTTCCCCGAAGGTGTGCAGCCGGGCCCGGCTGCCGGCATCCAGAACCACGGCCGGGCCGTCCACCGACACGTCCAACGTCGGTCGGCCTTCGGCCAAGCCCACCGCCAGCAACTGGGGAGCCGGCGCGGCACCCTCGGCAACGGTATCGTCTTTAGGCCCCGGGTCCAGGGGCGACAGACGCTTGGGGGCGCAACCTGTCAGGGTCAGCATCCCCGCAATGAGCAACATCAGGGCCATCACGGCCAACAGTTGCCTAACCCGATGCCAGCTCCATCCGCGCACGGGTATCTCCTTTGATCAGTTCATGACCACCAGGCGCTGCATGGGACTGACCAGCATGCCCGCCGGGGTGGACATTTCCAAACGATACAGATAGGTGCCGTTGGCCAGACCAGCGCCCTGGTTGTCCCGGCCATCCCATGGAATGACCGGTTCACCGGCGGCGGAATAGGTGAACGGAATATTGGCCACCGTACGCCCCGCCACCGAGAAAATCCGCACCTGCCCCTGGCCGCTGGTGGCGGTGGTCTCGAACACGAAGCGGGTGCCGTCCCGCATGGGGTTCGGATAGTTCATGACCCGGGTGATGGCCGCTTTGGCCGGCTCGGCGCCGTCGCTTTCCAGGTTGAAGGATGACGCCACCCCCCCGATGGTCATGACCACGGACCGGCCCCCCGCGGTGCCCGGTTCCGCCACGGCGGTGAACGATCCGCTCAAGGTGTTGGCCTTGCCCCGCTCCAGGACCACATCGGTGACCGTGAGGTTTTCTCCGGCCAAGCTGATGACCTGGTCGGCTCCCAGCCAGGCGCCGCTGCTCAGGGTGAACGCGAAGTGCACCGGCTCTTGCGGGGTGAAGACATAGCTGCCCGGGGCAATTTCCTCGCCATCCACGGTGAAGACCGCCTCATGGGGCACATCCAGCACCAGGGTGTAGTGGGGATCCGACGCCAGGGGCGCCCCGGTGCCGAAGACATCCACCTGGATCTGGTGAGCGAAGGCGCGCACCGGCAAGGTCAGCGTGTAGAACACTTCCTGCTGGTCCATGGCCCCGGCCGGCAAGGTCTCCACGCTGACCGCCGCGGTCAGGTCCTCGCCGTTGCTGTCGGTCACCACCAGTCGATCAATGCCCGCTTCGTCCCGCGCCTCGATAAGCACGGTGCGTTCCCCGGAAAGATCCTCCGCCACCAACTCCACTTCGCCACTGATGGGGCTGCCGTCCAGGGTGGCCGTCACCTCGGCGGGACCGGCGTCCAGCATCATCAAGGGATCGCCCAGCAGTTGGTACTGGGCCACCATTTCCCGGGCCAGGGTGCTGCTGTCGGCGGCCAGCACATCGGCCTCGCTGTACCAGAGCAGTTCGCCCAACATCCAGCGGCTGCGGTGCGGCACCGGCCCCCCGGCCTCCGGGGCCATGCGCGCGGCGGGCGGTTCCAAGATCCAGCGCCGGATCATGAACTCGCCGAAATCCCGGTTGGGCGAAATGTACTCAAAACCGGGGCTGCCGTAGGTGGCACTGGCCCCGCCGGAGGCATGGGTCAGAAGCTTTTCCCCAATGGATGGCGCGAACGAGGTGAAACCTCTGACAGGATCCTGGGCCCAATCCGAAATATGGCATCCCATGCCGAAAAAGACCCAGGGTCGATCGGCATTCACAAGATACTGCACATCATTGCGGGCAGTGTTGGGACCGTCCTGAAACCAATATTCCGAACACAAGACCTGATGATTGGCATGCCCCTGGTAATGCAAGAGCAAAGCCCCACCATTCATGGCCGCGCGCAAATCCTGAAGGGCACCCGTCTCCACCACATGCTCCTGGTAATCCGGAGCATTCCTTTCTGCCGGACTGCCATCCGCTTCCCAGACAGGGCGCAGATAGGTATCCAGAAAGAGGGTGTCCGCCACCAAGGTCACGGGAGTCCCCCCTTCCCAGAGGGGCTTCATCTCCTCCCGCTCCACTCCGGCAAAAGCTTCTTCCCAGGCACGATACGTCAAGGTGCTGGTTTCGCCGCCATACCCGTTGGACCAGGCGTCATCCGCCACCAGCAGCAGCTTCCGGCGCCAGTTCTGCTCCGCCTGCACGTTATCCACCACCATGATCTTGTCGATCATGGCGTCCAACTCCTCGGGCGAGTTGCAGGACAAACGCCCCGAGTACATCTGCCAGGGAGCGCGGACGGCATCAGGAAAATCTTCCTGCGGGTAGTTCATGCCCGCCTCGAAAGTGATGTACCACTTGTCCGAGGGCAGCACCTCCGCGGGGTATTCGTTGGTCTCCTGGATATGGTAGTGCGTGGGCACGTAGTCCACGGACCAATTCCGGGCTTCGGGCGCCACTCCCAGTTGGCGCGCGTTCTCGTTGGCATCGCCGATAATCACCAAGGCCCAGGTTCCCCACTGGTTGATGGCGTGGGTCGTCAGGCGCTTGATGGCCCAGGGATCTTTCAGGCCGCCGGAATACCAATCATAAATGTCCTGCACCTCGGCCACATGCACATTCAGGTCCCCACCCGACCGGGCGATGCGATGGTCGATCCAGCGCTGGGCCGTCTCCCGAAAATCCGGATGCAGAACAACCAGCAGATCAGGATCGGACCCGTCCAGATCCAGCGGGCTGACCTGGTCGGCAGCCAGGCTGGCCTGATAGTAGTTAAATTCCGCCACACCGGTACCGCTGAAGGACCCGTACGCCAGGAAGTGGCGCGGCCCGCTGTCCTGCACAGGCATGATGGACAGTTTGAAACCCTCCCCCGAGGGCACGATGTTCTGCGCACCCAGATTGACCCAGACGGGGTGGCGAGGATCCGTGATTTCCACCAAGGCAAGATCGTCGTTGGTGAAACCCGTCACCTCGATGGGGCGAGCACCAATGCCCTCGCCCCCATGAAAGGCCAAGCGATTGCCCACGGCCCGATAAAGGGCATCGTAGGAAAGACGCAGCCAGTTTATCCAAGAGTAGAGAGAGCCTCCGGTCGCGTTGGTGGCCATCAGCTTGGCAGTCTCTCCAGCGAACGCACCGGCTGGAGCAGTGAAGCTGAACTCCTCCAATTCGGTGGAGTTCAGCACCACAGAGCCCAACTCCGTCTCCAGGACGTTGTCCGTCTGAAATTTGAAATTCAGCGTCTGTTCCAAGTAACTGAAGGCGGCCATCTGCACGGTGGCGGAAATATCCCCACCATTGGGATCCGGGCTCCACAGCGGGCTGATGGGAATGGAAACCGAAGTGTCCCGGTAGTGGTTGTAATACAAACGATCCAGAAAGCCCGCGGCTTCGGTCTGGCGGTACGCCACCTGCTCTTCCAGATGCTCTTGCCGACGGTAATTCTCCAGGAGCGTGCCCGAGGCCGCGTCCAGGCTGATTTGCTCCATGCGCGCCCAACTCTGGTCCGCATCCGGCTCTGCGGCCGCTACCCAGTAGATATTGCCGGCGTTGTTGTACTCCAGGTTGTCGCCGCAACCGAAAATGCTCTCGTCGCCGCTACCCAGATCGGCCATGAAATCCGTATCATCCCGAGGACGCAGGCCATAGAAAACAAAGAAATCGTCCCCATCAAAGGTGTCTCCCTCCCCAACCATGTGGATGGGAACCTCGATTTCGGCATAAGGGCGATCTCCGGAGCCATCATCCAGGCGGGGCAGATAACGCCGCTGATACAGACGGATCTGATCTTCAGCCACCCCCGAAGAGGGGATGAAACCCTGCTCCACAAGACGAGCGGCCGTCACGCGATACAGGCGGGTGGCGGGCACCACAATGCGCCCTTCCATGTTCCCCAGCAGGGTTCCCTTACCGGTGGCCGCCTTGTCGGCCCGCGGGTGCTCCAGCCCCGCATGGGTGGCCTCGGTACTGATGCTCTCCAGCAGACCGGAGTTCAGGAAAAGACCGGCGAGCTGCGCGTCCCCCTCGGGGGTGAGCTTGCGGTCATGCCCCGCAGGGACCACAGCGGCGGCCTTGTCCGCCTCGAAGACGATATCCCAGGTCCCGCTTACCAGGCTTTCGGTAGCCAGGTGCCCGTCATGCCGCAAGGGATTCAATTGCCAGGCCACGATCCGGTGCCCGCGCCACCAGAGCACCTGCCCCAGTTGCAGAGCCGGGCCTGTGGCCGCCTGACCACGCCGCGACACGATTTCCCGGATGCCCCCCGGCAAAGGCGCATCCGTCGGCAAATCTTCATCAGGCAGGACCAGAATCTCTCCTGTGTGCCGGAAATCCGGTGTCGCCCCCTCCACCAGCACGGGCACGGGTTGCACCGCCAAGGGGCGCAGGCCGGCCGATGTCCAGATCTCTTGCTTCACCTTCACCCTGGGTGTCTTCCCAGGCGGGATCAGCAACCAGCCGCCACTCTGGGGCGTGCGCGCATGACCGGGTTGACCGGAGGTGAGCATGCCCATGATCCGGGGTTCAAACAGAAGCACCCCCTTTTCCGGCAGATTGACCTCTCGCCAGGACGTCTCCAGATCCGAGACCTGCAAACGCAGATGGTTGGAGTCATCCTCCAGGACAGTCAGGGGCGAAGCTGCGTCCCCCGATCCCGGCAGCAGCAACAGCAGCAAAAGGAAAAACAAGGTCGAGAGGAGACCGAGATGGCGGATCCCAGGCAGATGACGATAAACAGGAATCATTGCGGACTCCATGCAGGGAAAGAGAAACATGTCTTCAGGGGCCGGCAAAAGGTGGGGTGACACACAACATGATAAACACACACCGAATTTAGGTCAAGGCTGAGGCACGCCGCCTGGTTCATATGCGAGGCGCCACTGTGCCCCCAAGGGCCACGCCCATTGGTGGCTGAACGCCAAGCTCTGATCCGCTCCAATCCCAGTCGGATCAACTTCCGCGCCCGAGTCCAGGGCCTCTTCCATTGACGCCAGAGGAGGTTCCGCCGTTTCCGGCGGATCCAACCATCCAACTCCTCGAAGATGCCCTTTACCTCAGCCAGTCTGAAGTAGCCGATCCAACCCTTCAGAAGAGGATTCAAGTCCTCGGTGATAAAGCGCTCAAGGTTACGGCCGCGCCCCCGCCGGAACACAGCCCTCAGCTTTCCCTTCAAACGAGTCACGCTGGCTGGGGCGACTTTCAGGCGCGCCTCCTTGTGGAACGTCCTCAAGAAGCCGAGGAACTTCCGCTCCACACGGTGCAGAGCCTCGATCATGTTCTCGCGTTCGACCACCGCGTTCATGAGGTGCGTTGTCTCCGAGCGGGGGCGTTGTCTCCGAGCGGGGGCTTTGTCTACGGCTTCCTTCAGACTGTAGCTCGCGGTACCAGCCCTTGCCGATCAGCTAACAGTTCCCCCTGTCGGGTCTGTAGAGGACATCGGGCCTGTAGAAGACATCGGGCCTGTAGAGGACTTGCACCTCCAAAAACGTGCGCCCTGCCGGGCGCACCAACAAAAAAAAATCCCCTTCCGATCGTTCGGAAGGGGATTTTCGCAAAGGCCTCGGAAATTAACGGTACATGGCCTTGATGTTGTCGAAGCTGGTCACATCAGTAGCCGTGACACTGGCGTTGATGGCAAACACAGGGTTCTCAAAGCTACCACTGGACGGGTATACGGGAATAAGATCCTCGGTCACCGCTTCCAGAAGGCACATAACCCCCTCAATGGAGGCCGGGGTAGCCGTAGTCATATGAATGGCAACGTCCTGACCAGAGCCACTGTAAAACAGGGACAGGGTAGACACATGGAGCTTGTTGTCAACAACCAGCGCAGGAGAGCCGAAACCCACCAAATGGTTGGTGCTATTCCCAATGTTCAGACCCGGCACGGCGATGTTCATACTCAGAATCTGCAAGAACCCGGCATTGTCGCCAGGAATAGTAAGGCCCAACTCATAACCAGTAAGGGCGGAAACCGGTTCATCTCTCTCGTTGCTGTACGGATTGGTCACAACGATATACGCATCAAGCATGCCCACACTCGTAAGGTCCACAGAGGCGGAGGTGCAGTCCGCATCAGTGTAGATTCCGATCTGGTTTCGCGCCGTGAGATCTAGCTGAGCAAAGCCCGCAGCAGGGGCCAGCAGAGAGAGAGCCGCCAGCGCGGCCATGGCAAAAATCAACTTTTTCATGGTCATTTCCCCTTTCGTGGAAAATCCGTTTCTTGCCCTGGGGTCCATGGATTGTTGCACTCAACTCCGATCTGGGTGCCGTCTGCGCCAAGACCAAGCTGCTTTATACCCAGCAACAAAACGTATCAAGCCCGATAAATTTTGCCCACGGCAATTGCCTCAGACATCGTTCTCGAACTCGGGATGCATATATTAAATAAAATCTGGCGTATACGTCCAGATGAAAATTTTTTTTGTGGAAAACCATGGCCACAAAAGCTATCCGTGGGTGCCAACGATATCCCGCCATCCCCTCGTTGACAAAAGAGCCCAGATCCGAAGATCTGGGCTCTTTCCTGGCAAAATCCAGTCAGGCGCGCATCAATTACCGGTACAGGCTCTTGATGTTGTCCAGAGTGGTGCTGTGGGTAGCCACAACCGAACCGTTGATGGCGGCGGCAGGCGCTTCAAAAGCACTCAGAGCCAAGGGGATCAGCTGTTCGGCGTCACCATTGACCACAGCCGAGGGCAGGCCGGGGAACTCCGGCGTGGAGTCAGGCGTGGAATTGGTCAGCTCGATGAACAGCGGCTGGCTAGGATCGCTGTAGAGGAAAGTGACGGTAGCGGCGAGCACAACATCACCCTCGACGAGAATGGGAGTACCATAACCAACCAGCATGTTATTGGCGTCACCAATGTTCAGGCCCGGAACCGGGAGAGTGACTTCCAGGGCGATGTACGGGCCATCCAGAATCATACCGACCTCGAAGGCATTCAGAAGGCCGAAGTCAGGGTTGGCGATGAGGATGTAACCCGTGATCGGGGTGTAGGGGTTGGGGACCTCGATGGTGGGCATGTTGCCCTCTTCATCAAAGTAGAACCCCATGGAGTTCGTGTCCGTGTCAACAACGGCAAAGGCGGAGCCCGCAACCAGGATCGCCATCAGCAGAAAAACCAACTTCTTCATTTTCTTATTCTCCTTGTAAAGCTACGCAGGACATCAAAGGGGATGCTGTGCAAAAAAGCGGAAAATTGCTTTTTCGCGTGGTCCCGCCGCCTGCATCAGCGGGACCACCTGGAATCAAAGATCAGCTGGAAAAATTCTTTTCCTAACTACCAAGGTGTCGATCAGGGCAAACCTTGCGAGAACCTTAGCAGTGCGCTGCTTTCCAGCCAGCATGTATCTTGTCTTTTCGAATTCTCCGAAACGGCTTGACAGCCAAGCGGAGAAGACAATTTCAACTTAGGGACAGGTGGCACCCATAGCGCCAGAGAGACGGCCAATGTCGACCAAGTTCAAAACGCCATCAGCAGAGAAGTCGGCGGAGAAGTTGTAGTCACCGATGTAAGCCGCAGTGAAACGACCAATGTCCACCAAGTTCACAACACCGTCACCGTTCATGTCAGCACTGTTGAAGAACAGGGTGAACGGAGCACCGGTCAGAGCCAGGCCATTGACGTACACAACGCAAACATCAGTGCTGTAACCGCCAGCGCTGAGAGGGGAGACCCACTGGGTGAAACCCTCGCTATCGGTGTTCAGATCAGCGGTCGTGCCACCACTGCAGGACACCAGGCCACCATCAGCAGACACCAGCCACATGTCTTCCCGAGGGAAGTTCGCCACGGGGGCCCCAAACGCGTCACGCACGATCATCTCAATATGAGCATCCACAGAGGTGCCATCATTCTTGATCTGAGCGTCGTTGAACGGACGCCCCTGACCGTTGGGCAAATTGAACAGAGCAAGATCGTCCGAGGTGTCGACGTTAGGCATGGTGGCGGTGGTCTCAGTCGGATCAGGGATACCAGCAGTGGCAAAAGCCGCACTACCGATAACCAAGACACAAACGAAGAGACCCATGATTTTCCTAAGAACCATTAGGTTACCTCCAAAAAAGGTAAGAGCAAGCGAGGGTGGCTAACCCAAGCGTAAACAATGACAAAGATCGATGCAACCCTATATTTCCGACTAGACAATGAAATTTAAAAAAAAATACGGCCCGTTTCACTTATAATAACAAAAACGCTCCCGAAAGCGAGGAGGGCTGAGGGGAGCGTTTTTTTGTTTTTTGGTGGGCGAAGCAGGACTCGAACCTGCGACTTCCTGCTTGTAAGGCAGGCGCTCTAGCCAGCTGAACTATTCGCCCAGACTCCGTCGAAAGGATTGAAAGAGAACCGACCACGATCAGCAGAAGCGACAGCCACAGCAACCAAGTCTTGCGCAAAAATTCCATCCGCTTGGCATCCTTTCAAGATAATCCGATTCCGGGTCCCAAAATACGCTAGGTCGGCCGGTCGGTCAACCCCGCGGCGGATGCACGGCAACGGTCAGGGCAGCCCTTGGAATCATCCCCCGCGGCGCCTTCTTTCCGCCGCCTTGGCCCGACGGAAACGCCGGACCGCTTCCTGATGTTCCCGCAGGGTACGGGAAAAAACATGCCCCCCATGACCATCGGAGACGAAATACAACTCCCGCGTGCTGTCCGGGCGGGCTGCCGCCAGCAGGCAGGCCAGCCCCGGATTGCCGATGGGCCCGGGCGGCAGGCCCCCACTGCGGTAGGTATTATAAGGTGAGGCCACTTCCAGATCCTTGAAGAACATCCTGCGGCCGCGCTTGTGCAGCAGATACGCCACCGTGGGATCCGCCTCGAGCCGCCGCCCCTGCCGTAAACGGTTGCTGTAGACGGCGGCGATGCGGGTCCGCTCATTGGCCTGACGGGCTTCCGCTTCCACGATGGAGGCCAGGGTCAGCAGTTCATGGGGGCTGTGGAAGACCTTAGGCCCCGCCGACGCCACGGCCAAGGCGGAATCCAGCCGATCCCACTGGGTCCGGATCAGGTGCCGGGCCACTGTCAGAGGATCGGCACCCGCCCCGAAGAGATAGGTGTCCGGCGCCAGATAGCCCTCGCACCAATGCAGACGACGAGGCACCTGCGGCCCCGGCTCCGCCAGCAGGGAATCCATCCACGCCACGCCACGGCCGATCGGTAACCAGCCCTCGGCGGCGGCCCGCGCCCGCACTAGGCTGTCGGCCACCACCAGGAAACGCTCCGCCCCGAAGGTCAGTTTATCCGCCAGCACGGCGGCGCTTTGCTCCGCATCCAGCCCCTCGGCCAGGGTCACCCGGATCTGCACCGTGCGGCCGCTGGTCAAATCCGCCAGCAGATCCCGCGGGCTGCGTCCCCCCGGCAACCGGTACAGTCCGGCCCGCAGGCTTCGGGTCTGCCCCGTCAGCCGCGCGCCGGCCAGCAGCACGCGCGCGTCACGCAACAAGCCTCGGGCTTCCAGGGTGTCGGCGGCCGCCAACAGGGTCATGCCCACCGGCACCTCCACCACCACCGACGTGTCCGCAGATCCCGGCCCCGGGCCGGTCCACTGGGACCAGGCCCACCACGAACCGCCCACCGCCGCCACCGCCAGCAGCAACAAGACAGCAAGCAGGATGCGCCAGATCCGGCTCATGCCCCCTCCTCCAGGCTGTCCAGATAACTCTGCAAAATGATCTCGGCGGCCAGGGCGTCCCGGTCCCCCTTGCCCACCCGGCGCTTGTCCCGCAACCAGCGGTCCGCTTCCTGGCTGCTGTAGCGTTCGTCCCAAAGCACCACCGGCAAACCCAGACGCTCGGCCAACAGATCGGCAAAACGGCGCACCTTGCGGGCCATGTCGCCTTCGCCGCCGTCGGCCTTCAGGGGCAGCCCCACCACCAAGGTGCGCACATCCCTTTCACGGATCAGATGGTCCAGGAATTCCAGGATGGAACCGTCACGGCCTTCCTGGTGGGTTCCCACGGCAAAGGCCAGACGGCGGGAAGAATCGCCCACCGCCAGACCAATCCGGCGCAGGCCGTAATCCAGCCCCAGATAGGTGTGGGCAGGGTCAGTCGTCGTCATCGTCGGGGGCAAGGGTCTTTTTCAGGACGATCATGAACCGCCCGTCCGCGTGGCGGGCGAAACTGACCTCGTCGCAGAACTCGCGCATGATCTGGATGCCGCGACCGCGTTCGCGCATGAGTTCGGCCGACGGTTCCCAGTGTTCGAAGTCGAAACCGGGCCCCGAATCCAAGACCGTGATGGTGATGGTCAGTTCAGCGACCTCGAAGATCACCTCGATGGGGGTAGCTTCATCCAGTTGGTTGCCGTGCTCCATGGCGTTGGTGCAGGCTTCGATGACACTGGTGCCCAGTTCCTCCAGGGATTGCTGCCGACACTCCAGATCGCTGCCGATTTCCATGAGCACGGCGTCGGGCACGCCGAGGTACCGCATCTGGCTGGGAAGGCTCAGTTTGATCTTGTCATTCAAGAGGACCCCGTCCGGCTCAGGAAAAACTCTGCACGGCCTCGTCCTCGTCCGCGAAGGACTGGAAGACCGTGAACAGTTTGGACACGACGAAGATATTCTCGATACGATCGGAAACTTTCAGCAGTTTCAACTCGCCCCCACTTTTGCGCAGGGTCGTGTAGCCGGAGATGAGGATGCCCAGCCCGGTGCTGTTGACCCACTTCACCTTCTCCATGTTGACGATGACGTTGCAGTGCCCCTCGTGGATGAGGGTCTTGAGGGTCTCGTCAAAGGCCTCGGCGTCGGGGCCGCCCATGAGCTTGCCGCTCATCTCCAGGATGGCCACCCCGTCTCGGATTTTTTCCTTCAGTTTCACGGAACACTCGCTTGTTGAAAAGCCCCAGGGATGGTTTCCGATTGTCTCTGTTCCCCTCCGTGGAGGATAGCCCAACGGCGGTCCGGTGTCCACCACCGGGTCACACGCCAGGGGCCGGTCGCAGCCCCGCCAAAACGGTCGCGAAATCTTCCGGTAGCGGGGCCTCGAAGACCATCTCTTGCCCCGTGGCCGGATGCGTCAGCGCCAGGCGGAAGGCGTGCAGCATCTGCCGGCCGGCCCCCTTGACCATGGCCTGAGCCCGCACCCGGTCCAGAGGATGCACTCCGGCGACCCGGCGGTCGTCCCCGTACAGCGGGTCTCCCACCACCGGATGGTGGTTGTGCGCGAAGTGCACGCGGATTTGATGGGTGCGCCCGGTTTCCAGCTTGACGCGACACAGCTGCGCGAAGCCGAAATCCTCCTGCACCGTGTAGCGGGTGGTGGCGGGCCGTCCTTGCCGCTCGACCACGGCCATGCGCACCCGGTGGCGGGGATGGCGGCCGATATCGCCCTGCAGGGTCCCCGCGTCTTCGTGCCACTGGCCCCAGCTCAGAGCCTGGTAATCGCGCCCCATCCGGCGATCCTTGAGTTGATCCGCCAAATGGTTGTGCGCCTCCGGCGTCAGGGCCACCGCCATCAGGCCGGAGGTGTCCCGGTCCAGGCGGTGCACGATCCCCGGCCGCAGCGGATCATCCGCCGTGCGGAAGCGCCCCACATGGTGCAGCAAGGCGTTGACCACGGTGCCGTCGGGATGCCCCGGTGCCGGATGCACCACCATGCCGGCCGCTTTGTTCAGGACGATGAGATGCGGATCCTGATGGACCACGTCCAGGGGCAGATCCTGGGCCACGGCCTCCAGTTCCCGCACCGGGCTGGGCTCGTAAGTGACCCGCCAGCCCTCCTTCAGCTTGAAGCCCTTGGGGCGCGACCGCCCCTGCACCAGCACGCGGCCGGCGGCCAGATCGTTCTGGATGCGGGTGCGGTTCGGGACCGGAGGATTCGGGAGAAGAGGCATCTCGGACCGGGATGGCGTCCGCGGCGCTTGCCTCAGTGTGTGCCGCAGCGCTTGCCTCATCGCTTTCCGCGGCGTCGCCGCGGCGCCCTTCCAGCAGGATGCAGAGAAAAAGAATGGCCCCGCCGATGCTCACCCCCACATCGGCAATATTGAAGGTATAGAATCGCTTCCATCCGATGCCCACATCGATGAAATCCACCACCAAGCCGTTGTAGAAAATCCGATCGATGAGGTTGCCCAGGGCCCCGCCCAGAATGGCGGCCATGGCGGCTTTGCGCAGGCGCAAGCGAGGATCGGTGCGGTGGTAGAGAAAAGCCAGGAAGATGGCGGCGGCCACGCTGACGCTGATCAAAAAGACGCGCCCCACGGGGAAAAGGCCCATGGCCGAGCCCGGGTTGCGCACGTAGATGAAGCGCAGAAAATCGCCCAAGATTTCCACGCGCCCCCGCAGGGCCGCCTCATGGGCCAGGACCAGGCGCTTGCTGACGAGATCCAGCACCAGCACCAGCGGCGCCCAGATCCAGGGAGGACAGAAACGGGCCAACATCAGAATTGCCCGGCCTCTTCCTTTTCTTTGCACTCGATGCACAGCCGGGCAAAAGGCAGACTCTTCAGGCGCGGCAGGGCGATGTTCCCCCCGCAGCCCTGGCACTTGCCGTAGGTCCCGTCTTCGATACGAGTCAGGGCCTCCTCGATGTTGTAGAGGTGGCGGCCTTCCTTCTTGGCGAATTTGATGGTGGTCTCGTACTGGAACTCGTCCGAGCCCTGGTCCGCCATGTGGTTGCTGTGGGCCTTGCCCGTCTCCAGACCCGACTGGTCATCAGTGTGGGCGATGATTTTTTCGTGGCGGGCCAGGGACGCGCTCACCCGCTCCTTCTCTTCGAGAAGCATGTTGCGAAAACGCTGCAAATCGGTCTTGCGCATGTCTATCCTCCGGAATGTCCGTTGACGCTCTTGTCCAAAGCGATCCCGACCTCGTTTTCATCGATACGGAAAGAGTCTTTATAAGGCAACTC
>PDWI01004367.1_pt1 | contig 19061 bp, 16 predicted proteins | sample 1430891 | NCBI WGS metagenome assembly PDWI01 (sample SAMN01162508, study PRJNA174530) | Oral metagenome, whole genome shotgun sequencing project. | biome: Marine environment; feature: Marine mammal; material: Swab sample of the gingival sulcus; isolation source: swab sample of gingival sulcus...
TGTCAAAGTATTCTTCGTAACCATTTAAGACCAATCTAATCGGTTGTTCTTTCAATCTCTTGACGACAAAGGCATTGCTCACTTTGCGCTCTGGCTCGACGACGTAGTGGCCGTCGTAGACCAGCCCGGATGAACCGCCGCCATCGAGGTTAATCGCTTCGACTAAGTCGAGCTGCAGTGCAATATCGGCCAGTTCATTTAGTGTAATTGGCGCATCGCTAACCAACATGGCCAGTGCGCCATCGCGATTGACGCCAATCATTGAGCGGCGCGCTGCGCCGTCGTTAAATTTAGCTAACTGAAAGCCTTCGGCCTTGGCATCTAACACTTTTTGACCATCTTTTACTAAAATTGGGCCGGCGCCCGCCGCATTTTCAATATTTTGAAAAACAGTTGCACTGGGGCTGGCTACGCCCTGTCCGCCGCGTTTGAGCATATGGGTCGTAAAGTCGACGCGGTCGCCTAAGTTGAATAAATTTAGAAATTGAGGGTCGTGCTGCACGATAATATAGCCGTTTTGCGGAATTGGCGGCACGTAATCGCATTTGTCGACGACGCGGTGCTTGTCAATTACAATGGCGTAGACGGGCGCCTCGGGAAATTCACCAGTGTAGTGATTGTCGAAGATCATAATGGCGTCGCGGTTGTAAAACAGGTGGTTAATATTCCACGAAATCCAGTTATAGGGCGGTTCCCATTGGTTGTTGATAGAACCGCTAATGGCGATGTCCATGACGGCGCTGTGCATTTGGCCGGCGCCGTCAAAGCCGACGATCGAGCCGCCCTCGGCAATGTGCTCAATGGCGCCATCGAGTATTAGCGTGCTGGCCGGCTGCGAATCGGGTTTCATATTAAAATACGATGCGTTGATGGCAGCGACAATTTGTTCGTCGCTATCGTCGCTTTGAGCCAGATCAATTAAGTCTTCAACGGGGCCAATTTTATCTTCGGCCAGCGCCAAGTCGATCTTTAACAGCGGGTCGGTCAAGTCGAGCCAGATGACGTAGAGTGGGTAGGTCTTATCGCCAACGGTGAGCTCAATTGGCGGAAAATCGAATGCTTCGTCATCTTTTTCGGCGGCAAAGCTGGGCAGTAAACAGCTGGCTAGCAGTATGCAAAGTAGTCCGAGTAAAATTTTATTTTTCATCTAAATCTCCTCGTATAATCTAGTGCTATATTAGCATGTTTTTCATCAAAATGACCAGCACTTTTGCAAATTTAACAGATGATTAATATTTGTTTTTTTAGTTGTAATTGGAAATGCACTTTTTTGTCAATTAAATGGTTTTTATCGGCTGTTATGTGTGATATAATGGGTTGATATTGATTGTATAAGGAGTAGATTGTGTCAAAATTTATTGTCAGGCCAACTGCCCAAATTGGCGGCGAAATTGTCGTCGATGGTGCAAAAAATGGCGTGTTGCCAATTATGGCGGCGGCGCTATTGACGGCCGATGAATGTCAGATAGAAAATGTACCAAATTTAAAAGATGTCAGTGTCATGACCGAGGTCATTACGGCGTTGGGCGCAACGGTAGAGCGTTCCGGCGATAAAATGACAATTTGTGCCGCCGATATTAGCAGCACTGAAGCGCCTTACGAATTTGTCAGCAAGATGCGCTCGTCATTTGACGTAATGGGGCCGCTGTTGGCCCGCTTTGGCGTCGCCAGCGTGCCGTTGCCGGGTGGTTGCGCCATTGGCGAGCGGCCGATTGACCTGCACCTAAAGGGCTTTAAGGCGCTCGGCGCCGAAATTACCTTTAGTCGCGGCTCGGTTCAAGCCAAGGCCGATAAGCTAATTGGCAATTCGGTTTATCTCGATTTTCCAAGCGTCGGCGCAACTAAAAATATTATGATGGCGGCGACCCGTGCCGTCGGCACCACCTATATCGAAAATGCCGCAAAAGAGCCAGAAATTATCGACTTGGCCAATTTTATCAACAAGATGGGTGGCAAGATATCGGGTGCCGGTACCGACACGATTAGAATTGTCGGCGTCGATCGTTTTAACGGCGTATCGCACAGCGTTTTACCCGACCGCATTGAAGCGGCTACCTATTTGGTGTTGGCCAGCTTGGTTAAGAGCGACGTTTTAGTTAAGGCGGTAGAGCCGAGTCACCTGCGCGCCGTCGTCGCCAAACTAAAAGAATGTGGCGTGTCAATTGAAGAGTACGATGACAGTATTCGGGTGCGCGGCAATGGCAAACTGAATGCCGTCAATATTACGACATTGCCGCATCCCGGTTTTCCAACTGATGTACAGGCCCAGTTTATGGTTCTGTTGACCAAGGCCAAGGGCAGTAGCGTGGTGATGGAAACGCTGTTTGAAAATCGCTTTATGCACGTCAGCGAGCTGAACCGCATGGGTGCAAACATTAAGTTAGAAGGGCACAGCGCCATCATCAGCGGCGACTTGCAGTTACAGGGCGCCCACGTCAAGGCGACCGATTTAAGAGCGGGGGCAGCATTAATATTAGCGGGTTTAATCGCCGAGGGCGAAACCCATATTCACGATATTAGTCATATCGATCGCGGCTATAATAAAATTGAGAATAAACTGACTGAATTGGGCGTTTCAATAACGCGCATCGTCGATTAACAGGAGGTATTCATGTTTGGTCTTGGTGCAGAAATCGGCATCGATTTGGGAACGGCGAATGTTTTAGTATATATTAAGGGCAAGGGCATCGTCTTACAAGAGCCGTCAGTTGTGGCAATTGACTGCAACACCGATAAGGTTTTGGCAGTCGGCGAAGAAGCGCGCCGCATGTTGGGTCGAACGCCCGGCAATATCGTGGCAATTCGCCCCTTAAAAGACGGCGTTATTTCAGACTATGACGTCACCGAGCGCATGTTGCGCTACTTTATCAATAAAACCTGCGGCAAGCGGCGCTTTTTTAGGCCGAAAATTATGGTTTGCGTGCCCAGTGGCGTTACCGAAGTTGAACGCCGTGCCGTCATCGACGCTTCAACAGAGGCCGGTGGCGCCAAGACCTTTATCATCGAAGAACCGATTGCCGCGGCCATTGGCGCCGGGCTCGACATTGAAAAGCCCGATGGCAACATGGTCATCGACATTGGCGGCGGCACCACCGATATTGCCGTCATTTCGTTGGGTGGCGTCGTCGTCAGTAAGTCGATTAAAATTGCCGGCGATAAATTTGACGAGGCAATAATTCGCTATATGCGCAAGAATCACAATTTATTAATTGGTGAGCGCACCGCCGAAGAAATGAAAATGAACATCGGCACGGCCTACCCGCGCGTCAAGCCGGCGGCGATGGATTGCCGCGGGCGCGATTTAATCACCGGCCTGCCGCGCGTTAAAAACATTACCTCCGACGAAATGTTGGAGGCGTTAGGCGAACCGATTAACGCGATCAGCGACGCAGTGCACGCCGTATTGGAAAAGACACCGCCCGAATTGGCGTCAGATATCAGCACCAGCGGTATCGTTATGACGGGCGGTGGCGCATTACTACACGGCCTTAACAAGCTGCTCGAATCGCGTACCGGCATTCCAATTTACATTGCCGAAGACGCCGTCAGCTGTGTGGCAAAGGGCACGGGAATGTCACTCGATCACATCGATCTCTATGAAAAATCGCAAGAGCAGGCATCGTATCGCCGCTATTAGTTTTTTAGAGATACTAAAAAATTTTTTAAAAAAAGAAAAACCGCAAAAAGGTTTTCTTTTTTTTGATAAATGCTTGCAAAAGCTATGCTAAAAACGGTATAATGTGGTCGTGTAGTAACACGCCGTGGCGTGAGCGTGGCGTTTCGCATCGCGCCCACAGTGGAGTCGTATCCACGTTTGTTATATTATTAACAATTAATGAGTAAATAAACGCTATCCTGAGGAGGTATTTATGAAAGGTTTTGCGATGTTAGGAATTGGTAAAGCGGGTTGGATAGAGAAAGAAAGACCTGCTTGTGGTCCGCTGGATGCAATTTGTAAGCCTATTTCTTTGGCACCTTGTACGTCTGATATCCATACGGTATGGGAAGGCGCCATTGGCGAGCGTCACGACATGATTCTCGGTCACGAGGGCGCTGGCGAAATCGTTGAAGTTGGCGAATTGGTTAAAGACTTTAAAGTGGGCGACCGCGTATTAGTTCCTGCCATTACACCTGACTGGAATTCATTAGAAGCACAAGCCGGTTATTCTATGCACTCAGGCGGCATGTTAGCTGGTTGGAAGTTCTCAAACTTCAAAGATGGCGTATTTGGCGAATTTTTCCACGTCAACGATGCCGATGGTAACTTGGCACATATCCCCGAAGGCGTTGATCCAGTTTTAGCACCGATGTTATCTGACATGGTTCCAACTGGTTTCCACGGCGTTGAATTAGCTGACGTTCAATTTGGCGACGAAGTTATGGTCGTCGGTATTGGCCCAGTTGGTTTGATGGCTGTCGCCGGCGCAAACTTGCGCGGTGCATCTCACATTTACGCCGTTGGTACGCGTCCCGACTGTATCGAAGCTGCTAAATTCTATGGCGCCACAGATATTATCAACTATAAAAATGGCCCGATTGACGAGCAAATTATGAAGTTGACAAATGGCGAAGGCGTTGACAAAATTATTATCGCCGGCGGCACAGTCGACACATTCCAAGAAGCTATCCGCGCCTTAAAAGCCGGTGGCGTCATTGGTAACGTCAACTACTTAGGTAGTGGTGACTTCGTTAAAATTCCACGTGAGGACTGGGGCGTTGGCATGGGTCACAAAGCGATTATGGGCGGCTTGACACCGGGCGGACGTCTGCGCTTAGAAAAACTGGCCAAGTTGGTTTCAACTAAAAAATTAGACCTTTCTAAATTAGTTACACACCGCTTTGACGGTTTTGAGCACATCGAAGAAGCTTTATTGTTGATGAAAGACAAGCCGAAAGACTTAATTAAGCCGGTTGTCGTCGTCGCTGAAGATTTGATGAACAAATAGATGAAAGTACTGATTTTATCCGGGTTTTTAGGAGCGGGTAAAACAACTTTTTTACAGAAATTGGTCAAACATCTCAAGGATGTTGTCATTCTAGAGAACGATTATGCTCGCGACGTCGATCGCGAGCTTCTTTCTAATGAAGACAATCTGACCTATGCAATCGACGAGGGCTGTGCCTGTTGTACGCGCGGCGAAGAGCTAGAGGGGTCGATACTGAGTATTGCCAACGCGGTAAATCCGCAATATTTAGTGATTGAGCCAACTGGCCTTTGTTCGCTCAGCGCCCTCATTAAGCGCATTAAAAAAGTTGAATACGAGCGCATTGAATACATTGGCAGCATTGCCATATTAGAAATGTCCCGCTATCAAAAAATTGAAGAAGATTATCCCGACCTCTATTTGGATAGTCTGCAAAATGCCAATTATATTATCATATCGAAATCGGAAGAAGCCGATGCCAAGGCATTTGCCGAAGCCGCTGAACACTTTTCCGAAAATTCGACGGCAATGGTGGCGGCGCAACATTACAGCAAGTTTAGCGACGACGATTGGCAGCAGTTAATTGCGGCCTTAAAACCGCTCGATACCATTGCAGAAAGTCATTATCACTATCATGCGATGACGCTCGACTATCAGGGCGTTGGCTTTGTCGATATGCACCAAATGGGCACCTGCTTTAACGCCTTGTTAGAGGGGCGCTTTGGCACCATTATGCGCGCCAAGGGCGGCATAAAAATTGGCGATAAGCATTATCGCATCGACGTCGTCGATCAGCAGTTTGCCTTCGATGTGGTCGAAAAGCCGATTACCTACTTGGTATTTATCGGCAAAGACTTAGATCAAAAGGCCTTTGATGTACTGTTTAAAAAACACTATATTTGTTAGTATGTAAGATTTGTCGACAATCTGCTCCGCCGCGGGGCAGATTTTTTTGTGTAATCGAGAAATCTACCCACTGTCATTTCGATTGTAGTGGAGAAATTTTTGTCTTTCTGCGATTGAAACGCTCCTTGCGCTTTTGTGAAAGCCCTTCACGTCTGCGCTACGGTGGACGCGTAAACGGCGCAGTGGTGGAATTTATCGCAGCTCTTATGCTAACGCTGCGGGAAGCGTCCTCGCTAAAGCCGCCGTTGGCGACTTTTACGCAACGGCCTGCGAAAATTATTTTGAACGCGCCTACGCGCCAAGTACGCGCAGCCATTAAAGGGCTATCAATCGCGCGCTGGCGTCGCTGGCAATCGCGCACTTTGTCATTAAATAAAGCACAAGGGGTCGCTATTTTTGTTTAATTTGGGTATAATATAGTTTAGAATAGCGAGGAGGAAAAATGAAAGCTTTAGTTTTCGGCGGCGGCGGTGCGCGCGGCGCCTATCAAATTGGCGCCTGGCGGGCATTAGAAGAACTCGACCGAAGTTTTGACATTGTCACCGGTACATCGGTTGGCGCGCTCAATGCGGCGCTCTATGTGCAGGGCGATCAGGCGGCGGCCGAACAATTGTGGCGCCAAATGACAATCGATCAAATTGTCAAGGCCGACAACGACATTCTCAACCGCTTGGTCAATTACGACATCGGCGGCAAAGATATTAAACATATCATCGACTTTTTTAGACAGACAATTGGCCAAAGCGGGCTCGATATTTCGCCCTTAAAGCAAATGGTCAATTGCTATATCGACGAGCAAAAATTGCGTCAGTCAAGTGTAAAGTTGGGCATTGTCACTTTTTCGCTAACCGATATGAAGCCGCTCGAACTGTCAATTGACCAAATTCCACAAGGCCAATTGGCCGATTACTTAATTGCCAGCGCTAATTTACCGGTCTTTAAGCTGGAAAGGCGTCAGGGCAAGTTGATGATAGACGGCGGTTTTTACGACAATGTGCCGGTCAATTTAGCCAAAAAGATGGGCGGCACCAGTTTTACCGTAATCGATTTAAAGGCGATGGGCTTTAATCGCAATAGTGATGACGTCGAAAAGTTGACGATTGCGCCGATTGACGATTTGGGCGGCACCTTGGAACTTGCACCCCAAAAAATTGAGCGCAATTTATCGCTCGGCTACTACGACACCTTGCGCGCTTATCGCCATTATAAGGGGCGCCGTTACTACATTAGCGATAGCGTACCGAGCAGTGCGATACTGGCTAAGTTTATCGATATCGACAGCGCAAATTGTCATTATCTAAAACAGTTGTTAATGGAAACCGACAGCGACGATTACCGCTTTATCTTTGAAGTTTTATTGGCTCAAATTGCCAAGTCGCTCGACTATAAGCGCGGCGACAGCTATGTCGACATTTACTTAGGGCTACTGGAAAAAATTGCCACATCGCTCGACATTGAGCGCTTTAAGGTTTGGCCACTACGCGACTTTGAAGTGGTCATTCGCCAAAATTACAAACCGGGCAACATATTAAAAATAGAAAAGACGATGCTCAAAAAAATTATTAGTCGGCTACACTCGATGAGTGAGGGCGACGACATTAAATTTTACAATACAATTTATGAAAAATTAGTGAGGTGACCATGAATTATCGCGATGTCTATCAAAAATGGCTAAACGACCCGGCGTTTGATGCCGAATTTATTGCAGAATTAAAAAATTTAAGCGACGAAGCTGAAATTGAAGACCGCTTTTATCGCGCGCTTAGCTTTGGTACGGCGGGCATGCGCGGCGTTATCGGCGCCGGTCGCAATCGCATCAACAAGTACACAATTAGGCGCGCCAGCCAGGGCTATGCCGACTATCTATTGGCGCAAAACAGTCAGGCCAGTTGCGTGATTGCACACGATAATCGCCGATTTTCTGACTTTTTCGCGCGCGAAGCGGCAGCCGTCTTTGCCGCCAATGGCATTAAAACCTATTTATTTGATGACTTGCGCAGTACGCCAGAACTGTCTTTTGCAATCCGCCATTTGGGCACGACGGGCGGCGTCGTCGTAACGGCCAGTCACAATCCGCCACAGTACAACGGCTATAAAGTATACGGTGCAGATGGCGCCCAGTTAATGCCGGCCGAGGCGGCCAAGGTAACGGCGGCGGTGGAGGCCGTTAGCGACTTTTCGACCATCCGTCATCTCGATTTTGAAGCGGCCCGCGCCAAGGGGTTAATTGAATACGTCGGCAGTGCGCTCGACGAGGCCTATTTGACGGCGGTGCGGCAGCAGATTATCAATCGCACGGCCTACCAGCAGCCGCTCACGATTACTTATTCGGCGTTGCACGGCGCCGGTGCGATGATTATCAAGCGACTTTTTACTTCTTTAGCGTTGCAAAATGTCCACTATGTCGACGTGCAAATGCAGCCCGACAGCGAATTTTCAACCGTCGAACTGCCCAATCCAGAAGAATTGCAGGCCTTTAATTTATCGCTTCAATTGGCCAAAGAAGTAGCGGCCGATTTGCTGTTGGCAACTGACCCCGATGCCGATCGGGCCGGCGTCATGGTTAAAGTGGGCGACGATTATCGAAAACTCGACGGCAATCAGGTGGGGGCACTATTGACCCATTATGTGTTGAGCACCAAGCGCAACTTACCAGACAATGCCATCATCGTCAAGACAGTCGTCACCAGCGACCTCGGCATGCGCATTGCCGAACAGCATAACGTCGCCTGTCAAGAAACGCTGACCGGCTTTAAATTTATCGGCGACAAGATAAAAAGCTATCGCCAAACTGGTGAGTACAGCTTTATTTTGGGCTATGAAGAGAGCTATGGCTATCTAGTTGGCCAACACGCCAGAGATAAAGACGCCGTCGTTACGCTGATGCTGATTGTCGAAATGGCCAAGTACTATAAGGCACAAGGCAAAACGCTGTTCGACGTATTAGACGATATCTACGCCCAGTATGGCTATTATCGCGACCGCCTTATCGCCAAGGTTTTAACTGGCAAGTCGGGCATGCAGCAAATGCAAAAAATTATCGCGGCCTTTCGCAGTAGTGAAGCAATTGGCGACTTGGCCATTGCCAAAGTGGCCGATTTTTCGACTGGCCAGTTGCGCGATTTAACAACCGGTCAGACCAGCAGTTTGGCACAGCCGCAGTCCAATGTATTAAAGTACTATTTGACAGATAATTCGTGGTTTGCACTGCGTCCGTCGGGCACTGAACCAAAGTTAAAATTCTACATTTCGACAGTCGATCGCTCAGCCGCTTTGGCCGATGCTAAAATTGAGCAAATTGTAGCGGCGCTCGACGCCTTTATTGAGCCATTTATCGACTTAGTATAGCGCAATGAAAGTTACCGCCTGCTATATGACAAAGACCCGCTTAATGGGGGCAATTGCCGGCTATATCGACTATAGTGTCGCCGGCCGGCGCATTGTTGAATTTTATCATATCGAGTTTGAAGAATACGGCATCGATCGCTTTGAGCAGTTGCTCGCACCGAGCGACCACGATGTGGTCGCCATGCGCCTCGAAATGTTCGGTCGCTTAGGCGGCGCCGTCGTCGCCTTGGCAGAAGCCGAGTTTAGGCAATTAATTGCCGCCGCCATCAGCGTCAATCGGCAGTCGAAAAGTTTGCTGAAAGCCGTGCAAAAGTCCGTCTGGTTGCCAGCCAAAATTGAACCCGACTTAGCCGCCTATCACAGTGCAGTCAATAAAATAATTGAAACGATGACGACAAGGTACGCCTTTGCCCATTATTTTTTAATGCGCTACTTTGCCCAAGACAACATCTATCACTACATGATTAAACAGCAGTTGACGGCGTCGCCCAATTACTATACACTGCTGTTAAACCAGCTGACCAAGCGGGCCGACGACTACTATTTTTCGGCATTGCTGTTGGGCGAAGGCTACGCTACGGCCAGTGGTACGCTGCGCTTTGCCGAGCGTTCGATCGCGACACTCGACAATTTTCAAGTGACGCCAATCGACGCCACTACGGCCGCCGCGCTACTGCGCCAAAGCGAGCGCGTCATCGTCTATCAAATTGATGACGATAACATTGAAAGCCATTTGCTACAAGAACATAAATACTTGGTGCCAACACTTTATCCGAGCGGGCGGCTTTACATTAAATACCACAATGACGATCGCCATCTCAACCAGACACTGTTTCGCCTAAACGACGACGTCGAAGTTTATATTTATATTACCGACGGTCGACAATTGCTGTTGGTCGGCAACGATAAGCGGGCGCTGACGCACTGGCATAACAAACTGATACATCGCTTTGGCAGCGGCCTGCGCCGCCAGCACAGTTTCAACTTCGACAGCGCGGTGCTGTATGATTTTATTTTATCGGAATACGATAAATTCGATTATTACTTAGCAGAGCAGGGAGCTTATAATGACAGTAATTAACCAAATAATCGTCTTATTTTCACTGATATTAGTCGGCTATATCGTCAAAAAACTAAAAGTCGTTTCCGACGATTTTCAGGCTGGCATCGCACCGTTAATTATGAACGTCACTTTGCCGGCCTTTATTCTATCGTCGATGAATTTTCAGTTTTCGCTTGAAACGCTGCGTTCAAGTGGTCTTTTGGTGGCCATTTCATTTGCGATGTACGGCGTCGCCTTTATCGTATCAAAGCTCTACTCTAAAGTGGTGCCAAATAGTCCGCGCCAGCGCGCCGTCATCGAATACGCCATTATGTTTTCCAACAGTGGCTATATGGGCTATCCGGTAGTCGCCCAATTATTTGGCGAACGCGGCGTCTTTTACGCCGCCATTTACAATTTGAGTTTTAGCATCTTAATTTGGACTTACGGCGTCGACCTGCTAACGGGCAGTAAAAATGCCAATATGCCACTTAAGCAGCGCTTGTTGGCACTAATCAATCCCGGTTTAATCGCCGTCGTGTTGGGTTTCGTATTGTTCTTGTTCAACCTGTCATTGCCGGCTCCCATCTACAGTTTGCTCGCTATGATCGGTGGTACGACAACGCCGCTGTCGATGATGTTCATCGGCTTTATACTGACTGAAATTAAAGCGAGCGCCATTTTTAAAAACGTTCAACTATTGGCAGTTAGTGCCATTCGCTTAGTCGTTTTGCCGGCGCTGACCTATTTGATACTGGCGTCATTGGGCTTTACTGGGCTAACGCTCTACATACCGGTCGTCATCGTCGGCATGCCGGTGGCCGTTAACGTGGCAATTTTTGCCTCGCGCTATCAGGCCGATTACCGCTTGGGCTCACTGTTAATCTTTACGTCGACTTTGCTATCGGTGATTACAGTGCCGATAATGATGTTGATAATTCAAAGATAGGGTACTGGTTCAAACGCTTTCTGACAATTGCGCGCCTTGTGCATTTGGCATCAGTTGCCAATAACACAGTTGTCCATAAATAAGTCTTGTTTTCTAAATGTATCTGTGATATAGTTAAATCGACAATTAAATGAGTTAGTTAAACTAAACACCTTATTGAGAGCGACTGAGGGACTAGGCCCGATGACGTCCGGCAACCGGTATTGACACGGTGCTAAATCCTACAGAAGAAATTCTGAAAGATGAGGGTATAAACAGGCGCCTATCTTTCAAGGCGCTTTTTGTTTAGCTTGATAAATACGAGGAGGTTATTATGAGAAAGAGTTACTTTACATCTGAATCGGTCACCGAGGGACATCCCGATAAAATGTGCGACCAAATTTCTGATGCCGTACTAGATGCCATTTACAGCTGCGACCCAATGGCGCGCGTCGCCTGTGAAACGTCAGTTACCACTGGCCTAGTGTTAGTCAGTGGTGAAATCACCACCAATTGTTATGTCGACATTCAAAAAATTGTTCGCCAAACAATCAACGACATCGGTTATGACCGCGCCAAATTCGGCTTTGATGCCGAAACCTGTGGCGTCATCGTCGCGCTCGACGGTCAGTCGCCCGATATTGCACAGGGCGTCGACAACGACTGGGAACACCGTGTTGCACTGGATGATGACGATGCCAACAACACTGGTGCGGGTGATCAGGGCATTATGTTCGGCTATGCCTGCAACGAAACTGACGAACTGATGCCATTGCCAATTTCACTAGCGCACAAGTTGGCCAAGCGGTTATCAGAAGTGCGCAAAGCCGGCATTATCGACTATTTGCGCCCCGATGGTAAAACGCAAGTAACGGTCGAATATCACGACGGCTTGCCGGCGCGCGTCGACACTGTAGTCATTGCTGCGCAGCACAACCCCGACGTCAACTACCAACAAATCGTCGACGATTTAAAAGAACACGTCATTAAGGCGATTGTGCCGGCGACGCTAATTGACGATCAAACCAAATATTACATTAACCCAACCGGTCGCTTTGTCATCGGTGGGCCGCACGGCGATGCCGGCTTAACTGGCCGCAAAATTATCGTCGATACCTACGGCGGTTACGCTCGCCACGGCGGCGGCGCATTTTCCGGCAAAGACCCTACAAAGGTCGACCGCTCGGCAACCTATGCGGCGCGCTATGTCGCCAAAAATATCGTGGCGGCTGGTTTGGCCGACAAGTGTGAAATTGAACTGTCTTACGCCATTGGCGTAGCGCAGCCACTGTCAATTTTTGTCGATACCTTTGGCACTGGCAAATTAGATGACCAAGCCATTGAAGACATTGTCAAGCAGCAGTTTGATTTGCGTCCGGCGGCCATTATTCGCGATCTCGACCTAAGGCGTCCAATTTACAAACAAACGGCGGCCTATGGTCACTTTGGTAGAACCGATATCGACTTGCCGTGGGAGCGCACCGATAAGGTCGATGCTTTGAGGCAAGCTGCACAAGTGTAAAAATACTTTTGTCATTTCGAACGAATGACTGCACTCACTTGTCATTTCGACTGGAGCGCATAGCGCGTAATGGAGAAATCTCGGGTTTTGGCGCAATTGAAACGCAACAAACGCTTTTATAATGACACCTTTGGGTTCCAGTAGAAAAGATATAAGAATGGTGTAAATATAAAAATAATACGATGGCTTCTGTTTTTTAGTTCATGGGGAATAGCTTACAGGTTATTCCCTTTTTAATGTCAAAATTATAAGGATTTAATACAATAAAACAAATAAGAAGTCCGAGCAAAAAAAACTTGACTTATACTACGGATAGTGATATATTATACTACGAATAGTGATATAAAGAAAGGCGGTAATAATGAGAGATAATCTATCTAGTGGTGCACTCACAGAAACGACACTTCTCGTTCTTTTGGCACTTCACGAAACAATGCACGGATATGGTGTCAAACTTTGGATTGAACAAAAAACAAATGGTGCTGTTAGTTTAGGTATGGGTACTCTGTACGGCACGATAAACAATCTTATAAAAAAAGACTGGATTAAAGAACACTCCAAAGACAAAAGACGAGTATTCTATATTATTACTGATTTAGGTAAAAAAGTCGTTTTAGAAGAAAATAAAAGATTACAAAATTTGCTAGATTTATCTTGTGAAATTATTGGAGGTAAATAAAATGAATAAAATAAAATTTTTCTTAGACCCTATAAATGATGTTGAAAAATACTTAAATGAGATGTCTGAAAGAGGATATAGGCTAAAATCGGTTAAGGGCTGTTTTTATGAATTTGAAAAAACAAATATCAAATATAGCTACACTACACAGTTTATAGGAGCAAATCCGTCAGAAGAAAACAAAAAATATATTGCTATGATAGAAGAAAATGAAGCATATAGAGTTTTTAGAGTTCCTATAAATCAAGGAAATTTTAACTATGGAAAGATGAGAATTAGACCATTTACGAGGGAAAAATTAAAAACTGCAACATATTGGGGTAACTTTAATAAAGAAATTCTAGTCGTTGAGTATAAAAATAATGGACCTATTAAGTTACTAACAAATAATTGTGATATAGCAAAACAGTATAAGGATATTAGAAATGCTTATTTACAAGGATTTATAGGTGTTTTGGTTATATTGCTACTAGCGATTTATAAAATATATGAAAATGGATTCGCAGTAAGCTATAGTATTGTATTTTGTGTCGTCTTGTCTATCTTGATAGCGTTGACTATATTTATACAATCAGCACATAAAAATTTTAAAAAGTATAATGAAAAATCAAAAATAGAAGAATACTAAAAATTATTAAACAAGGAATTGCAACCATTACTAAAATTATTAGTAGTGGTTTATTTCTTTCAAAAAAGGGTAAAAATGGCATAACTACTGAAAAGTGATTAACGCAGTTAAATACCAAGCGGTTGTTAAATTTACACCTGACGCCGATTTGCTGGGGAAGTATTTATGAAAAATCAAAAAATCGAAAAATTGACATATTGACAGTCTTAACACTACTCATTTGTTTTCTGGTGACAGCTTGCGCCAATCCGGCACCTGCGAACAATGCGGCAGAAGAAACCGTACTGCAGTTTTTAAAAAATGTCTATTCATCGACTGAAGCAGATGTTAAACAGTATGAACAGCTCAGAAATTACTTTGACGATTTAGCAAAGTCGAGTACGGCAGAATTAGTTGAAATAGACGACGACAACGCCTACATCGTCTACTTAAAAGACAAATTTAAAATAAGCGACAACTGCTTTGAAAAGCTGCTGGCAAATCGGCAAGCTGATTATTATATTGTAAAGTCGTATCAAAGCGGCGTCTTGTATTCTGCACAAGAAATTGAACTGACATACGACGAGAGCATGCACGGTTATCGCTACCGCGTCTTGGTAGATGATGACGAACTAGAGGGGCTTGTCAGACTCGAAGATGGCGAAATAGCGGCATTTGAAATTAATTTTTAGTTGGCCCTAGGAGGTAGCGATGTCCAGTAGTATACATATGTCATATTACAAAACAAAAATTGGCGAATTGATAATTGCTTCTTTTGAAGGCAAAATTTGCATTGTCGATTTCCGCTATAGAAAAATGAGAACGACGGTAGATAATAGAATTAAAAGGGGCTTAAAGGCACAGTTTGTCGAACGGGAAGACGAGGTTATTGCTAAAACTAAAAAGCAGATTGATGAGTATTTAAAAGGTGAACGCAGACAATTTAGTGTGCCCATTTTAACGGTCGGCACGCCGTTTCAAAGAGCGGTGTGGTCGGCACTTTTAGAAATTCCCTATGGCAAAACGGCGTCTTATTTAGATGTGGCAAAGCGCATTGCAAAAGCCCGTGCAGTAAGAGCGGTTGCAGCAGCCAACGGCGCCAATTCAATTGCTTTAATCATTCCATGCCACAGAATTATAGAAAGTGGCGGCGGTATAGGCGGTTACGGCGCTGGCAGCGCCGTCAAAAAAAGGCTGCTTAAACTTGAAAGCGACAACTGTTAATCTTAATACATTATTCCGATAAACCTAAATACTGTTCCGTTAATTTGATATTATTCCGTTAAACCCAGATTATCGCCTAAAATGGTGAAAAATCTGGGTATAATTTTAATTGGCATCAGCGAAGAATGCAAATTAGCCGTCAACTTTTGCTTTAAACTTCTACAATAATGCAACTTGCACACCAAATTGGTTTTCAAAAATGGTATGATAGAAAAGAATATTAAACAGACGAGGTGGCAATGGTTATTAGCGGTGTCGTTGCGGCGATTATCTTTCACAATAGCGAGAATAATTTTTATATTTTATCGGTCGATACCGGCCAAGAAGAAGTGGTTATAAAGGGCGTATTCAATCAAATTGACGTCGAATTGGCCTACGATTTTCACGTTGTCGAGAAAAATCACCCAGTTTATGGCAAGCAGTACGAAGTAGAGGCCTATAAGTTGGTGATGCCGACCAATAGCGAGAAAATTGTTCAGTTTTTGGCCAGTGGTATATTTGAAGGTATTGGCCCAGTTACGGCCGAACGCATTGTTCAAAAATTTGGCGACGACACGCTCGACATCATGCGGCTCAATCCGGCGCGCCTAAAAGAGGTCGACGGCATTGGCAGGGCGACTTTGGCCAAGATAATCGCTTCATTTGCCAGCCATTTAGAGGCCGAAGAGGCACTCTTTTTCCTGAACGGCTTGGGGTTATCGGCCAAGTTGTCGTTTGCCATTTACGAAAAATACGGCAATGATACAATTGCGCGGCTGCGCCAAAACCCTTACACTTTAATTGGCGACATCAGGGGGCTAGGCTTTAATAAAGTCGACCAATTGGCCGAAAAGCTGGGCTTTGACCGCAGCGGCGACGCGCGCTGTGAAGCCTACATTCGCTACTATTTGGCACAGCAGGGCATGCGCGGCCACATTTACTGTTTGGCTGAACAGCTGCTGCACGATGTGGCGCGCAGGCTAAATATCGCCACCGAACAGGTTGAACTTGCACTGGGTGAACTGCATATCAAGGGCGATATTGTGATCGATGCAAAGCCGGATACGCAACGCATTTACAGCCGCGAGATGTACGATACCGAAATGGCCATTGTGCGCCAAATTGCCAGGCTACAACAGGGCGCCATTGAAAAATTGGCGTTTAAAAGCAATTTCAGCGATCTCGATTTAACGGCCGAACAGCAGGCGGTGGTCGACAATGCGCTCGACCACAACATTTTCATTTTGACGGGCGGGCCGGGTACCGGTAAAACGACTATTTTAAAAGAATGGGTACTGCGCCTTGAAAAGAGCAATTTAACTTATAGCCTGTGTGCGCCAACGGGGCGCGCCGCCAGCCGCATGGAAGAAGTAATCGGCCGGCCGGCTTCGACCATTCACCGCCTATTAGAATACAAGTATCAAGAAGATACCCAGTTTTTATTTTTTAACCGCAATGCCGACAACCGCTTGCCGAGCGATGTCATCATCGTCGATGAAGTGTCGATGATTGATGCGCCGCTGTTTTTGAGCTTGCTTAATGCCATTGAAAACGACAGCCGCCTAATTTTAATTGGCGACGTCAATCAGCTGCCGGCGGTTGGGCCGGGCAATATATTGGCCGACCTAATTAATTCTGGCGTCGTCGAAAAATCGACATTGACGCAAATTCACCGCCAAGCGGCCGACAGTTTAATTTTAAATAACGCCCACGCCATGTTAAAGGGCGACGATGTCGTCGTCAATCAAAAGGCGAAGGACTTTTTCTTTATCAAGGCGACGTCAAACCGCGCCATTTTAGATGAATTATTGAAGCTGGTCAGCAAGCGGCTGCCCGAATTTTACGGCATTAATCCGCTCGACAGCATTACCGTTTTAACGCCGTTAAAGGGCGGCATGCTCGGCGCGCAGGGTTTAAATGTCACGCTACAAGACGTGCTCAACCCGCGCGGCGAAGTGGTGATGCAGCGCTTTCGACTGGGCGATAAAGTGATGCAAAATAGAAATAATTACAATATCAAGTGGCGCCGCGAATTTAGCCTTGAAGAGGGCGAAGGCATTTTTAACGGCGAAATTGGCCGCGTTGAAATGATGACCGATAAGGGCATGCTGGTGCGCTTTAGCGACGGCAAGCGCGCCACCTACAGCCACGACCTAATCGACGATTTGGTGCTGGCCTACGCCATGACAATACATAAAAGTCAGGGCAACGAGTTTGACTACGTCGTCATTCCAATTTACCATATTCCCGATATCATCAAGTCGAATAATCTCATTTACACGGCGGTGACGCGCGCCAAAAAACAACTGACATTAATTGGCGAATACCAGCGCCTAAACGACTTAATTCACGCTAAAAACAAAATTAAACGGCACTCTAGTTTAGCTGAGAGGTTGACCGATGTCTTTACGAGAGATAGTTGAACGGACAATCGACCTGTTTTTAGCAGCTGATTTACAGTGTGTAAGCTGTCAGCGCTACTGCAAGCTCGTCAAGTGGCAGCTCTGTGCCGACTGCTTGGCGCACTTGACGGCGATCGACTTTACGCTGCCCGCCGAGCAATATCAGCTCAAGCGCCTCGTCGTCTGCTATTATTATGACAATTTTGCGCAAAAGCTGGTCTACGCCCATAAAGAAGGCAGGGCGCGCTATTACGCCAAACTGTTTGCCGCCATGCTGGCCGAAAAATTAACTGAAGTAGCGCTGTCGGTCGATGCCGTTAGCTGGGTGCCGACGACGCGTGCCAAAATTGCGCGGCGCGGCGCCGATCACGCCGGCGACATTGCAGCCGAACTGGCCAAGCTATTAAATGTGCCGCGCCTTCAGTTGCTCACCGTAAAACCGCAGCAGAGCGACCAAAAGAAGCTGTCGAAACAGGCGCGCATCGCCAATCGACAGGGCGCCTTTAGTTGTAATCGCCAAATTGAAGCGGGGCTGCGCGTCTTGTTAATAGACGACGTCATTACAACGGGCGCTACCATCAGCAGCGCGGCTCGTGCCATTTTGCTGGCCAATCGCGACTGTCAACTATTCGGCGCGGCCGTCTTTTATACGGCTAATAAGGGCAAGTAAAGTAGTTACCAAGTTTGAGTCTTTATGCTTCAATATGCTATTAAAGAGAATATTGGTAGATGAAGATGGTAAGTTAGAAGCCAAGTCGAATAATAGGATTTGATAAATATATTTTAGGAGACCAAAATGCCATATATCGATGAAAAAAATACGGCTCTTTTAGTTATTGCATACCCAGAACTATCAGATAAAGATAAGAAATGGATTGATTCATTTAGAAAAAAGCACGCTCATTTGTTTTATGGAGTAGTAGAACCTCATTTTACTATTGTTTTTCCTACGTTTGGAATCAGTTATGATGATTTTGTTCAGGAAGTAATCGATAAGACGAAAGATGTTAAAGGGTTTGATTTCTGTATTCGATGTGCAATGAACAATAATGATAGACTTAGTGAATACAACCATATATTTCTTTCGCCTGATGAAGGAAATAGTGAAATTGTAAAACTGCACGACAGATTGTATTCGGGAATATTGCGTAAAACTTTGCGATTAGACATTGATTTCTATTCACATATTGCAATTGGCAGTTATACTGACCCCGAAAAATGCAAAGCTTTAATTGATGAAATTAATAATGCTTCAATCAATATATGTGGAAGGATTTCATCAATCGATATTGTCAGTTATGGTGATGGTAAGGTTACAAACTTACATAAGATTGAATTGCTCTAATCCTCTTAACATTAACAAAAACAGCATATTTGTACATGGGGTAGGAAATCAATTGAAGAATAAAGGAGATATTTTATGATACAAGGTATTAGCCATATAACCTTTATCGTTAAAGATTTAAAGAAGGCCACACTATTTTTTGAAACGATATTTA
>PDWI01004368.1_pt1 | contig 19060 bp, 17 predicted proteins | sample 1430891 | NCBI WGS metagenome assembly PDWI01 (sample SAMN01162508, study PRJNA174530) | Oral metagenome, whole genome shotgun sequencing project. | biome: Marine environment; feature: Marine mammal; material: Swab sample of the gingival sulcus; isolation source: swab sample of gingival sulcus...
GTTTTAAAAAGTAATCCTGAATTTAATTCAGATAATTATATTACTGGATTAATTAAATTTAATAAAGATACCTTTACTGGTGGAGAAAAAATAGATAAAGAATTTGAGTATTATTACAAAATGGCTAATGAGGGAGTAGAAGAAGAGACACTTTTAGATAAAATTATAAAGTATATATTTGGATTTTTCATATTTATTATACTTTTTTTAATTGTATGGGCTATAGCATTAGGTGATTTAACAGATAAATATAAAAATAGTTATAAAAAAGGGGAATTAAAAGGAGAGTATTATAGAAAAGCACCTATAAATAAATGGTATAATTCTTATAATATGTTAAAGAGTACAGAACTTGGTGATGAATATAGTATTATAAATGCTATTTTTCTAAAATATACATTAGATAAAAGACTTTTACCAATATATATTGATACTAATAAAATTATAAATTCTAGAAATGTATCATTTAAAATCATTGATACTGGAAAAGAATTTGAAGATAACAAATTAGAAGAGTTTTTTAAATTATTAAAAGAAGCAGCGGGTGGGAATGAAATACTTGAAATTAATGAATTTAAGAAATATTTTGAAGATGAATCAAATATGGAAAGATATATTAGCTTAATTAGTAAGTTTAAAGATGATTCAAAGCAAATGTTATTAGATGAAGGATTAGTTGAGAAGAGAAAAATATTTAATGCAAAAGGAAAAGAAAAGTCTGGAAACTATGTTAAATATTATAATTATTTAAAAGATTTTACCTTGCTTAATGAAAGAGAAATAACAGAAGTTTCACTTTGGAAAGAAATGTTGTTATTTGCAACAATGTTTGAAATAAGTGAGAAGGTTATTAAAGATTTAAAAAAGGTTGCACCTGGAGTAGTTAGAGAAATTGAAGAAAACTTTGGTGATGTATCTACAGTAACAATATATGCTCATACAGCTACACAAAGTATGAGACTTAATTATTACTCTAATATTGCTACATCAACTGGTGCAGGTGGTGGTTCTAGTATAGGCGGGGGTTCTGGCTCATTTGGAGGTGGATCTGGAGGCGGAAGTCGTTAGATATAATATATTTTTAGAAAAGGAGATAAAATATGAGTATATGGATTATTGTGGTCGGTGTTGTAGTATTATTAGTATTATGCTTAATTAAAATTTATAATAGTATGGTTAGATTAAAATTATTGGTTGATAATGCTAAGTCACAAATTAGTGTGCAGCTTAAATCTCGTTGGGATTTAGTTGAAAATTTAATAGGAGCTACTGGGGAATATAGTGAGTATGAAAAATCTACTTTGATGGATATAGTAAAAACAAGAACTCCAATATCTAATGCAAGTACAGTTGGAGAAATTGCTCAATCAGAATCTGAATTAGCAAATGTGTTAGGTAAGTTATCTGTTGTGGTAGAGGCATATCCTGAGCTTAAAGCAAGTGAAATTTATAAAGAGACTATGCAATCAACTAAAGAAATGGAAAATGATGTTAAACAGGCTAGAATGGTGTACAATGATATAGTAACTAGATTTAATAGGTTTATTTCAGTAGTACCTAATGTATTTTTTGCAAGTATATTTGGTTTTAAACCTTATAGTTTAATTGAACATACAGCACAAGAGTCTCAAATGCCAAGATGGTAAAAGGTGTAATTATTGATTACATCTTTTTTATTTTTAACTATTTATTATTTTTACTTGTAGTCATATTTATTATTGTGTTAATATATATATAGTTGAATTTGGAGGTATTATGTATAGAGTACATGTTTTTAGTAATAATGTTACAAAAAGTAAAGAAATTAAAGAAAAAATTATAAAAATTCTTAGAAGTAACAATTATATTATTACAGATAAAGAACCAGATTTTGTTATAGTTGTTGGTGGAGATGGAACTATGTTAAGCTCTATAAGACAATTTAATAAACTTGATGTTCCATTTGTTGGAATAAATACAGGTAATCTTGGATTTTTACCTAGTTTTTTACCAGATGATATAAATAGATTGCCAGAAATACTATCATCTAAAAAGTTTGAGTGTAATGAATTTCCATTGCTTGAAGTTCATTGTAATACATTGGATGGAGAAAAAGTAAAAAAATTAGCATTTAATGAGGTATCTATAAGACATTTATATCCAAATTTAATGGAAGCACTTTTGTATATAAATAATAAGCCTTTTAATTATTTTACAGGAGATGGATTTATAATTTCAACTCCAGTTGGAACTACTGGGTATGCAATATGGGCTGGAGGTGCTGCTATGCACCAAGAACTTGATGTGTTTCAAATAACACCGGTACATCCAAATGATAATAGAATAAATAGACCATTAAAGCATTCAATAGTTGTGCCATCAAGCACTAGACTTGATATAAGAATAATTAAGGCTTATAAGAGGAATGTTCAAATTGCATGTGATGGAAAGAGTATAACTGATGGTAACATTTCACATATAACAATAAGAATTTCACAAAAGAGAATAAAAATATTAAAAAATCAAACTTCTTCTTATTTTGATTTATTTAGAAATAAAATTATTGATAAGAATATAAGTAGATATTTAGAGGAAGATAATGAAAATTTATAGTTATTTAATACCTGAAATATCAAAAATTAGTTTTGTTACTTTAAAAAGAGATATTAAAGGTAAGGGAAATATACAATTAAATAAAAATATATCATTGCCTCTTATTATGGATGCAGATGTAAATATAAGAAATATAATAGAGGGCATACTATATTATTTTGCATTAGTAAAGGATATAGATGATAGAGAATATTATATAGATATTATTAAGAATATAGATAAAGAGATAGGTGGAGTTAAATTAATACCTGTTGGGTATAGTAAAAATGATACAAAAAAGGCAATGATACTTGCGCTTGGACTTATAAATGCTAATTATTATGATGTAAATTCTTTTATTGTTGCAGGAGAGATGGCAAATGTATTAAATAAAGAACTTGATGATGAAAATTATATTAATATTGCAACAGATATTTTTAGAACTGGTCTTGAATTATATGATAATTGGATTTTTTATTATCATTTAGGCTATTTATATTATAATCAAGAAGAATATATTAAGTCAGTAGAATATTTTGAATTTGCTTTAAGCAAATCACCTAATGAAGATTATATTGAGGAACTACATAGCTTAATTTCTATGTCAAATGCAAAAACAGATTATAATAAGGCATATAATTTATATGAAAAAGGTCAATATATTGATGCAAGTATTTTATTTGAGGGATTAACAAAAGAATATGGAGAATGGTACAATCTATTTTTATTGTTAGCTGAAGTATATATTCAAATGGGAGAAAATGATAAGGCAATTATATCTTTAGAGAGATGTTTGGCATTAAAAAAGCCGTCAAAAGAGTTGTTTTTAAAATTAGGATTTTTATATTTAAACGACGCTATGTTTCAAAAGGCTCATGATTTATATGATAGGGCAAATGAAATGTATCCAGATAATTCAGATATACTAACAGATTATTCAATAGCATCTTATTATACTAAGAATACAGATAAAGCTATAAATCTTATTAATAAAAGTATAGAAATAAATCCAGATGATGATATATCTCATAAGTGGAAAGAATTTTATTTAAAAACAAAACTTCTTAGAGAAATCTAAGAAGTTATTTTTTTTGCTATTAGATATAATAAGTAAAACATTAAATTGTATATACAAAATACTATAAATATAAAGTATTGTATGCTATTCATATTACTAAAAAAATTTTTTGCTATGGGAGGACTCATTATATGTGAATAGTTAGCATCTATTATTGTATTTATATATCTTAGAATAATCATAAATATTGTGGTAAATATAAGTACAATGTTTATTGATTTTTTATTAAATTCAAAACCATCTTTTACTACAATACTTATTCCGATCATTATAACTAAGGTATGATAAATAATGTATGAAAAATTTGTATAGTGTGGAAATTGATATCTGTACAAATCTATATATACAAAAGCAACACTAGCACCGGCAATTGACCAATATACTGCGATTGTTTTTATTATGTTGTTTTTTGTAATTAAATAGAGTAGGCAAATATAAACAGCTGCTCTACATGTATATAGTGGAAGTGACTCTTTAAGTGTGTAGAAATCGTTTAAATAAAACCATAAAAACATTATAAGCCTATCAATTAATAGTAATCCCATTAAAGTGTATAGTATTTTATTTCTGCTAAATTTATGTAAATTTTTATATAGAATATACACTGAAAGAAATACTACTAATATTAATAATATATGATATATTGTAAAATTAGGGAATGTTCCTCCATCTACGTCAGATCTAAAAAAATTTTTCATAATTTCTCCTATAAATATTTATAACAAAAAAAAAGAAAAAAATCAAATTATGAGGTATAAAATGGTTGACAAAAAGAAATAATAATGCTAAACTTTAATAGTTGATTATGGCGGTGTAGCTTAGTTGGTTAGAGCGTTCGGTTCATACCCGAAAGGTCGGTGGTTCGACTCCACTCACCGCTACCATTATTTGACCCATTAGCTCAGTCGGCAGAGCACCTGACTTTTAATCAGGGTGTCCCGCGTTCGAGTCGCGGATGGGTCACCAATGGCGGCATAGCCAAGTGGTAAGGCAAAGGTCTGCAAAACCTCGATCCCCAGTTCAAATCTGGGTGCCGCCTCCATTATTTAAAATAAAATTTAAGTTTTTGTAAATCACATTTTCATTAATTGACAGGATGTGCTTTTTTTTTGTTTCATTATTCATGTTATTAATCATTTCGTTATAAAAGAATACAATATTTTTATATTTTATTACTTTTATATCTATAGTGGTATCATAATTTCTATATAATACAATTCTTGCGTTTTTTTCAGAAATATTTATTTTTTTAATAAAGTATAAATTTTGATTATAATTTATTATCATACTTTCAATTTCTTCTCTCAATTCTAATTTATTTATTATTTCTTCTAAATTTAAGACATCTTCATAATTGTGTGCTTCTAATATATCCACGACTTTAGTATTACCACTATCATATTCTTTTAATAGAGTAGTCCATTCTTTGCCATTGATATTGTCATTTCTTTTAATGTTTAAATTACATTCTATATCTTTTAATTTATAAGAATTAAATTTATATTTTGATTTTATCAGTGAATAAAGATCGATACTGTTTTGTTTATCATAATTGAAATTTATATTGTTTTTAATTAATCGTTTGTTTATAAATGGTATATCAAAAGTATTGCCATTAAAATGAACTAATGTAATAAACTTTTTTGATAATTTTATAAATTCTGCAAGTAATAAATTTTCATCTGTTTTATCTTGTGCAAAATGAATTTCTACGTATCTATTATAATTTTTGTAATACATATATGTTATCATTCTTACTTGATTAAATTTTGTGTTAAAACCAGTTGTTTCTATATCAAAATATAAAATGTTTTCATTATATTTATAATTAATTTGTTCTGAATATATTTTTTTACTTAACATTTGTCTTCCTTTAATTTATACTATTAGATATATAATAACATAATATTGGAGGAAAAGTGATATATTTAGACAATGCAGCAAGTTCTATAGTTCATCCTATAATACTTAAAAAGTCAAATGATATTTTAAAGTATTATGCTAATCCATTTGCAGCACATCAAATGGGTTTTGAGTTAAAAGATATTTTAGATGAAACAAGAACGAAAATCTCAAAATATATAGGTGCAAAATCATCAGAAATTTATTTTTTTTCATCTGCAACACTTGCTAATAACACAGCATTATTGGGCTATTTAAAGCAAAATGCAAGAGCAGGTGATAATATTATTATGAGTATATATGAACATAATTCTATAAAAAAATGTATTAATGATATTAAAAATATGGGTATAGATGTTAAATTAGTAAAACCAAGAAAAACAAAGGGAATATCTAATGATGATATAATAGAATTAATAGATAAGAAAACAAGATTAATAGTTATTATGGCTGTTAATAATGAAACAGGAACTTTTTGGAACGCGTCTGATTTGAATACGTCTGTTCCAATATTTAGTGATTGTGTTCAAGCGTTTGGTAAATACAATGTAGATGTAAAAAAGAATAATTTATCTATTGCAACTTTTGGATTTCATAAAATAGGTGCATTTAAGGGATTAGGTGCTTTGTATATTAAAGATGGAATAAAGATAAAACCTATTATAAATGGTGGAGAACAAGAAGGAGGACTTAGTCCAGGTACACATAATATGCAAGCGATATTATCTTTAAATTATATTATAGATGATGTGTTTAATAATATGGAAATTTATAGAAATAGAGTTTTAAATTATAAAAATATGCTTAAAAATAATATAGATGTTGAATTTGTTAATGATAAGGCTAGTGATTATATTTTAAATATTTATACTAAAAATATACCAGCAGAGGTATTTAAAAATCAGTTATCAGATAGTGGACTTATGGTGTCTAGTGGTTCGGCATGTAGTTCTAGAAGTAAAAAGAAAAATTATTATGAATTTTTAAATATAGATAAAAATTATGTAAATAATGTATTAAGAGTTTCGTTTTCGCCTTTTAATACAGAGGATGAAATTAAAGAAGCTATAAAAATAATAAATAATTCATATAAATTTTTAAAGGAAATAGTGGGGGAATAATGTTACTTATTAAATATTCGGAAATTGCATTAAAGAAAAGTAATAGAGTATATTTTGAAAAAAAATTAATTGAGAATATCAAAAAATCATTAAAAGAATATAAAATTAAAGTTGTAAGAGAATTTGGAAGAATTTACATAAAAGATATAGAAGATGAACATAAAAAAGAAGTTATAAATATTCTTACTAAAATATCTGGAATTGTAGAGATATGTGAGTGTGTAAAAACTGATTTAGATTTAGAACAAATAAAGAATATTTGTATTGAACAGATGAAAAAATATAAGGATAAAACTTTTAAAGTTGAGACGAGAAGGTCTAATAAGAATTTTAACAAGAAAAGTCCTGAAATTAGTGCATATATAGGACACCATATATTAAAAAATATAAATGGCATTAAAGTTGATGTAAATGAGCCTGATATAGTTATATATATAGAAATAAGAGATAATGCTTATGTATATATAGATAGATATAAAGGTTTTGGTGGACTTCCTTATGGAAGTGTAGGAAAAACAATGCTTCTTTTATCAGGTGGGATAGATAGTGTTGTAGCTGGCTATATGATGGCTAGAAGAGGTGTTAAGATAAGTGCTACACATTTTCACTCATTTCCTTTTACAACTAAAGAGTCTATTGATAAAGTAAAAGATTTAATGAAGATTTTAAGAGAATATACTTATGATATAGATTTATATATTGTAAATATACTTCCAATTCAAAAAGAACTTAGACAAAAGACTAATTCTGAATATTTTACAATTTTACAGAGAAGAAGTATGACAAGAATTGCAAATATAATGGCAAGTAGAGTAAGGGCAAAATCATTGACTACAGGAGAGAATATTGCACAGGTTGCATCGCAAACTATGGAGGGAATAAATTGTACAAATAATGCTAGTAAATATCCAATTTTTAGGCCTCTTATAAGTATGGATAAGCAGGATATAATTTTACTTAGTAAGAAGATAGATAGTTATGAGACATCAATACTTCCTTTTGATGATTGTTGCACTGTGTTTTTACCACCAAAGGTAAATACTAAACCTAAATTAAATGATGTATTAAAAGAAGAAGAAAAATATGATTATTTAAATATAGAATATGATATTATTAAAAAAATAGAAAAGATAACGATAAAAAAATCAAGGGATTAATTCCCTTGATTTTCATTTGTATTACTATTATTGTTTTCGTTTGTAGTTGTACTATTTTCATTGCTGTTTGATGGAGTGGTAGTAATTGTTGTTTTTTTCTTTGGCTTCTTAGCAGGCTTTTCCTTTGGCTTTTCTTTTTTCTTTTCCTTTTCCTTATGCTTTGAACAAGTATTTTTATCATTATTGTCTCTTGCAAGAATAGATATCATTTTTGTGTTAGGACAATATTTGTTTGCTATATCTTTTGTGTCAGAACATATTTCTAATTTTTTATATATGTTACTACTTGTTCTTTTTGGTGTAGCATCTCGTAGGAATAATTCAGAAGATACATTTTTTCCAAAATTATATAAATATGATGCACTTGTTGCAATTGAACCAGTCATTCTGTCATATCTTAATCTAACAACATCACTTGGCATTTTCCAATCTGCATTATCATATCCCTTATGAATATCTGTCATTACATTTGAATATAATTTTGTAGCACAAGATGAAAAACCTGTAAGATTTATACTGTTTATATCAGCACCAATCCATACGGTTCCAACATAATAAGGTGTAAGTCCAGAGAAGTTGAAATCCACATTATCATTAGTTGTACCAGTTTTACCTGAAACAGGAATTCCACGATTTCCATATCTAATACGAGCATCTCTACCAAAACTTCTTGATACAACATCTTTCATCATGTCAAGTATTATGTATGATGTGCCTTCTTTAAATACACGTTCTCCTTTTTGTTTAGTTTTATCTAGTATGACTTTACCTTGATAATCAACAACTTTTGTATATGATGTAGGAGGTATATGAATACCCATATTACCCAATGTACCATAAGCACTAGCAACTTCTACATTTTTCATTCCATAAGTAAGACCACCTAAGCATAATGCTGCATAGTTCATGTCGTTATTATCGCCTTCATCTACAAGTGTTGATATTCCATTTTTAGTTAAATAGTCATACATAGTTGAAACACCAAGTTCCATTCCAACTCTTACTGCTGGGACATTTAGAGATTGTTTTATTGATCTACGAATATCCACATTTCCTCTAAATGCTCTATCATAGTTGTATGGCCAAATTCTTCCATTAAGTCTTAATGGAGTATCTTTTATAACAGATGCTGCATTAAATTTTTTTGAATCAATAGCTGGTGCATATACAGCAATTGGTTTAATTGATGATCCAATTTGATGTGGAACATCAGCTCTGTTAATAATTGAACTTCCATATACTTGTTGCCCACCAACCATAGATTTAATATATCCATTTTTATAATCAATTATAGTAAATGCTAGTTGAGGCTGAACAATAGGTGTGTTTGATATTGAATATGCTTCACTATTTATTGAAATGGAATTATCACTATTTAGTTTTATTAGTTTTCCATCAAATGCTTTCGAATCAATAACTAAATTTTTATCATTATTAATTTTAAGATATTTGGAGTCAATTTTTATAGAACCACCTCGTCTTATAAAGAAGTAATGTAGTTCTAATCTTCCTTTTCCATTTCCTGGTTTAGTGTACATATTTTTTATTGTTGCTTGTACATTTTTTTTATCACTTATATAATATCCAACGATATTATTAGTTTTTACTATAACATTACCATCATCTGTTTTTGAAACAAGACTTGCTGGTATTTTAAATGGGCTTTTATTTCCTTCATCAAAGTAATTATGGTAATTATATAAAATTATATTTGAAGAATCATCAATTAGGTTTGCTGAGCTATCGGTACGTATTACTACTGTAGGAAGATAACTTTGTCTTGCTGCATAACCTTCATTTAAAACAGCCTTTTTTATTTCAAAAACTCTATCATGTGTATCACCAGTCTTTATTTTTGTTTTTTCTACATTTTTGTCAAAATATCCTTTTTTAATAAGTGAATTCCATGTTTCTTCATTCATTTCTCCAGTTGCACTTAATTTATTGTATCTTTGATATTCCTTTAATGCGCCTGAAGCTGTTTTACCAAAATATAATGGTAAGTAAGAATCATCTATATTATTATCAACCTTATTTTGCATATCTGTATCTAATGTTGAGTGAATTGTAAGTCCATTTGTTAAAAACATATTTTCTGCTTCTTTTTTTGAAATTTTATATTTTTTAGATAAATCTTTAACTACTTGTTTTTTAATATAATTTCCAAAGTAAGAAGACACGTGTATTTCTGATTTGTTTCCTGGTTTTAACTTTTTATATAAATCAGCTTTTAGACCTTTATCTAATTGTTCTTTTGAAATATATCCTTGCTCATGCATTAGTTTTAATACTAGTTTATATCTATCTATAAAACTTGGATTATAAACATATACATATTGTGAGTTAAGTCCTGCAACAATTTTTTTATCTTCTTTAACTTCATTTCTGTAGCCAATATACATAGGCTGATAATATGAAGGCGCAGCTGGAGTAGTAGCAAGCATTGCAGCTTCTATATAATCTAAGTCTTTTGCACTTTTTGAAAAATAAATATTTGCTGCAGCTTCAATTCCATTAGCAGAAGCACCAAGATATACAGTATTTAGGTATGCTGTTATAATCTCTTCTTTGTTTAAAGTGTCTTCTATTTTCATTGCATAATATGCTTCTTTTACTTTTCTTGATATTGTTCTTTTGCTTCTTTCATCAGTTAAGTATAAATTTCTTGCGAGTTGTTGAGAAAGAGTAGATGTACCACCAACTCTACCACCGCTAGTAATGGAGTCTTTTACAGCTCCAACTAGTCGAACATAGTTAAAACCATTATGTTCCCAAAATGTCTTATCTTCTATTGCAACAAAAGCATTTAAAACATCTTTTGATATATCTTTATATCCAATAACAGTTCTATATCCATCATAGTAAATTTTTTCAAGTAGTTTTCCTTTACTATCTAAAATTTGTGCATTTTGTTGTAGTGTTATCTTCTTTGGCGTAATATCCGGTGCAGTTTCAATAATACTTTTAATCATGTATATAGAAATTGCAGAAATTATTATTATTGAAAATATAATTATATATATTAAAGCGCTTAAAAAAGATATTCTTTTTTTGTTTTTTCTTTTATTTTGTATTGGCATAATTCCTCCTAAATTTAACGAATTAATTATAACATAAATGTTTTTATATGTTAACATTTATATAAATATAACTTTAATATATACATATATATTTTAAATTATGATATATTAAATGTTGGAGGATAGGTTATGAAAAAAGTTATTTTAACAGGTATATATGTAAACGAGGCATCTATTATAGAAACAATAGAACTATTAAAAGCTGCTGATTGTGAGGTAGTAGCAACAATGTATCAAAAAAAGAGTGTTATAGATGCAAGATTTTTTTTAGGAAGTGGAAAAATAGATGAAATAAAAGAGATGATAAATAGTTTAGAGGTAGATATGGTTGTTTTTGATAATGAACTTAGTCCTTCACATTTAAATAATATAACAACAGCTTTTCAAATTCCCGTAATAGATAGGAACACACTTATATTACATATATTTGCTGAAAGGTCAAAGACAAAACTAGCTAAATATCAGGTAGAGCTTGCACAGCTGCAGTATTTAAAAACTAGATTAAAGGGTATGGGTATAATACTAAGTAAACAGGGAGCTGGAGTTGGTTCAAAAGGACCAGGTGAAACAAAACTTGAAACGGATAGAAGAAAAATAGAAGCAAGAATTGTTGAACTAAAATCTAAAATAGATAAACAATTAAAAACAAAAAATCTTTTTTCAACTTCAAGAAAAAAAAGAAAAGAAAAAACAGTAGCATTGATTGGATATACAAACTCTGGTAAGTCAACATTATTAAATAGATTAATAGAAAACTATGATTTAGAGGGAGATATTGTTTTTGAAAAAGATATGTTGTTTGCTTCCCTTGATACATCTAGTAGAAAGATAATAGTTGATAAAAATTTTTCTTTTTTATTAACAGATACCGTTGGTTTTATAAGTAGGCTACCACATTTTCTTGTAACCGGTTTTTATTCAACTCTTAGTGAAATAGAAGATGCTGATTTAATAATTCATATTATGGACTCATCAGATGTTGAGAATGAAATAAAGTATGAGGCGACATCTGAGGTAATAAAATTTTATAAAATAGATGAATCAAAAATATTAAGAGTAGCAAATAAAGTTGATAAGGGGAATATTTTAGTAGGAAACTTTGATATTGAAATTTCAGCAAAAAAAAATATAAATATAGAAAAGTTGGTTGATATAATAAAAGAAAAACTATATCCGGATATAAATACTTATATATTAAAATTTAATTATGATGAATTTGCTACTTTAGCAAGTGTTGAGAATGAATATGAGATTATATCAAAAGAATATTTAGATAATGAAATCCTTGTAGAAGCAAAACTTGATACGGTGGGAGAAAACAAATATAGGAATAAAATATGCAAATTTTAGTAAAAGAAGCAGTTTTTGAAGAAACAATACAAAAAAGTAAGTTTATAGCATATTCTTTTATAGTAAATACTAATGATGAAGCAAACAATATTATAAAGGAATTATGGAAAGAACACAGAAAGGCAACACATATTTGTACAGCGTTTTCTGTTGGATTAAAAAATACAATTTCTTTATATGATGATAATGGAGAGCCTTCACTCACTGCTGGCAAGCCAATACTTACTGAAATAGAAAGTAAAGATTATAAGAATATATTGGTTTGTGTAGTAAGATATTTTGGAGGAATAAAACTTGGTAAGGGTGGACTTATACGTGCATATAGCTCCAGTGCTAAGGGTGTTATTTCTTTAAGTAAGTTTGATGAACTCTTAGATGTAAAAAGAGCATATATAAAAATGGATTATAGTTCACATCCAAAATTAAATAATTATATTTTAAAAAATAATATTTTGGTTGGAGAACAGATTTATAATGAAAATGTAGAAACAGTATTATATATAAAAGAAAAGGAAGAGAAAGAGTTTTTTAATTATATAAAAAATGAATTGTATGAAGGAGTTGAAATTATTAATTTGAGTAAAATTCAAATAATATTATCTAGTAAAAATAAAATAACAGAAGTTTTGGAGGCTTAAATGGGCTTTTGGATATTTATGTTTATTATGGTCGAACTTATACCATTATCTATGTATGGTTTTGGTTATGTCTTTAAAAATATTGAATTTAAAACAATAAATTATTTTTTTGGTTATAGAACTAAAAGGTCTATGAAAACTCAAGAATCTTGGATTTATGCACAAAAATTATTTGGTGAAATATGGTATAAATGGGGTAAAATAATGATATTTATTTCAATTATCCCGATGTTATTTGTTATTAATAAGGATAATGATTTAATTTCTTTAGTTGCTGGAATAGAGACATTTATACAAATGATTCCGATGTGTGCTGTTTACTTTATTGTAGAGAAAAAATTAAAAAGTAAGTTCGACAATTAAGAAAGGGTTAATTATGGTAGCAGAAAAGATTAAAATAGGAGATACAATAGCAATATTTTCTCCCTCATCTCCAGCCACAGTATTTGCTAAAAATAGATACAAAAAAGCAAAGAAATTTTTAGAACAAAAAGGTTTTAATGTATTAGAGGGCAAACTTACGGGTAAAAGTGATTTTTACAGGTCGGGAAGTATTCTTGAAAGAGCAGAAGAATTTAATGAACTTATAAAAAATGAAGATGTAAAATGTATTATGTCTACAATAGGTGGAATGAATTCTAATTCAATATTACATTATATTGATTATGATGCTGTAATGAAAAATCCTAAAATTATAATTGGATATTCGGATGTAACTGCTATTTTACTTGCAATATATCAAAAAACTGGTCTTATAACTTATTATGGGCCTGCATGTGTTGCGTCTTTTGGAGAGGTTAGTCCTTTTGTAGATGATACATATAATTATTTTAAACAACTTTTAATAGATGATGTGGATTATCCTTGTGAGATAATAAATCCTAAATATTGGACTGACGAATATATAGATTGGAATAATGAGTACGAAAAGAAGAAAAAAAATGATAATAAGGTGTTTACAATAAATAAAGGTGTTGTAGAGGGTAGACTTATAGCGGGAAATCTAAATACAATGTATGGTATTTGGGGAAGTGAATATATGCCTGAAATAAAAAAAGGTGATATTCTTATGATTGAGGATTCCTTAAAAAATGCAGCTGAAATAGAGAGGTCTTTTTCAATGTTAAAACTTAATGGAGTATTTGATAGGATAGGAGGGCTTGTATTAGGTAAACATGAAAAATTTGATGATTTAGGAACAAATAGAAGACCTTATGAAATACTACTTGAAGTATTAGGAGAATATAATTTTCCATTTATAGCAGAATATGATTGTTCACATACTCATCCAATGATAACATTACCTATTGGTGCTCTTGTTAGGCTTGATGCTACAAATAAGATTATAACTATAATTGAGGAGTAGAGGTGTTTATGTATATTTTTATTTCTGTTTTGCTATTTATTATTGCAACTGTTTTCTTTGCTATAAGTATTTCTTTATATAGAAGTAATTATAATTTAGTACATAGTTATCATCATAAAAATGTAAGAAAGGAACTAAAAAGAGAATATTCTAAAAAGATTTCTTTAGGAATGTTTATCATATCATGCTCTTTATATTTAACTGTTTTTTTAAATTTATGTAATATAGATTATTTTTCTTATTCTTTGCTAATAGGACTTATAATTGGTTTTTATTATATGTATAAAGTTCAAAAAAAGTATAATGGGGGAATATTTTAAATTTTATATAATTATTATAAATAAAAATAGAGTGCTGAAATTTAGCACTCTAATTATTTGGGTTTATTCTTCAGTTGAAGTTTGTTTTTTTAGTAAAATTGTTTTATCTTCTTTTTCTTCTTTAGACTCTTCTTTTATATTTTCGTTTTTTTCTTTGTTAACATCATTTTCTAAAACTCTATTTTTATATATTGTATGATCAAAATCTATAAATGTAGATACAAAATCCATACTATCCATAAATGTATCTGTAAGTTCATACTTGATTATATTATTATTTTTATCTAAATATTCCAAATATAAAATAAAAGAGTTTTTAGCAAGTATTCTATTTGTTATAGAAGTAATAGCTGAAGAAAAACTATTTGTATATTTATTTTTATATTCAAACTTTGATATTTTTTTAAGATCTATTATTTCAACATCAGAAAAGTCATCATTTTTTATTTTATCATTCAAATCAAGTATATTTGAACTTGATAAATATAAATTTTCATTATCCATAATGATATGTATACGTTTTACATCTTCCTTTTCGTTGTTAGAGTTTTTTATCTTAAGATTATTCCATATAAATCTACTGTTTGTTTTTAATGTTTTAGAAACATTTTTACCTATAAAAATTATATATAGATATACACCAAATAAAATCAGTGAAACAAAGGTTAATACCAACATTATAAATTTCATAATTCCTCCAAATATGAGTATAACATAAAATAAAAAATAAACAAATACAAATGAATAAAAATATATCTTATGTTATAATTACAATAGGAGGCAAAATGATAGCTACATTAAGAGGAGAAGTTAAATTAATTGAAATAGATTCTATAGTATTAGAAGTAAATAATATAGGTTACTTATTGAATTTAAGTATTAATGATATTGCAAATTTGAATATAAATGATTTAGTATTTTTTTATGTTGAAATGATTGTAAAAGAGGATTTGTTAGAACTTTATGGTTTTACTAATAAACTTGATAAAAAAGTTTTTAATAGACTTAGAAGTGTTAGTGGAGTTGGAACAAAGACTGCAATATCATTTTTAAATAAACTTTCTGCAAGAGAAATTATATCTCTTATATTAGATGAAAACAAAGAATTTTTGACTCAGGTTCCTGGAATAGGAAAGAAAACGGCTGGTAAAATAATACTAGAATTAAAGGATAAATTTAAAAAAGAATTTAATGAAATTGAATTAGTTACAAGTTCTGCTAAAGCCGATATTGTTATAGACAATGCAAAGAAAAAAGAATTAGTTTCTGTTTTAGAAGAATTAGGTTACAAAAAACAGGAGATTAAACCTGTGTTATCAATGTTAGATTTTAATAATTCAATAGAAGAACTTATAAGACAGGCATTAGTTGAAATGGGAAGGTAAAATGAATAATAGAGAAATAGTTAGTCCGACATTTTTAGAGTCTGATAGTAATAATAATTCACTTAGGCCTACAAAATTTAGTGAATATGTTGGGCAAAAAAAACTTATTGAAAAATTAAAGATATTTATAGAGGCTTCTAAAATAAGAGAATCAAATTTAGATCATGTTCTTTTATATGGGCCTCCGGGTCTTGGAAAAACTACATTATCAACTATTATTGCAAATGAGCTTGGAGTAAATATAAAAATAACATCAGGACCAGCTATTGAAAGACCAGGGGATCTTGCAGCAATACTTGCAAATTTAAAGGAAAATGATGTGCTTTTTATAGATGAAATTCATAGATTAAATAGAGTTGTAGAGGAAGTTTTATATCCTGCAATGGAGGATTTTGCTATTGATATAATAATAGGAAAGGGGCCTTCTGCTAGAAGTATACGCCTTGATTTGCCTAAATTTACATTAATAGGTGCAACAACAAGAGCTGGAGATTTAAGTAGTCCTCTTAGAGATAGATTTGGTGTAATACTAAAATTAGAGTTATACAAATTTGATGAATTAGAAAAGATTATAGAAAGAAGTGCAGAGTTAATTGATATTGAAATACAAGAAGAGGCTAAAAGAGAAATAGCTATAAGATCAAGAGGAACTCCTAGAATTGTAAATAGATTGCTTAAAAGAGTTTCAGATTTTGCACTGGTTTCTAATAATGGGGTTATTGATATAGATATTTGTAAAAAAGCACTTGATTTACTTGAAATTGATAGTTTGGGTCTTGATAAGACAGATTTAAAATTATTAGATGCAATAATTACAAAGTATGATGGTGGCCCTGTTGGTATAGACACAATAGCTGCGTCTATAAATGAAGAAAGAAGCACTATAGAAGATGTGTATGAGCCGTATCTTATTCAAGTTGGATTTATAAATAGGACACCTAGGGGAAGAGTTGTTACTAAAAGAGCTTATGAGCATCTTGGATTAGAGTATGTTAATAATGAATATAATGTTGATGAATTTTTTATTGGAGATTTAGATGAATAAGAGTGATTTTAATTATGATTTACCAAAGGAACTAATAGCACAGTCACCATCAGATAGAAGAGATGAGTCTAAATTACTTGTCGTTAATAGAAAAGATGGAAGTTTATCACATAAAAAATTTAAAAATGTTATTGATTATTTAGAAAAAGGAGATGTACTTGTTCTAAATGATACAAAAGTTATGCCTGCAAGAATTTTTGGTAGAAAAAATACAGGTGCTAATGTAGAATTTTTATTGCTTAAAAATATTGTTAATAATAAGTGGAGATGTCTTTGTCGCCCAGCAAAAAGAGCTAAAATCGGTGATGAGTTTATATTTAGTAATGAGTTAAAAGGTGTTATTGTTGAGAGTTTTGATGATGGAATTAAAACTATTGATTTAAAATATATTGGTAATTTTTATGAAATATTAGATAGTATAGGCACTATGCCTTTGCCTCCATATATTGAATATGATGGAGATATGAATAGATATCAAACAATTTATGCAAAATATGTAGGCTCTGCGGCAGCACCTACTGCTGGACTTCATTTTACAGATGAGTTAATAGAAAAAATTAAGAAAAAAGGAATATTAATTGCATACGTTACATTGCATGTAGGACTTGGTACTTTTAGAGGCGTTAAAACAGAAAAAATAGAAGAACATAAGATGCACTCAGAAGTTTATGAATTGACAGAAGAAAATGCAAAAATAATAAATAGTGCTAAAAGAGTTGTTGCTGTTGGAACTACATCGGTAAGAACTTTAGAGAGTGTATATAGAAAAAATGGTAAAATTGTAGCTGATAAAGATGAAACTGATATTTTTATTTATCCAGGATATAAATTTAATGTTGTTAATACATTAATTACAAATTTTCATTTACCAGAATCTACTCTTATAATGCTAGTTAGTGCTTTTTATGAAAGAAAAAAAATTATAGATGCTTATAATAATGCTATAAATAATAAATATAGATTTTTTAGTTTTGGCGATTCTATGATTATATTATAAATTTTAGGGAGAGACAATGTTTAAATTTGATTTAGAAAAAGTAGATAAAAATACAAAAGCAAGAGCTGGCAGTATAATAACAAAACATGGAGTAATAAAAACTCCTATATTTATGCCAGTTGGTACAAAAGCAACTGTTAAAGCACTTACACCAGATGAATTAAAAGAGATAGATGCTCATATAATTTTAAGTAATACTTATCATTTACATATTAGGCCTAGCAGTGAGCTAATAAATGAAGCTGGTGGAATACATAAATTTATGAATTGGGATAGACCAGTGCTTACAGATTCTGGTGGTTTTCAGGTTTTTTCATTAAAGGAAAATAGAAAAATAACAGAAGAAGGTGTTGAATTTAGAAGCCATGTTGATGGAAAAAAATTATTTTTTAGTCCAGAAAAGGCTATAGAAATTCAAAATAATATTGGAGCAGATATTATTATGTGTTTTGACGAATGTCCACAAATACCAGCTACTTATGAGTATGTAAAATCAAGCATGGAGAGAACATTAAGATGGGCAAAGAGATGTAAGGATTTTCATAAAAATGATGATCAAGCATTATTTGGAATAGTTCAAGGGGGTCTTTATAAAGAATTAAGAATAGAGTCTGCAAAAAAAACAGTTGAGATTGATTTCCCTGGTTATTCAATAGGTGGGCTTAGTGTTGGTGAGACAAGAGAAGAAATGTTAGAGGTTTTAGATTATCTTCCAGATTATCTTCCAGAAAATAAGCCAAGATATTTAATGGGAGTAGGAACTGCTATTGACCTAATTGAGGGAGTAAAAAGAGGTGTTGATATGTTTGATTGTGTTTTTTCAACAAGAATTGCTAGACATGGCGTTGCAATGGGAGTTAGAGAGAATATAACTATTAAAAATAGTAAGTATACAAAAGACTTTACTCCATTATTTGAAGATTGTGATTGTTATACTTGTAAAAATTATACAAGAGCATATATTAGACATCTTTATAAGAGTGGAGAGATACTTGCTGCAAGGCTTTTATCATATCATAATACATATTTCTTGGTTCATTTTATGAAAGA
>PDWI01004369.1_pt1 | contig 19058 bp, 17 predicted proteins | sample 1430891 | NCBI WGS metagenome assembly PDWI01 (sample SAMN01162508, study PRJNA174530) | Oral metagenome, whole genome shotgun sequencing project. | biome: Marine environment; feature: Marine mammal; material: Swab sample of the gingival sulcus; isolation source: swab sample of gingival sulcus...
AAGAAAAGCTTTTATTTATCTTAATATAAAAAAGTTAATATTTAAAATACATTGAGATTTTAATAAAAAAAGTATTGACATATAGGGAGGAAATATGAAAAAGAAAATAGTAGTACTTATGCTAGTTTTTGTATTAGCATTAGCAGTAATGGGGTGCTCAAAGGAAGAGCCTAAAAAAGGAGATACACTCAGTTTAGAAGAAATATTTGTAGAAATTACAAAAGGTATTAGTGAAATGCCTGAAGTAACAAATATTGAAATGACCGATGAACTTTTTCCAGCCTTTTTATTTATTGAACCTATTGAAGGGGCGGAGGCTTTAGCATCAGAAGGAATGATGAGTTCGGTAGCGCATTCAGCAGTTCTTTTAAGACTCCCTGAAGGATCTGATGTTGAAAAAGTAAGAGCTGAGATTGAAAAAAATGCAGATCCTGTAAAATGGGTATGTGTTGGAGCGGAGAAAAAAGAAGTGATAGCCCATGGAAATACAATTCTTCTAGTAATGTCGTTTACAGATATTACAGATAAAATGGTAGAAAATTTCAATAATTTATGGAAGTAATGATAGCTCTCTATAGAGAGCTCTTTCATTGTAAGGAGATTTATGTTATTTACAAGTATTAGTTTTTTATATGTTTTTTTACCTATTGTACTTATTATTTATTTTATCACGCCAAAAAGAGTTAGAAACTATGTACTATTAGTATCTAGTTTATTATTTTATTTTATAGGAGAACCAAAATACGTATTGATTTTGGTCTTTTCTTCTATATCAGATTATATTCATGCACTGATTATAGAAAAGTATAGAGGAGAAAAAAAATCAACCTATGCACTTATTTCATCGATTGTCATCAATGTCTCTTTACTGGTGTTTTTTAAATATGCAGATTTTTTTATAGGAATTATAAATTCTGTCTTTCATTTAAATATAGCGTATTTATATATCCCTCTACCAATAGGTATTAGCTTTTTTACCTTCCAGACAATGAGCTATTCTATTGATGTATATCGTGGGGATGTAGAGGCGGAAAAGAAATTTTCTACCTTATTTACCTATGTTTGTTTATTTCCGCAGCTTATTGCTGGACCAATTGTCCGCTTTAAAGATGTTTCAGATAAACTTCATAGCCGAATGATTTCTTATGAAGATGTTTATATCGGGGTAAAGAAAATTACCTTTGGACTCTTTAAGAAAATAATTATAGCAAATAATATGGGGCAGTTAGGCGTTTTATTTGAAGGAAGTACAGATAAATCGGTTTTATTTTTTTGGCTTTATTCTATCTCTTTTGCACTTCAAATTTACTTTGATTTTTCAGGTTATTCGGATATGGCAATAGGACTTGGACGTATCTTTGGATTTAAATTCCCTGAGAACTTTAATTATCCATTTATATCAACGAGTGTTACAGAATTCTGGAGAAGGTGGCATATGACTTTAGGCTCCTGGTTTAGAGATTATTTATATATTCCTCTTGGTGGAAACCGAAAAGGAAAGCTAAATAATCTTCGAAATATTCTTTTCGTATGGATGCTGACAGGACTGTGGCATGGTGCAAGTTTAAACTTTTTATTATGGGGACTGTATTTTGGACTCATTTTAATATTTGAAAAATTATTGATGTTAAAAATTCTTGAAAAATTACCAAGAATGTTAAGACATATCTACGTTTTATTTATAGCAGATATATCCTTTGTAATCTTTAATTCAGAGAGTATGAAGGAGTTTATCTATAATATAAAGGGGATGTTTGGTTTTTTAGAGATAGATTTAGTATCTACTGAGGCGATTTACTATTTAAAGAGCTATATGATTTTATTTATTTTAGCGATTTTATTATCAACAGAGCTATTTAAGAAAATACCAGAAAAGAAATTCTATAAGCTAGCTGAGCCAGTACTTATAGGAGGAGTTCTTTTAGTAACAACATCCTTTTTAGTGGAAGGTGGATTTAATCCATTCTTATATTTTAGGTTTTAGGTGATTATGGAAAAAATAAGAAAAATAATGGTTATATTTGTATTTATGGGCATATTATTTAGCCTATCCATAATGCATTTTATAACGGAAGATAAGAAGATTTCAGCGATTGAAAGAAGAAAATTACAGCAGCAGCCAGATTTTAATTATACAAATGTGATAAATGGAAAGTATTTTAAAGAGGCAGAGACCTATCTGTTAGACCAGTTTCCTTTTCGAAATCATTTTAGACGATTACATGCAGATGTTGTCTTAGACTATTTACGATGTAAAGATAATAATGATGTGTATATACTAGATAATAGTGTGATGAAATTTGAAAAAAAAATCAAAGAAAATCAGGTGCATCTAGCAACTCATAAAATCAATGAGATTGTAAAGAGTCATAAGGAAATAAAAAAGGCGTATTATTCTATTATTCCAGATAAGAATTATTATATGCTAAAAGATAAAGCGTATCCAAAACTCAACTATAATGCATTCTTTCATATGATTAAAAGTGATTTAAAGGATGTAGAGTATATTGATATAACGAAGGATCTTAGTATAAAAGATTATTATTTAACGGATAGTCATTTTAAGCAGAGTCATTTATTTTCTGTGATGAAGACCTTTTCTGATCGAATGAAGTTTACCTATCTTCCCAAAGATGCGTATGAAGAAAAGACTTTTGATCAGTTCTTGGGTGTATATGGCGGCTTTATTGGAAAAAAAGTAGAAAGAGAACAAATAAAATACTTAACAAATATTGAAATTGAAAAAGCAAACGTTTATAATGTAGAAAAAAAGGAATATATAAAAGTTTATAATGAAAAAGAGTTAGGAAATATCGATCCATATGATGTCTTTTTATCTGGTGCAGAGCCTATTTTAAAAATAAAAAATGAAAAAGCAGAAAAAAGGAAACTCATTATTTTTAGAGATAGTTTTGGTAGTAGTATAGCGCCACTTTTTATTTCTTCTTATTCGGATATTATTCTAGTGGATATAAGATATATTAGCTCTAAATTATTAGATGAATATGTAGATTTTAACGATGCCGAGGTTTTATTTTTATATAATACACTTATATTTAATTCAGGAGGAATTTTAAAATAATGAAAAAGCTTACTATAAGGAAATATAGTATTTTTGTCTTAGTATATATTATATCTGTTTTTATATCTTATAAGATGATGCTTTCTTATGGCATTGATTATAGGGAGCAAAAAGCACTTATGATAATACTTTTGGCTTCTTTTCTATTATTTAGTTTTAATATTTTATTTTATACGAAAAAAAAGAGTAGAATAAATAGAAAAGAAATGGTTTCCTTTTATATTTTTTTACTAGTTATTCTGCTATTGGAGTTTTTCCTCATAGATACTATGGAGTTTATAGTGTATGATTTTTTTATCGTTCTTTCGCTGGATATTATACTATATATTATCGATAGAAAAAATGTGATGGAAAAACTCTTAAAAAAAGATGCAAAGTACTTTGTATATTATGCTAGCATTCAAGTGCTTTTGATGCTGGTGATTATTCCCTATAGTTTGATTATTGTAGGAGATTTAAAAACAATAGAGGAAGGAAGAATCATACTCGAAGAACAAGGCTATCAAAGAATAGAGTATGTTCAGATGCTGGAAAAAGATATGACCAAAGCGTCTAGTTTAAAAATGTACTATGATATAGAAGATGAGGGTGGAAAAGATAAAATACGAGGCTATGTATTTCATGCTAATAAGAACGGCAAAAAGGAAGTTATTTTTATGAATATGAGTGGTGGGAAATATTATATAGCTGAGGTGTTGAGTGAAAAACTTGTATATGAAAGCAGGTTATAATGGAGCGGCTTACGATTAAAAAATATAGTGTTTTTGCTATAGTATATATGATATCTATCTTTATATCTTATAAGATGATGCTTTCCTATGGTCTTGATTATAGTAAGGATAAAGTTCTTATGATGATTATTGCTATTATGTTTATACTATTTAGCTTTAATATTGTATATTATACAAAAAAAGAAGAAAGACTAGATAGAAAGAAGATGGTCTTTAATTATACTTTTTTATTAGTGATTGTTCTATTACAGCTTTTTCTTACAGAAAATGCAAGAATGTTATACTATGATCTCTGTATTCTTCTTTTACTGGATATTTTAATTTATTTTATAGATAGAAAGAATGTGATAGAAAAATTCTTAAAAAAAGATGCAAAATACTTTGGCTATTATGTGAGTATTCAGCTAGTATTAGTTCTTCTTATTATTCCTTATGGTTTAATTTTCTCATTTGACCTTAAAACAGTGGATGAAGCAAAAGAGATTTTAAGTAATAATGGCTATGAAAATATAGAATTTATAGAGGTTATGGAAAGAGATAGCAAAATAAATATGGAGCTAAAAACAGAATATAATGTAGATGCTAGGATTCAAAAAGATGATTTACTAGGATATTTCTTTACAGCAAAGAAGAATGATGAAAAAGAAGTTATTCTTATGGATTTAAAGGGAGGAAAGGTGCTACATCATTCTAGCATTAAATAAAGAGCTTGTGTAACAAGCTTTTATTAGGGAAGAATTTGTTAAAAAAATAGCAAAGGTGAGGCTATGAATAGAAATAATATAGAACTTGTAATTCAGACAAATCTAGCAAATTGTGTGGATTGCTATAAATGTGTTAGAGCTTGTCCTGTAAAAGCAATAAAAGTAACAGAGGGTCAAGCTAGAATTGAACCAGAATTATGTGTGGAATGTGGTTCATGTGTAAGGGTATGTCCTCAAAAGGCAAAGGTAGGAATTGAAACATTAGAAATGGTAAAAGAAATTATTAAGGAAAATGAAGTGGTAGCCTGTTCTATTGCTCCTTCTTTTGCTTCTTTATTTACCCCTGAAACCATAAAGAAAATTCCGACAGCGCTTAGAAAATTAGGGTTTTCATACGTAGGAGAAACTGCAGAAGGGGCAGATCATATCTCTCATGCAGCAATGGAGATTATTAAGCCAGGGACTGCTTTTACTGCCTGTCCAGCTTTTGTATCCTATGTAGAAAAGTATAAGACGGACTATCTTCCATATCTTTCGCCGATTGTATCTCCTTTAATAGCGCATGCTAAGATTATAAAAAAGAGATTAGGGAATGATGCAAAGGTTATTTTTATTGGACCTTGTATTGCAAAGAAAAAAGAAATTAGAAGGCCAGAATATAAAGGTCTTGTATCAGAAGCGATTACATTTTGGGAGTTCTTTAACTGGCTAGAAGAAGAAAAGATTATTATAGAAGACCTCAAGGAGAGTGAATTTGATGGAGAGGGTGATTTTAGAGTTGCTCGAATGTTTGCACTTCAAGGGGGGATGCTAAATACCTGTAAATTAGATGATAGTCTATGTAATAATGAGGTGCTTCATATCAGTGGATTTAATGAAATCAATGAACTACTGAGTCTTCCTCATGAAGAGTGGAGTTTTGATGTAGTAGAACCTCTTTTTTGTAAAGGTGGATGCATTGGCGGGCCAGCGTATGCGAATAAGAATAATTTTTATGAAAGAAAAAAGGCGCTTCTTAATTACGTTGATATCAGTACAAAATATGGTGAAAATCATTATTATGAAGAGGTGGATTTGAAAACATCCTTTTATAATAGAAATACCACAAAGGGCATTAAAGATGTGAGTGATGAAAATATTGAGAAGGTCTTAAAGATGACTGGAAAAGAAAATCCTGAAGATAGGCTTGATTGTGGTGCTTGTGGATATAATAACTGTAAAGATAAGGCAGCTGCTATTTATTTAGGTCTTGCAGAAGTTTCTATGTGCATGCCAATGATGAGAAAGAAAGCAGAAAAGATGGCAGATAAGATTTTAGATGCTTCGCCAAATGCTATTGTAATACTCGATGAAACGCTTTCGATTACAAAGATGAATGGTGCTTTTCATAAGATGTTCTTATGTTCAGATAAGATTTTAGGTAGGGAGATTTCGTATATTATCGATGATGAAAATTTCTCAAAGGCCTTTGAGACAAGAGCTGTTTGTGAAGGGGTGAAAAATAAATATGGGGTATTATACCATGAATATATTTTTCCTCTGGAAAATGAGATTGTTGGTATCTTAACGGCTGTAAAAAAGAATGTGAATGAAAATAAAATAGAGCAATTAAAGAAAGAAGAGAGTATTAAGCATTTAGAGACGCTTTTAAATAATCAAATGGAGTTTGCCAAATTAATGACGGGTGCTCTTGGTAAATTTTCAGCTGAAAATGAAGATTTTTTAAATAAATTACTTGCTTTATATGAGGAAAAATAGATGATATATATAAAAGAATATGTGAGACAAGAACTGAAAGATAAGATGAAGATTTGTGGTGATACAACGGTCTCTTTTCGATATAAAAATAAATCTTATTTTGCTATTTTTGATGGAATCGGTTCTGGAGTATATGCAAATATTATATCCAATACCATGGCAACAACTTTTAAGGAAAAAATTCTTCGAAACTTTAGCTTTACCAAGGTATGTGAAGATATTGTAGAGTATATTGAAGGGGGAGATCCTAAATCCTCTTTTTATTCTGCTTTTACTGCAGTTTATATTTATAATAATTCAGCTCATTTTTTTGTTTATGAGGCGCCAAATCCCATTATTGAAAGAGAAGGTGTATCCAGTTTATTAAAGCTAAGAAAAGAAGACTGCTATTATACTGGGAAAACAGTTTTAAAAGAAGGAGATAGAATACTCTTTTTCTCTGATGGATTACCAGAAGCGGGAAAGGAAATTGGAGTAGCTGGAGGAATTGGCTCTGAAGGCATTTTAAAGAAGTATAATGCCGTTAAAAAGAGATATTCTATTAAAGAGACAATGGACTATATTTATGATTATTGTAAGGATGTTTCCCTAGGAAAATATGGGGATGATTCTTCCATGATTGTTCTTGAAGCAGAAAAAGCAAAGGTACTCAATTTATTTTCTGGACCACCATCAGCTATGAAGATGGATAGTGATTTTGCAAAGGATTTTTTTACAGTGGATGGAACAAAAGTCATATGCGGCTCAACAACGACTGATATTATAGCAAGAGAGCTTGATTTAGAAGTCAAGACTCTTTATAGAGGAATATCCTTTGCAGATCCTCCGAAATATCATATGGAGGGGGCGGACCTCGTAACAGAGGGTGCTGTTTGTTTAAATCAGGCATTTAATCTGCTTTACAATCAGGAATATGAATTTCCTTCGAGTACGAGTCCAGAGGAACTTTGTAGACTGCTTTTATCTCATGATATTATTTATTTTTATATTGGTAGAGCAGAAAATTTAGCACATAAAGCAATTGTTTTTAAACAATTAGGAATAGAAGAAAGAAATATTATTATTTCAAAACTAGCTAGAATACTTTCTGATATGGGAAAGATTATTCTATGGAAGTATTATTAAGGAGTAAAAATGGCAGAAAAATTTAAAACAAAAAATTTAATTACAATAAGCATATTTATTATCAGTTTTGCACTATGTTTTTATTTTATACTTCATACCAATAAAATACATGGTAATCTAAAGATTTTTCGTATGAGTCCGCTTATTACCGTTCTTGTGATTTCTTTTATGAATCTTTTTGTTTATAAGAATAAAAATAAGCATGATATTAAAGAGATGTCTAAAATAGGAAAGTATATTCTAAGAACATTAACGCTTTTAGTTGCGGCTGCTTTTATTTACTTTAAACCGTATTCAGTAGAAGCTGTTTCGCTTTCTATATTTCTTATTGTGATAACAGCGCTATATGTATTTAAAATAGCTTATAGAATAGATGAATATATAGAAAATGATATAAGGTATTATGTGTATTTTATATCTGGCATAATGATTTTATTTTTTATCATCATTCCTTCTATTTTATTTCAGGCATATGATATAAAAGCGGTCAGTGAAGCTGAAATCATTTTAGAAAGTGAGGGATATACTGATATTACTTATGTAAATCCTATTGAAAAAGAGAAGTCTGTTAATATATTTTTTAAAGAAGCAAAGCCTATAGATACAAAAAAAGGGAGAGATTTAAAAGCATATATCTTTGAAGCAGTAAAAGATGGTAAAAAAGAAGCGATTATTTTAGATATTATGGGTGCTAAAATGCTTGCTCATGATGCAGTAGAGAAGACGAATATAGAATATTATAGAGAGTAGGGGGATTATGAAAGCGATTAAACCGAGTGTAGAGATACTGGATACTATTAATGCTGAAACAGTTTATAAGAAATTGGAACTAATAGGAAGAGTTTGTTATAAAAGTGAAGCAAATATTTCAGATGGAAGTTCAGAAAAATTTCTAAAATCAATTATTCAAAGAGGTCATGAATCTGTTATTGAGCATGAAAAAGTATCTATAAAAATTATCTGTGATAGAGGTGTTACACATGAAATAGTTAGACATAGGATTGCTAGTTATAGTCAAGAGAGTACAAGATATTGTAATTATTCTTTTGATAAGTTTGGTAATGAAATAACTTTTATAAAGCCTTGTTATTGGGAAGAAGGTAGTAAGGAATATACAATTTGGGAAAAGCAGATGAAAGATGTTGAAGCGGTTTATTTTGATTTATTAGAACAGGGTGCCAAACCAGAAGAAGCAAGAGCTGTTCTTCCAAATAGTTTAAAAACAGAAATTGTTATGACAATGAATATTCGTGAATTAAGACATTTTATTAAACTCAGAACATCAAAAGCTTCTCATCCACAGATGAGAGAAGTTGCTAATATATTATTAGATAAATTAAATGAATGTTTACCAGTTCTTTTTGGTGATTTAAAGTAGGAGCAGTAGCTCCTATTTTATGGCATTCTTTTAAGAGAACCTTCATCAAAAGTCCACTCAGGAGTAATAAGGGGATAATTAATGGTATACCAAGGATTATCTTCTTTATTATTAGGATTTTTAAGAATATGAATCTGCTGAGCAGGCATATAGCTTTGAGCTAGTAGAAATAGTTTTTCTCCAGCTTCATTTTCACAAATATCAACAATAATAACGCAGTGTCCAGGACTACCACCCTTAATAAAGATATCACCTATTTTCATCTCTTCATCTTTTATTTCTGTACTTTCTTTTGATACAGAAAGAGTTCCTGCATAAGTAAATAATCTTAAAAGATATTTTCTGAAAGTCTTGTATGTTCTATCATATTCTGCTTTTTTTATCAGCTCTACTTTATTTCCTGAAACAGAAAGTCTAAAACCATCTCTATATTTTTCATAAGGAAATTTATCACCGCTTGTTAGATGATAATTTATCATCTCATCCTTATTATTTTGATAAAGATATTCACATCGTAGTCTAAGTGCTGCATCAGCACACTGCTGAAGATCTACATTGTCTACATCTATATCTAAAACAGCTAGATGAACCTGTTGATTAAATTTTTTATCTCCATTATATAAAAGCACAGGACTTTTATCTTCTAGAAGCTTTATATTTCGAATAAACTCACCGTATTCATCTGTTTCTATTCGTTTAAATCCATTTGGCACATTAAATCTATCTTTAATAGTCATCCCTTTAGGATTAATATAATTTATTTTTATTTCTTTTTTTGTATTATCTACTTTGTTTACTTCATCTACTTTCTGTGTCGTATTTTTTTCTTCTATTACTTTTTCTGTTTCTTTTGGAATGTCATTTATCTTCGTATTTTCTTGGCAAGAAAAAAGAAAGAATACTAAAATTAATATAAAAATTTTCTTATTCATGTTGCCTCCTTGTATTATACAAAATGATAAATGGAATTGTTGACAAAATCAAACTGTTAATATATAATATATACAAATATAACAGTTTAGATAAAAGGAGGGAGAAATGAAGAAAATAGTACAAAAAAGTCTGATATTATTTCTTATTTTATGTTTAGTGTTTGTAACAGTAGGATGTAGAAAAGAAAATGTTGCTGTTAGTGAAAACTCTTCTAATAATGTAGAACAAATACCAGCGAAAAAAGATGAAGAATTATTGAATTTATCTAATTTAACAGAGCAAGAAATAGATAATCTTGAATTATTAGGTAGAATATGGGGTTTTTTAAAATATCATCATTCTACTATTGCAAAAGGTGTTTATAATTGGGATGAGGAGCTTTTTAAATTTCTTCCAAGCTATCTAAAAGTAGAAAGTACTGCAGAAAGAGATGAGCTGTTTATTAAATGGATTGATTCATTTGGGGAAATAAAAGAATCTACACCAATACCTGTAGATGAAAAATCTTTTTTAAAACCAGATTTAAAGTGGATTGATGATCAAGATGATGCTTTAAAAAACAAATTATTATTTATTTATAATAATAGATTTCAAGGATTAAATCATTATGTTACGATGACAGTTGGTGTTGGAAATCCTAAGTTCACTAATGAAAATGCATATTCTGATAAGACATTTCCTGATGCTGAGTTTCGATTATTATCACTTTATCGATACTGGAATATGATTTATTATTTTTATCCCTATAAGTATTTAATGGATGAAGATTGGAATATCAAATTAAAAGAATATATCCCTAAATTTATAGATGTAAAAAATGAATTAGAATATGAATTAATAGCACTTCAGTTAATTGGTGATATTCATGATACACATGCTAATATATGGGGTGGTGATGATAAAATTAAAGAGTGGAAAGGATTATATTTTCCACCTGTTCACCTTCGTTTTATAGAAGATAAATTAGTTGTTACTGATTATTATAATGAAGAATTAAAAGAAGAAACTGGATTACAAATTGGTGATATTATTACAAAAATAGAGGGAAAAACGATTGAAGAAATTATAAAAGAAAGAGAAGTTTATTATCCTTCATCTAATCATTCTGTTATGCTAAGAGATCTTTCATTTGATCTTCTTCGCTCAACAAAAGATACGATTGATATTGAATATATTTCAAAAGATGAAAGTGTTAAAAACAAAACTTTACAGCTCTATTTAGAAGATAGTCTTGATATATATTTTATGTATCGAGATAATAAAGGAAAAGCTTATAAAATGCTTGATAATAATATTGGTTATATTACGCTTGATAATATTAAAGAGGAAGATATTCCTGCAATAAAAGAAGAGTTTAAGGATACGAAAGGAATTATTCTTGATATTCGTAATTATCCATCACTCTATGTTCCTTATAGTTTAGGTTCTTATTTTGTTTCATCAACAGCTTCTTTTGTAAAATTGACTTATGGAAATGTTTATAATCCTGGAGAATTTAAATTTACAGAAAATATGGAGTTAGGAAGTGAAGGAGATACTTATAAAGGGAAATTAATTGTGCTAGTGAATGAACTATCTCAAAGTCAAGCAGAATATACAGCACTTGCATTTAGAGCAGGAGATAATACAACGATTATTGGAAGTCAAACAGCAGGTGCAGATGGTAATGTGTCAGAGATTATGCTTCCAGGAGGATTAAGAACTTATATTTCAGGGCTTGGTGTATATTATCCAAATGGAGAAGAAACACAAAGGATTGGAATAGTTCCCGATATAGAGGTTAAGCCTACTATCGAAGGAATTAGAATGAAAAGAGATGAATTACTTGAAAAAGCAATTGAAATTATATTAGAAGAATAATAGTGTTTTTTCAATGATTAGAAAATAGAATTTATAGATTTTGTCCCAAATATTATATAGTATTTGGGACAAAGTATTTTTAAATAAAAAAGATTATAAAAGTAAATTCCAGGAAAAACATAGAGTATTTATCTGTAAAAAATATAATATTTGCCAATAATTATTTGACAGTAACTTTTCAACTAAACTGATTGATAGGGAATCGTAATTATGTTACAATAAATTAAATGTTATGTTATTTTAGGAAGGAGTTATGTATGGAGAAGAAGCTTGTGGAAAAGAAACTTGGAGCCCGTATTTTAACGAAGAGTGAAATGAAAATGGTACTGTCAACATATGATAAATTGAAAGAAGAAATAGAGAGTATCAGAAAAGAATCATGGGAATATAATTTATCTTCTGATATTCAAAATCAAAAGACAAATAATATAGGGATACTTGGTTCAAGGGGAAGTGGTAAAACTTCAATAATAAAAACTCTTATAGAGGATTTGAAAGTTCAAGATTCAAATTATAAAAAAGATAACAATTTAAAATGTGGTAAAAATATTATCTTGCCAATAATTATACCTGAAACAATATCTGAAAACAGTAATATTATGGCTATAATATTAGGACTTTTTAAACCTATTGTTGAAAAAATTAAAAATATTTATAATAATCAAGATAGAAAATCATGGCAAATTGATAAATTAGAATTAGAAAAAAATATGATGAATTGTTGAAAAAGTTTTGTTTTATACAACCTGAATTTAAAACTGTTCATGTAAATAATTATACTACTGAAAATGATTATGTGAATAAAGCTTCTAATATATATGAAGCGGATATAAATTTTTCGCAAACTTTTAATGATTTTATAAAATTATTATTAAGTGTAAAAGTAGATATGGATAATAAATTTACAGAAATCGAAAATAAAGAAAGACTTATTTTTATATTTATAGATGATATAGATTTAAGTACACAAAGGTCAGTAGATGTTGTAAAAACATTATTAACATATATATCACATCCTAGAATAATAACAGTAATATCTGGTGATTTAAATACATTTGAAGAGGCTTTAACATTAGATTTTTTAAGAAAAGAAAAAGGATTATCTGAGGGTTTATTGAATCAAGAATTTGTTGATAATTCTAAAGTAAAACAATTCTTAGCAAGAAAAAAAGAGCTTAGTTATGAATACTTAAAAAAAATATTACCTCCTCAGTATAGATATAATGTAAAAAAGTGGTCTGATCATAATAAAGGAGATTATCATATCAGTTTATTTGATGAAAATAAGAAAGAAAAACCACATATTACTTTATCAGAATTATTATATGATTGCTTTAATCATCTTGAAAATCCACCCATTTTTAAATACTATACTTTTAAAGATAATCAAGAAAAAGAACTTAAAAATATACCTGAGATATTTAGCATATTTGATTCTTCTTCAAGAGGTCTCAATAATATTTATAATATTCTTTTAACTATAAGAGAAAAATATGCTTTTCTTACTGTGGATAAATTATCTGGGGATATTATGGAGAAAAGTTCTGTATATAAATATTTGTTTGAAGATATTAAAATTTTATTAGAAACGATAGTTGTTACCAGTCCTGATTTAAATAGTTATAGAGGTGAATTATTAGAAAATATTTTAAATTTTGGTGCGGATTTTAATACCACTAATTTGAATATGCAAGGGTTTTATAATATAATGTTTGAAAATTATACAATTGAATTTGATATTAAATTTAAAATATTTATTTTTATTGATTTTGTTATTAGAATTTTAAATAAAAGTGATTTGTTTAATGAAATTGAGTACATACATAGTAAGGCTCTTAATATAGCTTATTTGATAAATAAGAGTGAATTTTTACAGAATATAAATAGTAATAAAAAATCAGATTTACATGATGAGGCAAAAAAAGTTGCCAGAGAAATTGTTAAGGAAATGAACCAAGAGGGAAAAATACTTAATTTTCTTGATTTTCAAGAAGTGATTATTGTAATGCAATATATTAGAAATAATTTAGGATCTTCTGAAAATTTGACACTGTATAATTTTATTTATGATGATATGGATTATATGGATTGGCTTTCAATTTTTTTATACAAGATGGTCATTTCTAAATCGTTATCTATTCAAAAGAATAAGAATAAAATCATATACAATATGGTGAAAAATAATTCTTTTGGATATCAGAATTATTTAAATGATAAAATCATTGGAGAATTACCTGCTATAGTTTCTATGATATTTGATGATTTACTAGATAAAATAATAAGCTTCGATTCTGATATTTATGAAAAAGAAGATAAAATATATTTAAGTAAGGCAACTGATGAATATATATCAAAACAAAATTATGATGAGTTATTATTTAATTCATTAGCTAAATGTTTTGATGATAAAATATTTATAAGAAATTTTTTAATTGATATTAATGATAAAAAAGAATATTATCATAGTATTGCTGAAGAAGAAAAAGAAATATTAAATATTATATTTGCAATCAATAAATATAATTTATTTTCTGAGAATCATTCTGAACAAGTAATTGAATATGTTAAAAAAAGGATTATTTTGTTAAGTAAAGATATAAAACCTATTAATTTAGATACGAGGGTGGATATAAATAATATAAAAGATTCTTATAATAATTTTGTTAATTCTTATAAAGGTTCATCAAATACGCTTGCTAAACAACTTGAAAAAACTATAAAAGAAAAGGTTGATAATTCTGTTGATTATTATATAAGTTTTAAAGATTATATATTATTAAAATATGAAATTTTTAAGTTGAGTTCAAATAAATCTGCAAGTTATGGCGTGTTAGAAGCTCAAATAATGTTAAATGATTTAAAAAAATCCGAATTTCTATTGTCAGATTTTAGTGAAATTTTTTATATGTGGTTACATATATATGGATGGATTAAAATTTCAAAAAATCCAAATATATATGATATTGATATTCCTGATTATAGATTTCTTAATTTGGTTAATATTGGAGTTAACAAATTCTTAAATGAAAAAAGAGAGGGAAATAGTATATTAGCATTTAAAAATAAATTAATAAACGATGTGTCAGAAGAGACTTTAGACAAATTTTTCCGTGAATTAGGAGATTATGATGCTTAATGATGATATAAATATTTTTTTAGGAATGTTTTCATATCCTTTTACACATGTTGATTTTCTATTTAAAGATAGCCTTCAGAATTATTATAATAAAATTAATTCATCTGTAAATTATAAAGAAGATAAGGAAGAGTTAAGGAAAAAATTCTGTGATTTTATAAGGAACAAATACAATATATACACATATGATGAAATATATCTTTATTTAGATAAATGGTATCTTTATCCAAGATATGAAAATAATATATTAAAAAAATATGATAGTTTTGATATAATATTTGAGCATTTAGAATCGTTTGCAAAATCTTTTATATCACAGAGAGATGGTAAAATAATTTATAAATATTGGGAAAATAAAGATGATAATAAATTTTTAGGTGGTTTTTCATCCAGTAATAAAATATATTTGTTTCATAGTTTAAATAGACTTATTCCTTTGGATATTTTGGTTATTATTTACATGCATATTAATAATAAAGATATTTATGAATTAGATGGCAATTATGGCAATATAGAAGTATCTGATATATTACTTGATAAAATAATGGAAAAAGGAGTTGCTGAGAATCATTTACATAAGGGTGTTGCTGTTTCATTTCTTACTGCTTGGGATAAATATATGCAGCCACTTGATGAAATTGATATTAAAAATTTACTTGATTTTAAAATTGTAGGTAGAGATTTTGATAATATAAAAAGCTCAGCTAATATTTTTCTTATATTATTAGCAAACTTTATGAGAACGATAATACTATTAAAAATAAATTTAATTACGGATTTTAATTATAAATCTGATAATTATAATAATAATTCAAAAATTAGATTACACAATGAAAATTTAGATTCTGCTATTTCTTATTTGATAAAATCTTTTGTAGATGGAGATTTAAAGGAACAGTTGAAATATTTTTGTAAGAATTCTCCTACAACAGAAGAACCTGAATGGGATTTGTTTGAAGGAATGTATCTAAAGTTATTAGGTTCTTCTAGTATAGATTGTATGAGTTTTAAAAATATATTAGGAAAATCTTATGTAAAAAACACAACAGATGAAAATTTGTTTCTTTATATTACTTTGGATTATATTTATAATAATCGTGATGATAAAGAAAATAAGAACAATAAAGAAATAATAAAAAATTTATTCTTAAATTATCTAAGGATAAAAAATCATTTTTATCAATTGGTAGTTCAACAAAAAACAATACATGGTCTTAACTTTTTTCAAGAAGAATTTTATTATAAGAACTCAAATTTTAGTAAATTAAATAGAGAGTTTGATTGGTCAAAAGCTTTGAAAGAACAATTTCAAAATAAAAATTTAAAAAAATTAGAATTAAGAGCAACAATAGGTAATAAGGAAACCGACTTTAAGGTGGGTGTAAATAAATTTTTAAAAGCATATTTGAATATTTTACATGAAGATTATTGTTATTTCAAAGTTGTAAATGGTAAAAAGAAATATAAACCAAGATTGCCGTTTCCTAGAGTAGGATTAGTATTTCATTTAATAAAAAAAGAAGAGGATATAGATTATATTAATAGTTGCTGTAAAAAATATATTAGGTACAAAAATTTATATACTATTTATGAAAAAGAAATAAATATATTAAATGAACTTAGAAGTTCAGATGGTGTGTATAATAGATATTTATTAGGGATAGATATTGCAAGCCTTGAAAATGCAGTTCCTACATGGGTATATGTGAATATATTTGAAAAAGCTAGAGACAGTATTAATGAAAGAGTAGGAAGAAATAGTAAAAAAAATCAAAGTCTTGGTTTTACTTGTCATGCAGGAGAAGATTTTAGACATTTAATGTCAGGACTTAGAAGAATATATGAAGTAATAAATCACCTTAAATTTCATTCCGGAGATAGAATAGGACATGGTGTGGCTTTGGGTTTAGATGTTGAAAGATGGTGTTTTCAGAATAATACAATTATTATACCTCGAATAGAGGCACTTGAAAATTATATTTGGGTATATGATCTTTTAAGAACTAATGATGATAATTTGTCTATTGGTAATTTAGATTTTATTGAAAAACAGATATATAAATTATCTAGTGAAATATATGGATGTAAAGATCCTATAGGAATAAATATATTAATAGATGCATATAAAGAATTATTTAATGGTCAGATTTTAGAAGATAATTATATAAATTCTAAGTATGAAAAATTTATAGAAGATTATCAGCAAAACCAATCAGAATTTGTATGGACTGTGGATAGACTTATAGCTGCTAGATATCATTATAGTTTTGTGCATAGAATGAATGAACCTATTCATATTAGGATAGAAGAACAAGAGTTTAAAATAATAAAAGTAGTTCAAGATATAGTTAAAAAAGATATTAATGCTAAGGGAATCATTATTGAAATAAATCCATCTTCTAATGTTGTTATAGGTGATATTGATACTATGAAGGAAAATCAAGTTTATAGTATTAACAATTATGGGTATAAATTTGATAATGTTATGGTTTGTATAAACTCGGATGATCCTGCTATATTTAATACGAATGCTGCTAATGAACTTGGATATATTTATTTTGGAATGCTAGAAAGAGATTCGAATAGAGAAAATGCATTGCATTGGGTTGATAAATTAAGAGAAAATGGTATGCTAGCTAGTTTTATAAGAGGAAGAGATAGCGATGAGATAATTTTGATAGAATTAGAAGAGTTTGTTGATAATATTTAAGTATTCATGTTATAATTTATTCTGGAAATGAACTTTTTGGAAATAAAAAATAAAAAACTTTCAAAAAACACTTGATTTTAATTATTAAAACCTATATAATTACTTAGTATGATATTTATACATATACCGCACTGAACGGGTCATGAAAACGAAAGTTACCTTTGAAGGCGAGTCTTAAAAATGAGGAGGTGGAAAATATGTATGCAATAATCGAAACAGGCGGAAAGCAATACAGAGTCCAAGAGGGTGATGTATTAAACATTGAAAAGTTAGAAGTAGCTGAAGGTGAAACAGTAAACTTTGATAAAGTATTAGCTGTATCAAATGGAGATAACTTAACAATCGGAAGTCCAGTTGTTAATGGAGCTACTGTTAGCGCTACTGTTGAAGGAAATGGTAAAGCTAAGAAAGTTATAATTTTCAAGTATAAAGCAAAGAAAGATTATAGAAAAAAACAAGGTCATCGTCAACCTTTTACAAGAGTAAAAATCGAAAAGATTAACGCTTAAAATGACAAAGATAGAAATTGGCTATCAAAGAGAAAATGTACTTTATATCAGTGCTAGTGGACATGCAGATTCTGCACCACATGGTGAAGATATCGTATGTGCAGCAATATCTGTATTAATGCAGACTCTTGTGAATAGCTTAGAAGAAGTAGGTGGTTTTATGCCGCTATATACCATTGATGAAGATGGTTATATCGCTGCAAAGCTTCCGAAAAGTATTACAGATCTCGAGTTTGAAAGAGCTCAAGTAATCTTTAATACAATAATTGTTGGATTAAAAGGGATAGAGGAAGTTTATCCCGAATATATAAAACTCTTAAAAATGGAGGTGGAGAGATGATTAAATTTAATTTACAGATCTTTTCTAGTAAAAAAGGAGTAGGTTCTTCTAAAAACGGTCGTGATTCTAATGCTAAGAGACTTGGTGTTAAGAGTGCAGATGGTCAGTTTATTTCATGCGGAACAATAATCGTAAGACAAAGAGGAACTAAGATTCACCCAGGTAACAATGTTGGAAGAGGTGGAGATGATACTTTATTCGCTTTAACTGATGGCGTTGTAAAATTTGAAAGAAAAGACAAAAAAAGAAAACAAGTTAGTGTATACGCAGTTTAGAATTTAACCCATCGTTGATGGGTTTTTTTTAACAAGACTAACTATTAAAGAAAGTCAAGTAAAAGAACAAAAGATATAAATATTTATATTAAAGTAGCAATGAGTTAATCATTGTAATCGGAACTTTGAAAATTGCATGACAAAAAGAGCATCATATTAGGTGCTCAAAAAAGAAGATATGGAAAGAAAAAGTTAAACTGCTTTAATGTATTGTTGTTTAGACTTTTCTAGATGATAAATAACTCTAACGAGTTTCTTAGCTGCATGAGATATAGCAACGTTATAATGTTTACCTTCAGCGCGTTTTTTAGCAAGGTATGAAGCAAACGTCGGATCCCAGTTGCAAACAAATTTAGTAGCATTAAATAAAGCGTATCTAAGATATTTAGAGCCTCGTTTTTCCATTTTAGAATGTGGGCTATCAAATTGACCTGATTGGTATGTTGTAGGTGAAAGACCTGCATAAGCAAGTATTTTATCTGGTGAATTAAATCTAGAGAAATCACCTATTTCAGCA
>PDWI01004370.1_pt1 | contig 19053 bp, 19 predicted proteins | sample 1430891 | NCBI WGS metagenome assembly PDWI01 (sample SAMN01162508, study PRJNA174530) | Oral metagenome, whole genome shotgun sequencing project. | biome: Marine environment; feature: Marine mammal; material: Swab sample of the gingival sulcus; isolation source: swab sample of gingival sulcus...
GTCTACATGGAGGTCTAAGTCTATCCCCCTCTCCTCTTCCAATTTATCTAAGGCATCGGATAGCTCTTTAACAGGCTCATACTTACCAGTAAAAGTTAATCCCATGGTGGTAACGACACCTATTGTGTTTTCATCTATATATTCTAGCATAGACTCTGCATTCATATACAAACGCTCTTTTTCCATTGAGATTTCCCTGAGTTCCACGTCCCAATATCTGGCAAATTTGTGCCAACAAACCTGCACAGGCCCACAAACTATATTCGGCTTAGAATAGTCTTTATTCTCCGCCTTTCTCTTATCCTTCCATCTGTATAACATAGCCATTCCGCCTAGCATGCTGGCTTCTGATGAACCGACAGTTGAAGTTCCCACTGCATTTTCCTTACTATGCCATAGGTTTGATAGAATTTGTACGCATCTAGCCTCTATTTCCGCTGTCTGAGGATACTCATCCTTATCTATCATATTCTTACTTATAGATAAATCCATGATTTCGTGAACCTGTTTCTCATGGTAGGTCTGACAAAAAGTGGCTAGGTTCTGCCTAGCATTACCATCCAAGAACAATTCTTCTTTTATCAGCTCTTTAATAATCTCAGGGTCACTTTCAGAATTTGGCATATGATACTTTGGCAATTCAAAATCCAAGTTTGGACTACTAAATAATATTTCCCTTTCAGAATCTCTATGTTTTTTATGAACACTCATTATTTGGCTCCTTTTTATTTTTATCCAAAAAACATTTTTCAATCAATTTTATCAATTTGCGAATAGAAATTCAAGTTAAGATTAAGCGTTAAATAATTACCTAGACTGGACAAAAGCTCATTTTAATTGTAAAATTATCTTGTCGTCCTACAATGAGTATAAAAGGAGAGAAGAGTATGAGATTATCAAATACGAGCAGAAATTTAAAAGCTTCCCCAATTAGAAAATTTATTCCATACGCAAATGATGCAAAGGCAGAGGGAGTTACCGTATACCATTTAAATATTGGTCAACCAGATATTAAAACACCACAAGAATTCTTCGATGCTATCTGTAATTTTAATGAAGATGTCATTAAATACGAGGATTCAAATGGTTTGTATGAACTGAGGGAAGAAATATCTAATTACTACAAAAGATACGACTTAGATTTCGAAATCGAGAACATCATCATAAACAATGGTGGCTCAGAGGCCTTACAAATGGTATTTACGAGTATTTGTGACCCAGGTGATGAAATAATAGTAGTTGAACCTTTTTACACGAATTACAATTCTTTCGCTGTGCTGAGCGGTATCAACATGAAGGCAGTTAGTGCTAACGCTGATAATGGATTTGCTCTTCCAGAAAAAGCTGTTTTTGAAAAAACGATAAATGATAAGACTAGAGCCATCTTAATTTCAAATCCAGGTAACCCAACTGGTGCTATTTATAGCAAAGAAGAATTAGAAATGCTGAAAGAGCTAGCATTAGAGCACGATTTATTTATTATATCTGATGAGGTTTACAGAGAATTTGCCTACGAGGGCTTGAAAGTTACTAGTATGGCATCTTTTAAAGAAATTGCAGACAGAGTAATAATCGTGGACTCTATTTCAAAGAGATTTTCTGCCTGCGGTGCTAGAATAGGAAATGTAGCATCTAAAAACAAGGAATTGATGGCTACCCTATTAAAGTTTGCCCAAGCTAGACTATGTGCTCCTACACTGGAACAAATTGGTGCTGCTGCCCTATATAAAATGGATCCACATTATTTTGATGAAATTCTAAAAGAGTATGAGAACAGAAGAAATACCTTATATGAGGGATTGATGAGCATAGATGGAATCAAATGCAAGAAACCAAGAGGGGCTTTTTATGCAGTAGTAGACCTTCCTATTGATGATGCCGAGGATTTTGTCATCTTCATGCTGAGAGATTTTAGGGATAATAACGAAACTGTCATGCTCACACCAGCACAAGGATTTTATAAAACAGATGGCCTTGGAAAAAATCAAGTTCGCATGGCGTATATACTAGAAGTTCCTAAGTTAAAGAGATGTGTCGAGCTTTTAGATAAGGGCTTAAAAGCTTATCACAATAGATAAACACTCAAACATATTAGATATAAAAAAACAGCCAAATGGCTGTTTTTTTTGATTCCTATTCTAATATGGGCATCCCACTATTATATAAAATTTTCTTGAACTTATCTAAAAAGCTCGCTTCACCAAAGGTGTTAATCTTAAAAAACATAGCCTGCGATCCGCCAGAAGTTATAGCAGATAACTTCACTTCATTTTCATCACCAAGCATGGTAAGAGTCAAACTCAATCTGTTTCCACCGATAAAACTATATCGCTCAAAAACTCTAACCACACACCTTGTATCTCCAAAAAGCATATCACTTGAATCTTCTAAATCCGCCGTTACGCTTCCAGAGAGTATCCCTTCGGTAATGGTTCTTAGGACGTTAGTAAAACCAGCTTTGACCGTACATTCATACTTAGCCATAATTTCGTTTTTTCCTCTAATCCTTTTTCATTCTTAAAAATGGCATTACTTCGATTTTTTTCGAAGATGTTCTAACTTTTTCTTCTTTATCCCTAGGAGCTTCACTCTCCATTTCTTTATCTTCAGAAATGCCTTCTTCACTATCGCCTTGTTTTTCCACTTCAGAAACGACAGCTCTAGAATCTGCACTATCATAAGGTAAACTCATACCCTTGGTATTATTTTTCAAGCTTAGCTTCTGATCTTCTGGACTAAAACCAGTGATAAGAGCAGTAACATACACATCATCACCCAAGTTAGGGTCTATGGCAGAACCCGTTATAATTTCAGCATCTGGAGAAGCGTACTTACCGATAGCATTAGTCACATCATTAACCTCATGCATAGTAAGATTAGACCCTGTAATGTTAATGATGATGCCTTTAAATCCATCAATAGATATATCTAAAAGCGGAGAATGTATAGCCTTCTCTACAGCATGTAATGCTCTGTTCTCCCCAGAAGCCTTCGCCATGCCCATGTGAGCTAAACCGCCATCTTTCATGATAGTCTTAACATCCGCAAAGTCTAGATTAACGATACCAGGTATAGTTATCATATCTGTGATACCCTGTATCCCCTGTCTGAGAACATCATCAGCCATAGAGAATGCATCCAATAAGAGGGTATCCTTATCTGTCATATCCAAAAGCTTATCATTAGGGATAACAACCAAAGTATCTACATTTGACTTTAATTTCTCTATCCCCTCTTGTGCTTTTTTATTTCTTTGACTACCTTCCGATGTAAAAGGACGAGTTACAACACCGACAGTTAAAACACCCAAGTCTTTGGCTATATTTGCTATAACAGGTGCAGCACCAGTACCAGTACCACCGCCCATGCCAGCGGTAACAAATACCATATCACAGTCTTTAACTAACTCGCTAATTTCAGAATGATTCTCTTCCGCTGCTTTTTCTCCCACTTTAGGATCTCCACCAGCACCAAGCCCTTTCGTTAGGCGCTCACCAATTTGGACTTTTCTCTCTGCAAGTGCTGTATTCAAGGCTTGTTTATCTGTGTTTGCAGCGATAAATTCTACCCCTTTAACACCTGACTCAATCATTCTGTTAACAGCACTATTTCCGCCACCGCCTACTCCAATAACCTTAATTTTAGCTATGCTAGAAACTGCTTCATCGTATTCAAATGAACTTCTTTGTTCTTCTTGATTATTTTTTTCATTTCCTGCCGGATTTTTTTCATCGTACTCGATCACGTAAGTCCTCCTTTAGCCACACATTTCTCATGGCATTCTTTATTATTTTTACCTTTCTACTATATCATATTTAATGTGAAATTGTCATCATGTACTAGCAATTTTTTTTTAATTTTTAGTGTTTTTTTCGTTTCTTTATGCTTGAATAATATAATATCCTTCTCTCGTGCTTTCTAGTGTATATTTTCTTTACCTTTTTGTCGAATTTCCTAACTTTTATTAAAACCCTTCTTATGATGGATATGTTTGAAAAAATTCTAGTTCCGAATACAAATATCGCAGCATAATAAAGTGGCAATGATAACTTATCACCTAAGTACGCCAAAATCATAGCCACAATAGTATTTAAAATAAACCCACTTAAAAAAATCTTAGAATCATACTTATTTTCTAAATTTGACCTGATAGCTCCTAAAACAGCATCAAGGGAAGCAAAGATACCCACCACAAAGTAAAGCGAAAGAGCCTCATCACTGGGTACTGGCAAAAACAATCCCAACACTATGCCAAGCAATATAGCTAATATAATAAAAAGCAAATCATTCCTCCCTAATAAAACCATACTTATAAGTCTTAGAGCCTCTATACCCACCTATTTCAACCTTACTACTAGTGATAAGCTCGTATTGTATTCCATATTTCATTAAATTAACACCATAAGAATCATGATCTAAGAGTTTTTTAGCCAATGTATACTTATCACCTATAGCCTTTATAACATAAGGTCTAGACTGCTGAATACCATTAATTCGTATCGTAGGCCCATTACAAACAACCTCACTGATACCCATAATTATTCGATTATCATTAATAGAGATAGCCTCTGCACCTGCATTTCTAAGTTCATTTACCAAAGTTCTCACGTCCACATCGTGAACAATCAAGTTCAAGGGGTTTTCTTCATCCACCAACTCTCTTATACCATCATCTACTATGATGATAACACCTTCTCCTTCTAAGGCTGAAAACCCTGCAAGTTCTTTATACTTTTCTATTTCTTTTTTGTACTTTAGTTTTTTCTCTTTGCCACTAAATTTATGATTTCTATGCTCCTCTATCTCTTTCCTAGTTCTCTCAATTTTCTTTTTTAAATCACCTATGTATAATTCTTCTTCCGTGATTTTATCTTTGTACTCATAAACGTGTTCTACAGAAACATAAAAGAAATCTTGGTTTATAATTCTCAATCCAAAAACAGATAATAAAGCGAACAAAAAAACGAACAAGGTCAAATTCAAATTTTTCTTATAAAATCTCTTCCCGTTTTTTTCAATATAATTCTTCATAATACTACGTTACATCTTATAATTCTTTTTCTTCTACAGGTTTGGCATATTTCCAATCAATAATCTTATTTGAGCCCATGATTCTCAAATCATTCAATTTATTAATCTCACAAAAATACCCACGTTTTCTGATGATATCAATAATACCAAAACGCTGTTCTAAGGCAGTAGCCAATACATCTTTATTTCCTATCGCCTTTATAATATATGGGGGTTTTAAAGAGACACCGTTAACCAAAATATGGTCATCGATACCTCTTATTTCACTTCCTGATATATATCTCTGGTCATTGATAGAAATAGCTTCTGAACCAGCAGCATTCAGTTCATTCACTAAAAATAGAATCAAGTTATAGTCCTGCGCTATGTCGGTCTCTTTTACTTCGTCTTCACTAGGAGAATTATCCAAGTAAACAGCTACACCCTCACCCTGTAAGTTTGTGAAACCTGCAAGCATCTTAAAATTATTCAAATCCTCATTTAGCGTACTGATAGCTAAATCGTCATCGACTTCCTCTAAGATCAATTTATCTAGTTTTTCTTGAAGCTCATTTACCTTCTTTGTAAGCAATTCTTTTTGATTATGTAAATCTTCGAGTTCACTTTTCATCTTGCTTAATTTTCTGGTGGGAATCATCCCATTTAAGTAATTTTTATCAATCAGTTTATACTGACTTGCAATCATAAGACCGAGTAAAAGAGCTACAAAAGATATCAACAAATATTTTTTTTTCAATTTCATCTCCATAAGCAAATTCAAGTAAATTATACTTATTATTTGAATGTTTCATAAACATAGTGGTTTTTTCTAGATACATTTATTATTCCGCTAGTTATTCCCTTTTCACAAAGATTATTATATATGGCAAGAGCCTTAGAAAATTTTTCTTCTATTTCACTACCATCACCAAAATTCATTTGATACTTAGGGTTTATTTCATGAATTATCTTATCCCCTTCAACAACTATGTTAGGTTTCATGCCTTTAGTGGCAAATAAATTTTCATTCTCTATAATCAATAAGTATAAATTAACCGCATTAACTAATATAAAATCATTTTCCGTAACAATAGGTTTCCCTATCCTAGCTGATTTAACAATGACGCCAGCTATCGTTCCCAATTTTTCGTCTTTTTTTTCGCTTATGTATAGAACATATCCATCTTTATCGAGAATAATATTAGAATGAGCACTCGTTAAGGATATGATAGGACGCCTCCAAGTTATTTCTACCCGAAGTTTGCAAAAAAAATCTTTATCTATAGAAACTGATTCAATTAATCCTGTAGAAATTAGCTCTTTTTCGAAATTTTCAGAGTCAAACAAGAAAAAATTATCATCTACTTCAAGCAATTTCATATCAAAGTTAGCGTTTTTTTCTCCTCTTTCAAGCAAAACCACTTCCCTAACCTTAAATAATGGTGTTAATAACAAGAGCAAAACGAATGCTACGGCAATCAATATAAATATGAACTTTTTTTTCTTTGACATTTGAACCTCTATCTTAAATTATAATCATAAATCAAAGACATGATAGAAGAAAGTGCATTTTCTCGAATTCTTTTTCCGTAAGCTTCTCTCATGGCTTCCAACCTATCCTTATGGCTGCTTAAATCTACAAGAAGTTTTCTAAATTCATCCCTATCTAAATCATTCTCGTTTAGAACGACTGTCCCCCCAATCTTATCGAAAGCTCTAGCATTATGAGTTTGGTGGTCTCTAGCCACATTCAGTGAAGGTATTATGATACCTGGGAGTTCTACCATTGCCATTTCAGCTAAACTAATCGCCCCTGCCCTAGCTATCATCAGGTCAGCCGCAGCCATTAAATTCGGCATATCACTGACATAGGGCAAAATAGTCACCCTATCACAATAATTTGACATGTCATATTCTTCTTTATAAATCTCATCATAGAACTTGCCACATATATGGACATACTTTAGCTGAGGATTATCTCCCACTATTTCGGCAACATCCACCGACAAATCATTAATGGTTTTAGCTCCATTAGAACCACCCATTGAGATAATCAATATTTCGTCTTTTTCCAAGCCCATTTTTTTACGAGCCTCTTCCCTGTCAACCGATGAAAAATCCATCCTAACAGGGTTCCCAGTAAAATACAATTTATTTTTGTGCTTTTCAAAGTATTCAAAGGATTCTTTATAGCTATAGAGTATCCTATCTACATATCGTGATAAAAACTGTGTACTGAGGCCTGGGACCACGTTTTGCTCGTGTATCATTGTATCTATTCCCAAAAAATGTGCCATTAAAACAACTGGCCCTGAAACAAAGCCACCCATCCCAATCACTAAATCTGGTTTAAACTTCTTCATTATGTAAAGCGTTTCAATCAAGGCTTTAATGAAGTAAAAAAAAGATACGATGCAATATATATAGTCTCCACGCCTGAATCCCCTAGCACTAATTTCTCGAAAATTTAGCTCAGACTCCTCTAAAAGACTATGCTCTATGCCAAACTTGCTACCTATGTACATCTTTTCGCAATCTGGCATCGCCTTATCTAATTTATCATAAATTGCTCTAGCAGGATAGATATGACCACCTGTTCCACCACCAGAAATAATAAGTCTCAATTATTAATATCCTTTCTGTTTCTCTATATTATATCTTCTTTCATTGTTACTCGTCGAAATATTTAATACCACACCTAAAAGCAATAATAAAACCAGCAAAGAACTCCCCCCCTTACTGATAAAGGGAAGGGTTATTCCCGTCGTAGGTACTAATGCCAATGCCACGCCGACATTCACAATAACCTGTAACGAAATTAATATACCAGTTCCCGCAGCAATAGTAAAGCCAAAAACATCATGACACTCCATCGCTATCTTAAAAATTCGATAAACGAGGAAGGCAAACATGGATAAGATAATTAGAAAACCAACAAAGCCAAACTCCTCCACAACGATAGAAAAAATAAAGTCAGAATATGCTTCTGGAAGCCTCAACTTACTGAAGTCACTCATCCCAAGTCCCTTTCCAAAGACCTCTCCTGAACTGATAGCGTAGATTGAATTCATTATCTGCCTTTTTTGGTCTGTAAAAACATAATTTCTATCAAAGACCGTGTCTTTCCAAATAGTAATTCTAGGCATTCTATAACTTTCAGCATATACCAAGACGACAGCTAAAATAATACCCAAAATAATGATGAATGAAATGTGTTTGAAGTTTGCACCCGCCACATACAGTATCCCTACAATCAAGGTACTCATCAAAGCGACCGTAGCCAAGTCCTTTTCAGGGATGGCTAAAGCGATAAAAATTGAATTAGAAAAGAGAATAATTAAGAGCTTCTTCAAATCTCTAATATCATCACCAAATTTATCGGCAAACCAAGCTATGATGAAAATTATTGTCGCCTTTGCAAATTCAAGCGGCATTATGGTTATTCTATCCCCTAACTTTATCCACCTTTTTGCACCTAAAAACTCACTGCCACCTATCATAACATAAATCATTAATACAGCTGTAAAAAATGCTATATATTTAACCAGTCTTTTAATCGCCTCATAGGGAAAAAAAGAAACTAGAAGCATCAAAAATAAACCTACACCAGCATATATCAAGTTCATTTTAAAATAGTGATAAGCTTCCTGCCTCATTCCTATTTCAAGTTCATAGTAACTGGCAGAAAAAACCGATAATGTTCCTATAAAAACTAGAAAAACCACTACCACAAGTAGAGGATAATCTATTTTTAATGAATATCTTTTCACCAATAACTCCTTACTTTACTCACTACCCTTACCCAAACCTTCCACAAGCCTTCTGAAATGATCCCCTCTCTCTTCAAAACTCTTATACATATCCCAACTAGCACAAGCGGGAGAAAGAAGGATAGCATCCCCAGTTTCAGCTTTTTCAATAGCTAGTTTAAAGGCTTCGTCAAGATTTTCTAATATTTTATAATTTTTTAAGCCTTTTTCTTCCATGGATTTAGCGATGTCATTTTTCGTTTCTCCAAACAGGCAGACAAATTTTACTTTCGTAAAGTTCTCTATCCATTCTCCATAGTCATTTCCCTTATCCATACCACCAGCTATTAAGACGACATCCTCATCAATACTCTTAAGAGCTGGTATAGCAGCTTCAGGGTTTGTAGCCTTAGAATCATTATAATAGGATACACCATTAATCGTCCCTAAAAATTCATTTCTATGCGCCACACCCTTAAATTCTCTAAGAGATTCTATCACATATTTATCATCTATCCCATAAGCCTTAGCAATAGCGATGAGAGCCAGTGCATTTTCCAAATTATGCTCGCCTTTTAAGCCTATTTGATATTTATTTTTTATCGCATTTACATCAGAAGATTCATCATATTTGCTAAAGCTGATAACCTTATAATTAAAGTCGCCATTCGTATAATAATCACTCAAAATATCATTGTCTATATTTAAAATAAGCACCCCATCTTTATCCATATTTTTAGCTATGTCATACTTCGCTTCAGCATAGGCTTCCATTGTACCATGCCTTGCCAAATGGTCTGGTGTAACGTTTAAAATCGCTGCTATAATGGGTTTAAAATGTACAATGCTCTCCAATTGATAGGAGCTGAGTTCACATATATAAATATCATCTTCACTCTCATGTTCTAAGACAACATCACTTAATGGAATCCCTACATTTCCAGCTAAATGAGCGTTTAAACCCGCCCTCTCAAACAAGTCATGAACCCATGTAGTAGTCGTGGTTTTACCATTGGTTCCAGTAATAGCTATAAAACTACCTTTTGCAAATTGATAGGCTAATTCTAGCTCTCCTATGATTTTTAAGCCAGCATCTCTAGCCTCTTTGATGATGCCCTTCTTGGTAGGAACGCCAGGCGAAACAACTACCATATCGTAATCTAAGGACTGAAAGTCTGGTTTACTTCCACCAGTAAAACGCTCTCTAACCCCAGCTAATAAGTGTTCATCTATCGCTGGATTCTCTTTTGAATCATATACATCACAAAGTGCACCCTTCGCTTGAAGCAATCTCAGGGAAGAATTTCCCGATAAGCCCATGCCTATTAGCAAAACTTTTTTATCTTTTAAATCCATCACCTTTCTCCTCTAAATATAACTATGCAAGCCACATGTAAATAAAAAAAGATACCAATGAACTAACAGTATTTATACCAAAAACTAGGAAGTCAATCTTAACTTCGCTGAATCCTAAGTACTCCAAATGATGATGATAGGGAGCCATTTTGAAAAATCTCTTGCCGCCAGTCGTTTTAAAATACAAAACCTGAATAATCACAGACAAGACTTCTATCAGATACCATATCCCAAACAGCGGAATATACCAATATATCCCTAGAACAATTGAATTGCTGACTATATAGGCACCTATGGCTATGGAACCCAAGTCCCCCATAAAGACCTTAGCTGGATAAATATTAAAAATTAAATATCCAAGCATAGAGCCTAAAAAGATTAGATTAAAAAGCCTGATTTCTTCCAAGCCCTGATAAGTGGCCACAGATACAAATAGTAAGGAAACAGGTAAGGATGATATAGCTAAGAGACCATCTAAACCATCCGTAAAATTAGTAGCATTCGTAACTGCCGCATAAAGAAGCGAGATAAAAATGGCACAAATTACAATGTTGGATGTTTTAATTCCTGTGAAGGGTATAATCAAAGCAAAATTATATAAAAATCCATAATACATAATAAGCGATGTGAGTAAAATTAGAATAAACTTATCCCTAGCACTCAAGCCTTCATTTTGCTTTTTTTTTATTTTTTGAAAATCATCATAGAATCCAATCAAGCCAAATAAAATCACTGAAACAAATATATACTTTAACTTATAATCAAGGCTAATAAACAATAGTGATACCATTAAAGAAGCTAATATGAATGCGAATCCACCCATTGTAGGTATACCCGACTTAGCTAAATGGCTCTTCGGCCCTTCTTCTCTAATGAACTGCCCCATTTCCTTCATTTCCATATATTTAATCCATCCATATACCAAGATTACAGATAGTAAAAAGGCAGAAATTAGGGGCGGAATATCACTTGTTTTTAACATTAATTTTTCTCCTCAAAAAGTTCAAACAACATATCTACAAACCTAGCCCTCATAATATTCATGATCACTAGGTCAGAAACTCTTTCCAACGCTAAAGAACGAGATGCCTTCAACAATAAAGTATCACCTTTTTCAATATAATTCATAATGTACATAGCTGCATCATCTATTTTTTCAAAATACTTAGCCTGTTTTCCCTTATAAGACTGATACGCTTCCTTCATATGTTCTCCATAGAAAATAGCATAGTCCATCCCTAGCTTACTAAGGTCTTTCCCTATTTGTCGGTGTTTAGCTCCCGCATCCCCACCGATTTCCAAAATATCTCCCATCATAACAAGGAGTTTATTCTCAGACAGTATTCTTGAAGTCTTAATTGCAGCCATAAGCGAGTCATAAGAAGAATTATAAGCATCATTTATAATCTGATACCCATCCACGATAAAGCGGTCAAATCGCATCAATTCTGGCTCAGATTTTAAGAGCCCCTTCCTCGCTTCATCAAAAGAAACACCCATTCTCACGCAAACCATTATAACAATTGCGGCATTAAATGCAAGATGTTTTCCAAATAAATTTATAGTGAAGCTCTCTTCTGCCCCATCATGCAGGAGGGTAAAACTTGTGCCATCGCTTGAAATTTGAACATCTTTTATAAAGGTAGCATCGCAATCCGTATTGACAAATTTTTTATATAAATTTTCATCTTCAAAAACCTTGATAAGATTTAGCTTATCATTTTGATAATCAGATAGAAATTCAGACTCCCCATTTAAAGAAAGAAAAGAATCTTCATCCATCCTACTGGCAATTTTTATCTTTTCATTAAATATCCCTTCCTTACTTCCAAATCCCTCCAAGTGAGACTCGTATATGTTTGAAACAATAGCATAGTCTGGAAGGGCAATATCGACCAATTCATTCATTTCGTTCGGCTTATCAACACCCATCTCCAAAATAATAGCTTCCGTATCCTTCGGCATATCTAGTATGGACATGGAAATCCCTGTAACGGTATTATAATTTCCATAGGTCTTTGCTGTTCGATACCTTTCATTTAGGATGGCATAGGCAAAATTTTTACAAGTAGTCTTGCCCACAGATCCTGTTATCCCCAAAACCTTAGCATTCAGCGATTTTTTGTATTCTATCGCTATTTTTTTTAGTGCTTCAAGAGAATCATCCACTTTTATAATTCTATCATCTTCTTTTTCACACGTCTTAGATGCAAAAACGTAAGAAGCTCCATTCTTAAAGGCATCATCTATGTACTTTTCTCCATTTTCATTTTCGCCCTTAATAGCAAAAAAAACACAGTTTTTATTAACTAATCTTGAATCTACTTGAACTCCTGAAACGGCTTTATCCTCAATCTTTATATCCAAATCGAGCCACTTTATAAAGTCGCTAATTTTATGACTAGCATGCTCTCGAAAATCTTCCTTATCCTTATGCATGGCCTTTTCAATCTTATATAAGATTCTTTGATAATTCTGAATTTCATCCCTGTATTCTTGATTTTTTTCTATAATAGTACTATCAGCATTTTTCTCCAAACTGTCCAATTCAGATAGCAAATTAGCAAGTGATTTTTTCATTACATCAAGCAATTGTTCATTTTCCTTTACTGATGTAATAAGTTCCCTATAATTCTCCACCTTGTTCGCCACTTTCTTCCTCCAAACTATTCTTGTCGACATCTAAGAATAAACGTATTGTACTTCCCTGCTTGATAAGCGAACCAGATATAGGCTCCTGATGTATAACCTTAAGTTCATACATATTGGCATTTTCCAGTTTCGTTTCATCGTATTCTATTTCCAAGCCTGAAGTATTTGCTAAATCACTTGCACCAGCTAAATTCAAACCTACAAACTCAGGCGCACTCTGAAAGTCAGAGGATTCCACAGATTCTGGTTCTATTTTTAAGTATCTTAAACACTCATCCGTAATTGCCTTAGAAACCCTACCCGCTGTTTCATGTGATGATTTTGATGTCTGTGGCTCATCCACTATCACAATAACATTAATCTTAGGGTCATCTATTGGTGTAATATTTATAACCGATGTACAAACGGTATCCTCGTCGTACTGTCCGTCTACAATCTTTACACTTGTACCTGTTTTTACACCAGAATCATAGCCAGCAACCTTAAAGGCATCAGGGTTCAAATCAGCAGTAGCCTTCATAAAATCTCTTATCACATCAGATGTTTCTTTTGTACATACCATGCCCATCTTCTTTTTCTGATATTGCTGTTCTCCCAATGATTTTATAATGGAAGGACTATACAATTCTCCGCCATTAGAGACCGTAAAAGCGATGTTCGCAACATGAAGCGGCGTAATAGAAATAGCGTGACCAAAACTCATTTTAGCATAATCTATATTATATACGCTATCTTTTTCAATATATACAGGCGAACCAGTAGAGAATAAACCGATGTCAATTTTATCAAGCAAACCTAAATTTTCCAAATACTTATAATACGTATCCTTACTTATCATCTGCGATAATTGGGCATAAACTACGTTACAACTATACATAAATCCATGTTTGAAATCTAAAGCTCCGTGACTGCTAGGATAGGTATAACACTTAATGGGTTCACCATCCAAATCCATTTTACCTCCGCAGTAAAAAGGTGTTTCTGGCAAAACAACATTTTCATCTATCGCAGCCATAGTCGCTACGACCTTCATCGTAGAACCTGGTTCGTAGTTACTTGAAACGATAGGGTCACTCCACATTTTAAGTAGCACTTCACTTTTTTCTTCTTCCGTTTCCGCCTCGTCATATTCTTCTTTTAAGGCATCATCATATATTTCCTGAGGATTATTTGGATCAAAACTATAACTTGAACACATGGCAAGTATTTCACCTGTCTTAGAATCCTGAACTATGGCGATAACATCCTTTGCATCCATTTCCTGACGTTTTTCCTTAACGATATTATAAACAAAATGCTGTATGGCAGAATCTATTGTAAGCGTAACGTCAATCCCGTCTTTCGCTTCAAGTTCTATCGTATCATAAAATGGATTTCTCCTACCCAAAAGGTCTGTTTGGGTTTCAACATATCCATCTGTACCGGCTAATTCCGTGTTGAATTTTTGTTCCACCCCAGAGACACCATATCCATCTTGGGATAGGGTTCCAAGTATCTTCGCTCCCAACTCACCGTTTGGATAAACCCTCTTAAACCTCTTTATCACACCTATTTTATAACCTATTTCTGTGAGATTAATCTTACGAATGGTTTCAGCCACCTCAGTAGGTAAATCCTCTAAAACGATAACATATCTGTTGGTGCTTTTTTTCATTTTTTCAGCCATCTCTTTGATATCCGACTTGGGATATTCCTTATGAATAGCTTCTAAGACTTCCATATCTACTTCGTTTGCTTCATGGGTCAACTCTATGTCGTAAGTATCTCTACTAAATGCCAAAACCTTTCCATTCCTGTCTAGAATTTGTCCCCTAGTAGCCTTTTGAGTAATTCTCCTTTGAAGCTGATTTTCCTCTTGCTCCTTAATAATTTCTCTATCTACTACCTGATACCTTAAGACCCTAAAAACAAAAATAACAAAAAAGAAAACGAGCAAAAAATACACTAGACACAGTCTCGCTCGTTTTCTTTTATAAAATCTTTCCTTTTCAATATTATTCAAAACTCATCCCTTTCCTACGCCTACCACTCGCCACGATTTTCAGAAAGCTTATCAATAGAGAATGTAACAGCAGGTTGCTTTATTTTTACACCCAAATCCTTCAATATCATTACACTAGAAGTATTTGCCTTTGTCATAGAAATCTGCTCCTTTGCATATATCTCCAATTCATCCAATGAGGTATTAGATTCCAGTCTTTCCTTTATCTCATTTGTCTTAGTATTGAAATTTTTTATTGCCACATTAATTCGATAGATATCGTTCTGAGCCTGATGGATTTTCGCATTTCGAATGAGAATGTATGAAAAGGGAAGTATCATAAGAAAAACTAAGGCAATTATCGTTATAGAATTAATAAACCTTAAATGGGGTGCCTGTCCATTTTGGGTTCTATATCTTTTTATTGCTTCTTCTTTAGAATTATTCTTAAGAGTCGCAGCTAAATTATCATAGTAGTCGTAATCAATTTTCCTTGCACTATTCATACTCTTTTCCTCATTTCTACAGTTCTTAATTTGGCACTTTTTGACCTAGGATTTTTTTCCATTTCTTCCTCACTAGGCACTACAGGAGCTGGTTTTATAATCTTTATTACAGACTTCCTTCCACAATTACAGATTGGGAAGTCACTGGGGCAAACACAGGGGTTCTCATATTCCTTAAATATTCGTTTAACCAAGCCATCCTCTATGGAGTGGAAGCTTATAACAGCTATTCTCCCTTTAGGGTTCATACAGTCCAGAACATCTCTTAAGGCCTTATCTATCTTCGATAATTCACCATTCACTTCCATTCTGATTGCCTGAAAAACCCTCTTAGCTGGGTGTCCACCCTCTTTTCTAGCTGAAAGTGGTATCGCATTTTTTATGATGTCTACTAGCTGAAAACTTGTGTCCACAGTTGAGATTTTTCTTTCTTTAACGATAAACCCCGCTATTCTCTTTGCCCAACGCTCGTCTGAATAATCCCAGAATATTCTAGCTAAATCTTCCTCGCTATACTCATTCACCACATTCCATGCGCTGAGTGGGTTTCTATCATCCATTCTCATATCAAGCCGAGCATCAAATCGATAAGAAAATCCTCTTTCGCCTTCGTCAAACTGGTGTGAAGAAACGCCCAAGTCCAATAAAAAACCATCAATTTTAGGGATATTAAGTTCTTTTAGTATGGACTTTACATTCGCAAAGTTATCTCTCACCACAGTCAACTTATCTTTAAATTCACTTAAGTTTTCGCTAGCAGCTCTTATGGCATTGATGTCCTGATCTATTCCTATGAGACGCCCCGTACTAAGTCTTTTCAATATTTCCTTTGAATGACCGCCCCTACCTAGGGTTCCATCGACATAGATACCCTCTGGCCTTATATTTAGCTTCTCTATACTCTCTTTCAACAGTACCGACGTATGTTCAAATCTAATATCACTCATACTAAATACCTAACCTAGCCATGTGTTCTGCGATATCTTCTGTATTCACAGGATTATCTTCCCTATACTTCTCAAGTACAGATTCTGACCACATCTCAAACTTTCCTGGTTTACCAATAAACACAACCTCTTTTTCTATCCCAGCATAGTTAATGAGCTTGTCCGTCAATTTTATTCTTCCTTGTGAATCCACATAACACTCTTCAGCATAAGAATAAATATCTCTGATGTAGGCTTGAGCTATCTTATCACTACTTGGAAGTGCTTTTAACTTCGCATCATACTCCTGCCATTCTTCAATAGGATATGCTAAAAGGCAGACTTCATCACCCTTTGTCACTATAATTGACTCAGCAATTTTCTGTCTGAATTTAGAGGGAACACTTACTCTTCCCTTAGAATCAATTTTATGTTTCTTCTCTCCATAAAACATTTTCTTGCCTTTTTATCCCACTTTGTACCACTTATATGTAATATCGTACCACTTTTAAATAAGTTTACCCCCTTTCTAATATTTTTTCAAGCGAATTTCCTTCTTATTTCTTTAAGAATATTTAATTGTGAAAAAATAAAAAAAAATGCCACAAAAATAACATTTTGCGACATTTTTAAAAAAATAAGCCCTCTCAGGCTTCGAATCCCTCATTCATTGGGATAATATCTATACAAAAAAAAATAAGCAAGTCAAACCTGCTTATTCTTCAATTAATGGCGTACCATGAGGGATTCGAACCCCCGACCTTTTGGTTCGTAGCCAAACACTCTATCCAGCTGAGCTAATGGTACATACGCTACTGTGAGTAGCGAGGCAAATAATCTCTGACTATTTGCCCATTCCTTCTACTTTTTTAGACATCCTAGAAACTAGTCTAGCTGCTTTGTTCTTATGGATAGTACCCTTAGATGCATTTTTATTTACTAATCTTGATGCGTCTTTTAGGCTCTCTTCCGCTAATTTTTTATCATTTTGCTCCACTGCAGCATGAACACTCTTTATAGCAGTCTTTAATTCAGACTTTCTAGCTTTGTTTATTTCAGTCTTTTTCGCTATCACTTTCACTCTCTTTTTAGCTGACTTAATGTTTGCCATTTAAGCTTACCTCCTGTTTTTTCACACTATTTTTCACACATAAAACAGACCGTGCAAATCATACCAATGAATTGTACCACTTAAAACGGATAAATTCAAGGAAAAAATCATATTTTTCATATATTTTATTTTTATTTTCATTTTTATCACACCGTTGTTTCGACATTATTTAGGGTTTCAAGCGAATAGGGTGAAACCCTTTTATGGTAAACTCACCCTTTTGTTCTTTAAATGTCCCCTTTTCTAAAATCGTTTCTTCCAGTTTCAAAACGGACTTGCCATCTAAATCATCATCTTCAAAACTAGCAGAAGAGAAACAATAATTATCCAAGTAAGAACCCGTCCACTGTCTCACTATGATATCATCCTTAAATTCAAGAAAATATGGCCTAGTATTATCCTCATAAAATTCAGTCGGACGATAAGCACCCACAAAAATCTCAATCGCCTCATCATCGTCCAACTGAGCAGCTGTTATAGTCCACGGATTCACCTTAGAAAAATCGTTTTCATAAATGAAATCCATCCCATTTAAGACCTCTGTAATAGAACTGTTACGAGTAAAAAAATCTTGTCTTTTAAGTTTAGTATTTGTATGTTCTGAATTTATATAATCAGTGTTGCAAACGACCGCCTGCATGACATAAAAAGCAGTTCAGCCGCTAGCGCTGCTTTCATGACTTTTTCTGAACACCAAAACCCTATTCCCACAGGAATAATCCTTAGAATTTATCTCATTATGCTTCTCTACGCCATCGCCCTCAATCACAAAGGCATATAAGTAGGTATTATCAAGATAGAAATCGTAATCGACTATGTGATAGTCTCCCCTTTTCCCACCATACGAACTCATTAGAATAGAAAAAACAAGTAGGGTAAATATACTAATCCCAATTAACTTCCACTTCATAGTTTTCTTGAACATTATTTTTCTCTGAATTTATAAAGTCCTTAGCATAAGGCATAATGTTTAATGGCCTGAAATCTTCTTTCACCGTCTCCACCATACCATACTCTGTTAAATCAGCCAACATTTCTAACCACTTTTGATCTGTCAATCGTTCTTTACTGTAAAATTCATAAGAAGAGAAAATAACCCCCTTAGCCAAGACTTTTTGACCATTTTGTTCCACTAAGACATACATTTCCAAAGGAAGGCCTATTCCCAATTCCAAATAAGAATCACCTACCGTTGCGATATCACTGATAAGTGCTTGTCCAAAGGCAGGGTCAGAAAGTTCAAATCCATATTTGTTTCCTACATATACATATTCATTAAACATCGAATCGACCATCCCCCCAAAACGTCCCAAGGCTAAGAGCTCATCATCTGTCAAACTCTCCCCTTCAAGTTCCTTATTAGACACTCTAATAAATAACTTTAGAGTTTTAGAGAATTCTTTTAAACTATTTTTTGCATAGGCATCTTCTTCTCCCGCTATCCCAAACTTATCCAATTTTACGATAGCTTCATCCACCATTTTAGAAAGTTGCTCGTAGAGTTTTACATTTGGCTCCAAATAATGAGGAGAAATCTTTTCTTCAGGAGCACCCATTTCCGCCATCATTTGCTTAGAATAAAGAACATTAGCGTGTTTTAATTGAGCAAAAGCACCGAGCGTAGAATTTATCTTTAATAAATCATATTCTGGCACCTTCATAAAGTTTGGCACATTCGGACTAGACCGGTCCACCTTATTATTCAAGGTCAACTCTAAGGCTTCTAAGTAAGAATGATACAAATCATCCGTATATATTTCAT
>PDWI01004695.1_pt1 | contig 19045 bp, 19 predicted proteins | sample 1430891 | NCBI WGS metagenome assembly PDWI01 (sample SAMN01162508, study PRJNA174530) | Oral metagenome, whole genome shotgun sequencing project. | biome: Marine environment; feature: Marine mammal; material: Swab sample of the gingival sulcus; isolation source: swab sample of gingival sulcus...
GTCTTAATCCCTTCTAATCAGGGCAGTCATTCCAACATAGCTATTCTGATGAGTGTGATGTGTGTTGTAGTCTTAATCCCTTCTAATCAGGGCAGTCATTCCAACATCACGTCTTGTGTATCAGATAGAATTGCAACCGTCTTAATCCCTTCTAATCAGGGCAGTCATTCCAACGGGAGAACCTTCTCCAGTCGGCGACTGGCGAGATGTCTTAATCCCTTCTAATCAGGGCAGTCATTCCAACGGTGCAAAATGTTGGTGCGACAAATCAACATTGGTCTTAATCCCTTCTAATCAGGGCAGTCATTCCAACGCAAAAATGTATACGAAATGACTTCAATGATGAGAGTCTTAATCCCTTCTAATCAGGGCAGTCATTCCAACAGGTTCAAGTCCTCTCTCCAGCACAAAGATGAACAGTCTTAATCCCTTCTAATCAGGGCAGTCATTCCAACGAACCAGTTTAGGTTTCTCGGCGGGCGTACAATGTCTTAATCCCTTCTAATCAGGGCAGTCATTCCAACATTCCAACAAAATGAAATATCAAATCGCAGAAGATTGTGGTGTCTTAATCCCTTCTAATCAGGGCAGTCATTCCAACATCAGTGGTCGGTCTCTTTGGCAGCAGTTAATATGTCTTAATCCCTTCTAATCAGGGCAGTCATTCCAACGATTTTCCGTTATTGAGGTAATTCTTTGGTTGGTGTCTTAATCCCTTCTAATCAGGGCAGTCATTCCAACGGTCGCGCACGGTACAAAGAGCAAGCGAAAAAAAGTGTCTTAATCCCTTCTAATCAGGGCAGTCATTCCAACCGATCGACGCCGCCAAAGAAAGAAATCCGGTTTGTCTTAATCCCTTCTAATCAGGGCAGTCATTCCAACTACTGCTCAAGGCGGAGCGGCACATTTCACCAAGTCTTAATCCCTTCTAATCAGGGCAGTCATTCCAACCGTGAGCTGTTCCAATATTCTAATCATATTAGATAGATAAAGCCGATCATTCCGGACATGAAAGATACTTGCAAGTTAGCATGGAAACCAATAATTCTTTCAATAATATCAAAACGTTATGGGTCCCTGCCTAAAAACAACAAAAATCAAATAAAAACAGCAGGTTATATTATTTTTTGCTTTTTTCAGACTAAATAAAAACCCATGTCGGATTAACAAGACTATCAGAATTAATATACCATACCCTGAAAAACTGGAAAACAATTTATTAGCTATAAGGATTGGGCAGTCGCTCTCCCAGAAAAATCACCGCTGGGCTGCTGCGAACAATACGGGTTTTTTGAGGATGAAGTTCAAGTCCCAGTTCATTGAGTGTTTTTCCTGCAAACTGCATTGCCTTGACCGCATCCTGTTTTGCTCTTGAAAAAAGCAGAAAATCATCAGCAAACCGGACAAACGGGATATTGGCTTTTGCCAGAGCCATATCAAATGTATGTAAATATAGATTGCAAAAGAGAGGCGATAAAATCGCCCCTTGTGAAATCCCCCGTGGACTGCGCAGCAGACTAAGATGGTGAGCGCCCTGAGAGAGCCATCTTTCAACCAGCCGCATCGTCTGCGCATCATTGATAAATCCCTGCAAAATCTTAATCAATTTACGATGAGGTATGGTATCAAAAAATTTTGTGATATCGGCATCCACCAGCCATGCCTGACCGATACGAACCCGCTCACGCACCTTGGCGAGAGCCATGGCAACACTGCGGCCGGGACGATAAGCAAAGGAGTCATTATGAAAAATTGACTCCGCCCGCGGATCCAGCACAATCAGCAGCGCTCTCTGTACAAATTTATCCTGCATATATTGAGCAGACAAAATACGCTGTTTACCATCCGGTTTCTGCAACGGAAACTGGCGTAGCGGTTGAGGTCTGTAGCGGCCGGACAATACCTGCTCCCGACATTCAAGAATATGTTTCAGCAAATGCTGTTGTAACTGATCTCTTGAGACATTTATCGACCATGGAGTATGTTCCCGGCGCAGTTTACGCCATGTCAGATCCAGTACCTCCGGTGCCATCGCCTGTTCCAATAGAGATAAGCCCATATTTTTTCTCCAACTGTTTCATAAAGCTTCGTGCTTCAGCCACCTGTCCGTTAATATATTCACGCAGAAAGCCATACCGTATATCTCCGCCTTCAACCGTTAACGCCTCTGGCCTTGGCCATGTTTCACGATAATGAGCCCAACTCTGATAAAAAACAGGCCGCGCCGCTTTGCTCAACCGGCAACCCTCTTTTTTACGATAATAGAAACTGTCGCTGACAATTTTTTCTGACTGAAGCAAAGCCAGGATAAAACAGTCCACACCAGCGCGGAATATCTCAGTAAAATCAAGAGCCAATGATTCCCGGCCCGGATAGTCCCGATGCAGAAAACCAAGCGACGGATCCAATCCTGCCTGTCTTATTCCATTAGTAACCTCCGATAACAACAGTGTATATCCTAATGAAAGCAGCGCGTTAACCGGGTCTCTGGGTGGCCGGCGGTTACGGCCGGCAAATTTCCATCTATATGGCAGCTGCTTTGCCAGCAGGGCAAACCATGCATGAGCCAACTGACCTTCAAGCCCTATAATCGACGCATGCGAAACCGCTGATTGAAGTCTCTGCACAGATTGATCACGCAACTGTCTGAAATCATCCCGGTCCGCCTGTTCACCTGCGCCCGACTCCCCAAGCATGGCCAACGGTAAATCGTACCCTTCCATTTTGCGGGTAACAAACCATCTGGCCATATCAAGCCCTCCCTCGGCATGATTTGCCAGCCGATGCTGACGTCTGCGCAGCGGCAGCTGAACAGCAAGCCCTCCCCCGGAGATGGCCAACGACTGTTTCCCTCGTGTTGCCAGCATAACCACCGGCACCTCAGCTGCCGCCAATGCCCGATAAACTGACGCTTCCACCAGCGGATTACCGTATATAACGACTTGTTCCAGCGGTTGTATCGGAATCTGTCTGTCCTTTTGATCCTTACGCTGCAAGACCAGACATCCTCCCTGATAACGGAGGGTACAGCCGCGCCTGTCAATAACAAAAATCATACGCCCTTCCCTTTAAATATCTTTTTTAAAAATCCCTTCACCCCTCCACCCGCGAGCGATTTACGGGATGCGCCTCCATACAATCCCGACAGGGATGACCGCTGCAGACCAGCCAACCAGAGAGTTGCGGGATGAAACACCGGATAGATACGGACATCATCTTCCCGGTCATGCACTCTGGATCTGATTTCCGCCTTAACCCTGTTTCGCCGCTCCCTGTCTGCATGGAGCAGAAATACCGATTTCTGTAAAGCTATCGCTTCTTTTTTGAGGTAGTAATGCAGCCGGCGCAACCGCCTCTCATTGCGGATATCGTAGGCGATGATATACCATTTCTTTCTATTTCGACGCATGATAGCTACTTTTCATAAAGAACCGGCACCTTAAAACCGATCTCGGTGCATTGGGTCAACGCTTCCGCTTCACGCTGCGGATCAAGCCGTGAGAACAGCAACGAGTCTTCTTGCAAATCCATCAAACTGGTCAGTTGTAAAAAAAGCTCTTTAGCCTCAGCATCGGTTAGCATGCATTCAAACACAGAGTACTGCGCATCCAGTTTCCACTTTTTAAGACAACGAAACAATTGGCGACGCCGTTTGTTACCAGTAATGTCATAAGCGATAATCATTGGTTTACGTTTCATAACTCTTTTCAGCGACAACCTCTCTACAGAAAGGCTGTCGCCGACCATATCTAGACAATCTCTTCCGGATCCACATTTTCACTGACAATATGACGAAATTCATCCATCAGCTGATCCACAGTATCCAGAAAATCATCAACCGATTTCTCCAGCCTTTTCTGTTCACGCTCACGGATATAATCGGTCTGAAACGTATTCAGTTTCTGGAAACGCTCATCGAGACCGGCTAAAAAACGGTTAGAGAGCTGGTCAAGATCATGAAAAACCTGCTGATAAACCCGGCTGAAATAGGCTGTACGCTGCTGTCTCAACTCGGTTTTTCCTGTTACCAGCAGGTGATTGCATGCTTCCTGGATTGAGTGCAGCCGGGTCTGCAGAACGAGATCAAGAGTTTGACGACGATGGGTAAACCCCTGATCGAGTTCTGCCATCAACTGGTCACGCACCAGTTGTCGTTCCTTTCGGTTAAACATCATCGGAACAATGGTGTCCTGGTGCCGGACAACTGCCCTTTGCACCATTTCCTCATTTTCACTGACACGACCTTCTGCCTCATCAGGTACAGGCTTCATAGTGGTAGATGTTTGTTGAGTGTCCATTGCTTCCTCCTTTTTTGTTTTGGGGTTAATCGAAGCATAATCCATTCTTTTTGCTATGCCAGACTGGCAAGGTTGCCAGAATGTTACGGTGAGGACAGCGTGGCCTTCGCCTGCTTAACGGTACGAATGCCTGCTTTTCTGATTCTCTCCATAGCGGCCTGGTGGGTCATTTCATCCCGTTTTGCCTCTCCATCCACCCGGGCCATAAGCACCTCTTCTTTAAGGGCCATTTCATATTGCGCTGTTAACATCGGAGCAACGGAAGCCGTGATAGTGGAAAAGACCAGAATAATCCCCATCTCTATAAGCAGTGACATCAGTAGAGAGAAAAGAAAAACAAACTCCGGTGGCTCCAGTTTTCTGTCAAACAGAGACTTGGTTATCTGTAAAAAATCGACAATTAAAAAACCTCCGTTTCCCTTGCCACCAGCAAAACCGCTGGCGACGGTCTTCTCTGCACCGTTATCAACAGCAGAAAGGATTTCCTGCCGTTTCCGGCTATACTCTGTTTGCAATTGCTCAACCTCTTTTGCCTGCCAGCGCTGAAGCCGCTCCAGAGCTGAATTACAGGCCGTTTTTTTACGTGATAACTGCTGTTCAATTTTTTCATAATGCGTGTCATTAAAAATAGTGGCCATGCCCCTGTCCTCCTTAGCCAGAGATGATACCAGTTTGACTATCTGCCGATTACAAGTCATTTCAGAAGACGTATATTGAGTTTTATGCCGGGCGGCCAGCGCCTTTTTACGGCTGTGATACCAGGCATCAATGCGACTTAATTCAGTCTCCGGATACTTTTTGGCTGCCACTTGACCAGACTCCGGTTTCGGATAATTCAGATGTTGATGGAAAAACAGTTGGGAACAGAGCAAGGAGAACAGTATCAAACCCAAACGAAAGAGCCACGATATCAGCCGCAAAGATCCAGAGCAGGATAAAAAAGAGAGATGAATTAAATAATGATGCCAGACAATGGCAGACACCTTGCCAACTTCCAGAATAACAGCAAGGCACAGCGCCATAACCGGAACAACGATAAACTCCAGCAGAACTTTATATTCAATAAAAAATGAACAGAGAGACAGCCCAATACCAACCAAAAGCTGGAGCAGCCAACTGCCTTTAAAAAACCATAAGTTCCGCATAGTATCCTCCTTGTTATCAATTCAAGAAGAATATATACGGCCTATTTGCAAAAAAAGACGAGGTGGCAAGCTTGCGAGATAATATTTTACAGGGCTAACCGGTATGACCAGCCCCAAAAGAATACAAATGGGAACGTCAGGTGGTTGATATTTATCTGCAAACTACTTTTTAGATAAACCAGTATATCTGGACCAGATAGCCTCCAGCCATAACAAAGCATGAAATACGGGACTTCGGGATACTAACGTCTATTTGCAAACCGTATTTCGGATAAATCAGGCGATATACAGCCTATAGTCTCACAAAAATTTCCAAAGCTATTATAAAAATTTTAATCCCTTCTAATCAGGGTAACCATTCAAACCTAACTTGCCGGCATACGATTCCAAAGAGCTGCAGTCTTAATCCCTTCTAATCAGGGCAGTCATTCCAACCTGTAATCAATGTGGGCGGAGATCGCCCTGCTAGTCTTAATCCCTTCTAATCAGGGCAGTCATTCCAACACGGGGATGTTGCTCAATGGGTAGCTTCGGATAAGTCTTAATCCCTTCTAATCAGGGCAGTCATTCCAACAAAATTGAAGACGCAAAAAAGCGTCTTCTCGATGGTCTTAATCCCTTCTAATCAGGGCAGTCATTCCAACGAAACATTTTTGTCAAAGGAGGCCCATTATGGCAGTCTTAATCCCTTCTAATCAGGGCAGTCATTCCAACCGGTGTTGATAAAATTATCGCGCTAAAGATTGTCTTAATCCCTTCTAATCAGGGCAGTCATTCCAACGAAACGCAAGCGGAAGGCGCCGTGCGCAATGGTCTTAATCCCTTCTAATCAGGGCAGTCATTCCAACTGTAATGAGTGTAAACAAGGAAATGGCAGAAAAGTCTTAATCCCTTCTAATCAGGGCAGTCATTCCAACAATGCATATTATACTAAGTAGCTTACTGAGTTCTGTCTTAATCCCTTCTAATCAGGGCAGTCATTCCAACGGTGACCCGTTCTAATTCTCTAATTATATCGAACAGATAGCATCCATCATTTTGGACATGAAATCGACACTTGTAAGTTAGCATTAAAAAACAACATTTTCTCAATAAAATCAACATACTACAATAAAAACAATTAAACCAAGATAATGCCAATAAAAACAGAAAGTTACGCTATTTTCTTATCTTTTCCCGGCTTCATAAAAACCATGTCTGGTTAAAAAACACTCAGAAACAACATACCATATCCTGGAAAACCGGAAAACAATTTACCCAAGAAATGAGCGTTATTTTTTACCCAGCTCCTTACTGTGCATCATGCGTGATAACTGATATTAAAAGTTTTAACCTTATAATCGTGGGTACTAATATATTGAAACTGCCGATCAGCTGTAAGGCTCATCGCCGTTGCCACTGATGAGCAGACCTTCTGTCCTGAAGTGATATCAACAATAATATCCTCTGTCAGATAACCATGTCTCTTCTTGAGTTGCTCGTACACATAATGCAGACAGTCCCTCAAATCCCGTGCTTTTTCATAATGCACACCATTGGTCCATTCTGAATCATCTGAAAGGTCACCAGCAGCAATAATATCTACAGAATTATCGCTTATAACACGATAGAGCTCTCTTAGCCGATCCATCTCTTTCACCGTCTCTGGTGATGGCAAGAGTACTACCTTTTCCAGATGGTTGTCTTTCAAATGATAGGCAATTGCTTCCAGCAACATTCGCCAGCTGCCACCAAATTTTTGACGAGATTGCAGGTCAGTAATATTTGCTTTCTCGGCTTTTTTTTTCGTCAATTAACTCCGATATTAACGGTAAATCTTCTTTTCCGGGAAAGCTTAAAAAAGCAATAAGAACCTTGCATTCACTAACCTCTGCGGTTTCGATAACAGAAAGATTGCCAACCGCTTCACCGGCTTGGTTGGCAAGAGAATATGTCAAAAATATGGCTGCAGCGAACACAAAAGGAATTGCTAAATGAACAAATTTTAGTGAACAAAATCCATCTGTTAACAACACCCAGAAAACATTCCCGGACAGATTTAAACAAATCAGAATAAAAATGACAAAACAGATAGCAAACAGCCGATGCCCACCAAAAAGATGTTTCAAACCAATTTGAAACTGTTGATAATCAATCAGATTAGTTCGTCTTTTTGCCATAATCACCTCTTTTCAATATCAGCCCATTATATACCGTGACAAACTATACTGCAGCCATAACAATATAACTAATCCCAGACAAAAAAGAAGTTCGACGGAATTTTTTGGTAGTTAATCGACAAGCTCCCCTAGACTATACTCTCCTCCATGGGTAGAAACCACCACATAGTGGGTGAGCTTTGGATCATAGCAGGCCACAGTTTCATATAAATGGGCCAGTTTATGTCCCAGCAACATGGCCACCGGCATACTAGCCGGCCCGTTTACCTTAAGAAGTTTGCCACCACCAAGTGCCCCAGTTTGGATAAGTTTATCAAGCCGAGCACCGGCATCACAAATGATCTGTTCATTGGTAGCAGATTCCCCAAAACCAACCCTGAGAACATTGTCGGGTTCTATATCGATTCTATAAAATGACATCTTTTTAATTGATTTTCTTGATTACATTGTCTTTAAACTGATTCAACTCTTTTGTGGTACATTGGACAACAAATCCATTAGTTTCTCCATCCTGCGCTTTTTCAATTTGTTTCTCAACCGTTGTCCAATTAATACTGTTAAATACATACCGAGGTTGTTCTTCCTTTTTACTATCCTTCCTTTCATTTGCCGGTTTCATTGGCAACAATCCCAGCAAACCGTTGAGCTCGGATCGTGTAAGCCATTTTCGGCGAGGATTTCCGATTTGTATTTCACGCTGGCCATCACTTAAGCGAATATTAATTCGTTCTTCCTGTTTGGCTAATTGAGCTTTAAGCCTCTTATCGACATTTTTTGAATAGAACCACGCACCGATTGAAAAGAAAAAGGTTATCAATCCAATGACATCTGCTGCTTGCCCAAGATTATTCTTTAAATAACATAATAGTTCCATATTATTACCATTCATTTTTTTCGTTATGCAAGGGTTGCCGATTATGTGCCAGCACACAGCTCAGCCAATAATGCCTTACGCGTTTTCTTTTTGTTTTTGTTTCCCCAACCTGCAAAATTATAGAACGCCTCCCCTAAAGCGGTCAACTGCTCCCTTTCAGACTGCGACCGGATCTCCTCCTCTGCTCATTTAATCATTCCAAGAAGTCTTTGATTAGTCGCACTACCAGGAGTTCTATTGCCGGTCACCTTATCCTGATTAAACATCTGACGTAGCACCTCTATTTCCCGTTGTTCTGGACTCATCTCCCTGACCTCAGCGGCATGTTGATGTTTGGCTAATGCATCTTTCAGTCGTACAAAACTTTTTTATCTGGCCTCATCTGCCCATATCCAACGGCCGTTTTTGCCCCCGCACCCATGTATTTGAGGCTTTCTTTGAGTACGTGCATTACTGAATCCATGTCGATAGCACAGCTTCTGGTACGGGATGCAATAGTAAAAAGAAAACGCGCCTGTTTAACAACAAGATAGGGAACAGGGGTTGGATCATGCCAGTCTGCAGGAATTTTTTCCGGCTCATTTCCGATATTTGCGATATCACCACCCTTTTCATACCATTTACCCATATGGGGAGTCATAATATCGATATTCATCAGCACTGGCTCAATTGGAATAGCATCAAAAAACAAAAGGTTACCAGTACCAGTTTCATATCCCTCTGCTGCCGGATTCTTATCGTTACTGCCAAACCAGTATAATAATTTTTCCTTTTGTTTGTTTATATCAGTCTCCTTTTCCCAAACCTCAATCCAGCTGCGAACCAGTCCTTTAACAGAGGCACCGGAAAGATAGGGAACCCCCAAAGTTGGATGCCAGCTCAAACCATTCTCCACAGGATGGGGGTTCCCCATACCCGGAATAAAATGGTATCTGGTGATAAAGACTTTACCTTTACCACCAAAACTTTCAACCAGCTGCAACTGTTTCATTGCATAAATTTCCAACTGTTTTTTTACGCCAACAGTACCGCTAAAATTATCTTTTAACCACTTCCCCTTGTTTTCATTCAGTTTCCAGCTATCATCAAATTGATCAAAAAAGCGTTCATACCATAATCCGGCATTACTGGAAGACAAGCGTTTCTTAGGAGCTGCTTGATGGTCATAATATATTGGTAGTGCCATAATGTTATGCCTCTTTATTTTTTATCTTTATCCATATATGCCGTAGCAAATTTTTTAACCCAGTCCATCAAAGCCTGGGCCTCTGCCTGCGCCAGTCGATAGGTTTGCATATTAGCGCCAGTAATACCTTCCAGCAGCTCCTTGCCGGCAAATGGTTGGTTTTCTTTGCTCAACCAATCAGAAAGAAGTTGATAAAGATGCTCATGGGTACCCCCCTTGGCTTTAAAAAATGCAGCGGCCTGCCCCAGACCGTTAGTATGAATCATAGCCGGCAAACTGGAAGCATAACTGCTATATTCCTTCTGATTTACATTTTCCTCTATCGCTTTTTGAATTCTCTCCAGTGCAAATTTTGCCCTTTCCTGCTGTATAAGTTTCATGATTACACTCCTTTTTTTTTTTCGTTATCGGAAAAGACAGATACTGCACACCAGCCCATACCTACCGTCTCATTGCCACCAAGCTGCAGCCATTTTCGCTCAATAAGCATATTGGTAACTGCTCCCAAAACCTGAGTGGCGCCCATTGCTGCGGCGGCCTGTTCCTCTACTTTGCCTGCGTCACTCTTTTTACGGGATGCGACGGCTGAGATACCAATATAAAGCAGCGTCTCGGGCGGCAGTGTCTCCTCATACCAGAGCGCTCCAGTCTTAACAATTTTAGTTTCCGAATCAATGGCGATATGAGCATTAACCGGAGTAACATGCTGGGAGAGGTGACTGAAGTTATCGTCATCGATAATGACCAACTGTTTTTCCAGGTCAGCCTTATCCACCTCTTTCATTAACTGGAATAATACATCCACGAGTTTATCCAGTTCAGCACCAATGGTTTTGAAACAATACTCTTCGAGAAACAGTGGATTTCCTTCCTGGCCTAAAGCAACCAGAGCACCATCCTTTTCGACAGACAAATCAGGTATGCCGGAGATATCTATACCAAATCGCCTGGTATCCAGACGAAAGCGTTTAAGCGCCGCCGGGCAGGTCACCCATTTAAATTGCGATGTCAGCGACCGAACCGGCAACAGCAGCAGGCGGGCATCACTTATCGCAACCGCGCCAGCATGCTCATTGCCATTTTTTGTATCTGGTCCAAACACATAGGTAACACTCTCATTTGCCTGACCATATTTTTCCTCAGCAAGGTTACGCAAAGCACCTTTGACCGCTGAGCCAAAGACACAAGGCCACCCGTTATGCCCCTCTCGCTGGATAGGCAAATCTATTACCCCGGTATGCTGTCCTGTACCGGCATGGATTGAAGTTTGTGCAAGAAGTCCAATGATTGCTGTTTTTTTTGTCATGACAATTATCCTTTTTTTATCTTTTCAAGCCATAAACCGGTGGCAATATGTCCCCGCCCCAGATGCTGGTCTTCTCCGATTTGTTGATTATGCAAGGCTTCTATTGCAGCACCAATATTACCATCCTCTACTTCACAGTAAAAAACACTCCCGGCAGGAACCAGGCTTTGCACCGCTCTTGGCCGGTGTTTTATCATATCCCAGCCACCTTCTCTTTGCGCCTTACCCGTTACACTGCTGATCAGACGAAGGGTGATACCGTGCAAAGTACCCTGCCAGATGAGATGCTCATTTGTTTCTCCTTGAGTAAATCCGGGCAAAAACAAAGAATTTTCCGTTAAAAGCATCGGGCTGAGCAAATAGAGAATAATGCCTTTACACCACTCGCTATTGACCTGACTGTATTCAGGTGCTACAGGAAAGTTATTCTGCAGTGTACAGGGTTGTAGTTCTGCCATCCGCCCTTCACCGCCAAGTCTGACAACTCCCGATTCCAACCTTTCATCAAGCCCTGACAGGTCAACACTGATGCTGGTCTCCTCGTTAAACCTGAGATGGCATGTCTGATAGAGCATGCCATCTGCTGCAATTCCCTGCTGATTATCTCTGGCAATACCAAGCCGATGTTCCTCTTCGAGCAGTTGAGCCAGAGTAACAATATCCCTTTTCTTATCAAGATTACCGACATCACCAGATAATATTTTTCGCCATCCCGAAGCTGTCATCCAGCAATCCTGCAAGGGCTTGGCACCACTCATGTCTATTGTTTGCTCTCTAGCACCTTCATCCTTTCCAGGCAGACAGGGAAGCCGAACCTTTTCGCCAATATCGCATTTACGGTGAGGACCGACAGCAAGCATATCAACTGCAGTTATTTTATCACCACTCCCAGGATTTTCCTTTTTTACCATCAGGTTACGCGGTGCAGGATAGAGCCGGTTCCCTTGATAATGCACCCATACACCCTGAAAATGAAGATTGGCAAAATCATCTCCATAGCCGATTTTCTTCCTCAACGGATGTTGATTATCATCTCTGAAACTATTCCAATCCACGCCCTCACCTTCACCAACATAGGTACGGATGGCACCGGCAACGGTTCGCATCGGCGGAGGAAAAATTGAATTCAGTTCAGAACTACCCGGTGCCTCCATCGGTCTGGATTCGCGAAAAAACAGGGTGTCTATAGCAGTAAACTCCAATGTCTGTTTCATCTTGCCACTCCTTTCTGACTGAGAAAACGTACCAGTAAAGCCCCATCGACTTCCAGACAGTTACCCGGCTTAGGTTCACCGTTTCCATCCCTGTAATATGGGGTACACTGAATTATAAGGGGTTTGATTTTTTCTTTTATCTCTTTGACCGTTTCTTTCTTACCACTCCCATCTTTGGTTTTAACTGAATTGATATATTCCATCGCCATCAGATCGACACGCTGATCGAGCTGCAAGATCGGATTCAAATCCGGCTGCTCAGGGTTTAACAGATCAAACCGCTCACGAATCTTATAAAAAAATTTGCTTGAAAAATAGGGATTATCCTCATTGGACTCACGAAAAACAGCGACCAGTTTTTCCAACTGTATTGTCTTTCCATCTCTATCATCGACAACAATTTCCCACGGCTGAGCCCATTGCAATGCAGCTCCTCCAGGCTTCCAGACCCTTACAGCCAAGGCATTTCGGCCGGTACGATCCTTGGCAATATTGTCGAGCAAATCATGAGCATCAAACAAAACCCTGGTCAGCGGCATTTTGATATGGGCATATTCAATAGCTCCGGAAAGTGAGGTGGGAACATTGGTTTCCTGAAAATAAGCGGCATATTTGTTTCTGAGCTGTAAAGCACATTGCAGAGCATCTTCCATCGGCAGGATGGCGAGCACATCATCGCCGCCGGCATAGATCAAAAAACCGTTATTATTATAGACAATACCCGGAACATCCCTAGTAAATTTATCCAGCGCCCCAGAAATAAATTCTTGCTTGTCAACGTTGCTCATATGTTTACCAAGAGAATCTCCATCCATCATCAAAACCGCATAAAAAGGCGTTGCTTCCGATAAATCCCCTGCCTTACTTAATTTTGTAAGAGCCTTGATAACCTTTTTAACCTTGTTCTGGTCGGTATAAAGCCGCTTATTTTCAAGAACAGTTGGAAAGAAAACATTGCCATCGTGTGAAGACCACTCTTTGGTATCTTTGCCTTTGACCAGGTCATTGATACATTTTATTTTGGTGTCCCATTCACCTCTTTCCTGTGTCAGCTCATACGCCTGTTTATTAAAGTCCGACAAAAGCTCCCTGATCTTGGGCTGCGCAATTGCCTGGTGCATAATTTCTTCCAGCCAATGCACCGCCGCCATATAACTGACAGAAGGTATGCCGGGGGCTAATTTCCAGCCATATAATGTCCAGCCACCGGGCATTGCTACCGTTAATTTTTCAAAATATCGAACAAAGCGGCGTTTTATAAAGGCCATGGCACACAGCGCCTCCCCCTCATAGAGATCACTTAACATCCCCTTCTGTCCACCGCCGCGAACAGCTTTCCAGAAATTAGACAACCCCTTGCTATGAGGAGTTGGTGTTGCCGATAACTCCTGCCATCCATCCATCATCATACATTTCACCCCCGGCTCCAACGGAGGCATATGAGTTCGCCAATTTTTCCGCTGGTCAAGAATTGAGCTGTCCCCTTCCTCTTCGGTTATCGCCCAGCTAATGTCCCAAAAGCCTTCAACCTGCCTATCCCATATTTCTCTTATATCTTGACTGGTTACGATATTTTTCAAATCATTCTCGTACACCAGACTCGCCAGTACTTTCCAGGCTTTTTGAACACTTTCTACAACAAGCTCTGCTTGAAAATCATCGTTGGTTTCCGCCTTAAAACGGTTAGGAACAACTCCTTGCCGCGGTCCTTTATTTTGAACACTTTCTACAACAAGATCTGCTTGAAAATCATCGTTGGTTTCTGCCTCAAAACGGTTAGGAACAACTCCCTGCCGTGGTCCTTTATCGTCGCTTGGTTCGTTATCACCGTTTTTTTTCCTGTCAGTTATTAACCAGTCCAGATAGTCCTGATTCTGTTTAGGAAATTTAATAACAGCACCCTGCTTAATACTTGCCTGCATGGCAACACCAGAAAGCCAAGAGAGTAAAAAGGAACCTGCCCAGAAATCGCGGGTACGCCTTGCCTGGGAAACAAACCCCTGCACCGGGCCAATGGTGAAATGGAAGTAGTGTTTATTGTTCATATTATTTGCTCCTTATCAACAAATCGATCCAAATAATCATGGATTACACGCCAATTAATCATTTCACTTGAAAATTGCACTGAATCTACAAATATTGTTTTTTTAGATCTTCCTATCCCTTGTTTTACTTCAAACTCCAGATTGCAATTATCAGGCAAATATCTCGCAGGAAAAAAAGACTGAATAATTACTGTGTTTCCATTTGGAAATCTATGAACATGAATAAAGAGAGGTGACGCCCGACGGCCACTCTTTTTCTTCTGTTCACCATTGGATCCATTTCTTTTAGAATCTTTTTCTTCGTTCTTAACACCAAACTCAATATTTATCGCCTTTTTAGGAAAAAAGTAATTATGAGGCAACCCAAATACGGACCGCTGGGGAATATTATCAGGATGCCTGCATTCTCCAATATCAAGCATTAAATGATGGTCAGCAGAAAAAATCTGTTCAGCCTTTTTCCCATTCACTTTATGAAAATTATCTTCTGGCCCTTTTCTTCCATAGGAACGATACATTTGCTGTTCCATGCCGACTTCATTAAGCAGGTCTATCGGTTCCTTACTGCCGTTCAGAGATATATCAATCCTGGTTTGGCTGGAAAACGCACTGAATGGAGGTTCGCCAACGTGTCGTTGCCAGCCCTGAACCAGCCTTATCAATTCAGCACTGGTCTCTGGAACGGTTAGCTTTTTATCGTTCTCATAAAGAGATGTAATCACAACAGAGCCAAAACCCTTACGCGCTCTTGATCCCATGCCACCAAGCGTACCCAGTGCAAGAAGAGCTTCAACTATCTGCTCTTTAAAGGTCGCCATTTTGGATGTCGGTCGAAAAATACATTCAACTATAAATGCTCCTTTTTCAATAGACTCTCGCAAATACCCTCGCTTATGATGGTATAACCCCTGTCCTAATAAATACTGAATACCGAATTTATTTTCCCGCGGCAGTTTTACCCCCACTGACATACTGGTATCTGGTATTATTCGTAATAAAAATTTTGATTGTCCTGGACCACTCTCTGCCGAACTACCAAACAGTTCACCTTCCTGTTTATATAATTCCCTCAACGCTTTTTCTTCATTACTCAATTCCTGTAATACACGCCCCCAATTCAATGCCCGCCACCAGAAACGTAATGCCCCCTTGATTGAAGCGGGAGAAATTCCGGTTGCCTTCTGCTCGGCATCACCGATAAACATAGGCGTAACGATACGATATTCAGCTTTGATTATTTCCGGCATAAGATCTCCTTTATTGAATAGTAATTGCTTCGCTCTTCAAATTTATCTGATAGGCAATTTGCCCCTTATATTCAGTGGTTTGAATTAAAAAAGGTTGAGCTGGTCTATACCCAAGCATTCTGATAATGGCTTTTTTTAATTTGGACTTTCGTTGCTGAAACCAGTCTTTCTGCTGTTCAGCGCTACGTTTCCGAGCAACTTCATCAACCCGGTCAATCATGCCGCTCCATTTATTGATAACTCTTGAATATACCTCGATATAATCCTCAACAAAGGCATCAGCATCAGGAATAAAAGGCTGTTCCTTTCGTTTACGCCGCTCACACATCCAGAGATACAGAGCCAGATCGGCATCGTTCATCTTCACTGCCATACCATTTAAGCGAACTTCTTTTTTATCAATTTCTATTTCAATGGTCTCTGGCAGGGCAAAACGCTGAATAGCTTCCACCGTCTCCTGAAAACCTGCCTTTCCCTCAAGCAGTGCCTCCGGTACCTGGTAACGCATACGCACATAGGGAATATCTGACAAAATGATACGAGCTTCATCAGTGGAATAATAGGCGTTATCAACCTTAATCCGTTCCGGATTGGGCCGGGGATAGAAAAAATCAAGGTTGTTTTGAAACGGCTCACTCACCAGTACATGGGAAAGGCGATCCTGCATTCTTCCATAGAGGCTTAACGCATACCCGGCATAAAACGACATGGTTTTACGACCGCCCGCCAGGGAAAGATGCAAGGCACTATTATTATCATAAGTAAATTCACGCACTTTATCGGTGATGAAATCACTGGCAATGCGGTTATGTTCGGTGGACTGGTTATCATCGATAAACTGCCCCTCGGTATCGGCTATAATATGGATATGTTCCGAATTAAACTGAATATTGTGAAAACCAAAATCTGAACAGAATTGATGAAACTCACCATGTCTCTCATCCACGCCAAGCAGAGCCAACCTGGCAGAATTCGCACCTTCCTGAGTGGTGATAATATGGATTTCGGTGGGGATAAAAGCGGGCGTATTTTTTACCGCCAGTTTATACAGGGTTTCGGTAAAAATCTGTGGGGTCTTACCAATAATTACCAGCAGGATTCTTCTGGTATATTGATATGGTTCTTTCATTTTCTCCTCCAAACAGTTGTTGATCTTTTTGTTTGGATACAGCATAGCATTTTTTCTGAACTGCACATATCTGGCAAACTTGCCATTTATCCCACCATCGCCATCTCCCCCAGTCCAAAGGCTGTCTGCTTGCCGATATGAGTCTGCTGACAGAATTCAACCAGCGGCAAAAACTCTGCCAATTCACCCTCATAAGTGACTGTTCCGATAATGCCGTCCAGAGGCATCTTCTGCCTCTGACGTTGGGAGTAGCGCTGCCATTGATGGCGATAAAGGTTGCTGGCAACTGTTCGTACCGCCTCCGCTCTTTTAGGCAACCCCCGATAATCAAGATCAGGTTCACCATTATCATAAAAGGTCATTAGTGTGGAAATGCGGCGAAGCATCGCCCGGGTAAGAATATGAAAGGGGAGTTCGGAGATATAGCGATTATTGAATTTAAGCCGTAGCGGTGTTTTCAGTTGGATAGTCAACCGCTTTTTTGTATCAGCATCCGGTGGACGGGAAAGCGTGAGCTGCGCCGGCTCTGCTGCAAGGCGGATCTGCTGCTCTTTATTGTTATAGATCTGGCTGCTCTTTTGCGAAACACTTTCCAGAACAAATTGTCCACGGCAGCCGCTGATATGCTTGCCAATACCAAGCTTTCCCATACGTTCAAACGCATAAACAAAATAAGGCAGATGATGATTTATCTCGCCAAATAACAGAAAAGAGAAGACAAACAGATCACCTGCACTGAAATCAGTCCGGGTGGTCAGTGGTGGTTGTATAACAAACGGATGTGGTGGTGAGGAAATTTTAGCCCCAGATGGCGGAGAGAGAGCAAGATGGGTCTCAAAGACCAGGGTATAGAGACAGCGTGATTTTAATAGACAGGAGGGGCACTGCTGATGCCGTAGTGCACAGACAGTCGCCTTAAGCGCATGGCCGAAAACGCCCCGAAAGGTGGAACCTTTATAGAGAGGCAGACGGGCATCCGTTTGAAATCGACAGCAGAATTCATATCGGCCAAAGAGCATAGTATCCAACCAGAACAAGGGGGGGGGAGAAACGCTATGCGAGTTTCTGTTCTCCTCCACCTGTACCATAAATTTAAGGATATTAAAAGGACTCTTTATTAACAGGATAAAACAACTAAAAGATAAAATCGAAAAGATAACCTTTCCTGTTTTGCTCTTGAAAAAACAGAAGATCATCGGCAAACCGGACAAACGGAATATCGGTTTTTACCAGAACCATATTGAAAATTTACACTTTAAATAATTTATTTTTGTCTTGACGAAAGGGAGTAAATTAGACTTCTATAAGAAAAAAGTCTTTATAATAACTTAAATAAAAAGATACCTCTCCAGATTTTTCAATAAACAACTTTTCAAGCGGACAGCTAAAAGGAGGGGGCGCAAAGGATATTGCTGCTCTGCTCGCAAAGGACAATATAAGGAGGGAGTTACACCTTAAAGAATTGTGTCTTGGCAAAGAGGCCATATTAACTCACCGTAAAATGGAGGAACGTTTATGAGTCAAAGCAAAGTACCAGTACAAGCCTGGATAACGACATTTGCAGGCACAGCTATAAATGCATGTCTTGGCATTCTCTATGCCTGGAGTGTCTGGAAGACTGCATTAAAAGCAAAAACTCCTGAAATGGTTGGACAACCAATGGAAGGATTGAACGCTGGTTGGGAATATTTATCAGCTTCGCAACTATCAACACCTTTTTCCCTTGCCGTTATTTTCTTTGCGCTCTTTATGATTCCTGGCGGCAAGATTCGTGATGCGTTAGGACCCAAGGCTGGCGCAACGATTGGAGGCCTGATCCTTGTTGCCGGCTGCCTGGTGGCAGGATTACTGAAAAGCTATATGGGGCTGGTCGTTGGGTTTGGTATTATGGGCGGGATGGCCATGGGTATTGGCTACGCGTCACCAACGCCTGCAGCCCTGGCATGGTTTGGTCCACAGAGTCGCGGCATGATTGCGGGACTTGTTGTTATGGGATACGGTGGAGCTGCCCTGTATATTTCCCCTTTGGCCAAATACCTTCTTGAAGCTTATGGTATCACCGGCAGCTTTGTTGCCCTCGGTATCTTCTTTGCTGTTGTTGTTATTGTTGCCGGTCAGCTGTTACTCTCCACTCCGGAGGGCTATACGCCACCAATGCCGGCTGTTCAGGAAGACGGAGGTGCCGAAGCCGCAATTGCAACCACCAAGAACTGGAAGTGGAACCAGATGATCAAGACGCCTCAGTACTGGATGTTATTGATCATGTTTATTCTGGCAACCCAGTCCGGTCTGCTTATTATCGCAAATGCCGCTGGCCTGCTTAAAGCCGCCAGCGCTTCCGTACCCTTTTTGGCTGCAAACGCCTGGATTATCGCCTCCTATGGTGGTGTTATGAATGCTGCAGGCCGTCCCTGTACCGGAATCTATTCAGATAAATGGAGC
>PDWI01004371.1_pt1 | contig 19042 bp, 19 predicted proteins | sample 1430891 | NCBI WGS metagenome assembly PDWI01 (sample SAMN01162508, study PRJNA174530) | Oral metagenome, whole genome shotgun sequencing project. | biome: Marine environment; feature: Marine mammal; material: Swab sample of the gingival sulcus; isolation source: swab sample of gingival sulcus...
CTATTAGTATACCATAAATAGGCTTAAAAGTCTTGCAATTACTTGGTTTTAGACAAAAAAATACGACAAAGTCGTTCTGACTTTGTCGACACTCTGAAAAGATAAGCTGAGCTTATCTTTTATACTGCATTTATTATCCCGTATATCATAAGATGTACTGGATAGAATAAATAAAACAGATATTTTAAACTCATTCCTTTCTTTCCATTATATCCAATTAGAATTGGTATTGAAAATACAGCAAAGCCTTGTACGATATTTTGAATCGTAAAGCCAATATAATAAACAGTTAAGGCAACAATAAAGAGATTAATAAAAGCAATCAAGCTATATTTCAGCATAGAATCTTCTCTATATTTATAAAATGCTACCACCATGAATATCCCGTAGAAAGAATAATCTACATGTAGTATCATTGCTGTAATTAGAACCGCTATCTTTCCGATGGACTGTAACACTTTATTTTTATCAAGATCTGTAATATATAAAAATATAAGTGCTAGCACAAAGGTAAAGAGTACATTTTGATTATTTATATCAAAGATTTTTCCTTCAAAGGCAAAATCATAAGGAATTTCACTAATCAGTGCAAATATAAATAATCTAAATATATATTGTTTTAAATTTTTTGTATGAACATATCCCTCTGCTATTAGAAATGCAAAAATAGGAAAGGATATTCTACCAATGATTCTTAACATGATAATATTTGGATAAAATATCGCTCCTATATGATCGATAAGCATGGTTATAATTGCTATTATCTTTAATTTACTACTTGTCATATACCTTCCTTTTTTATAAATATTATAAAGGAAAGCAAAAGAAAAAACCAGCTAAAAACTGGTTAATACTTAAATCTTTTAATCATATCGGATAGACCTAAACTTAATTTTCTCATATCAACAGCATTATTATTAATATCATTAACGCTTGATTTAAATTCATCTGCAAATGCCGCAACTTCTTCTGTAGATGCTGCTGTTTCCTGCGATACACTTGCTACATTCTGTACCGATAATAAAATGGTATCTTTTCGATTGTCTACAGTTGATATTCTCGAATTGATATCACGAACTCTATCAATCATAGAATTAACAGAATTAGAAACATTATTAAAATCTTCTTTGGATTTATTAAATGCATCCGATTGATGTTTTGATATCTTAGAAATCTTATTCATTAGATCCATCGTAATATTTACTTGTGTTTCTATTTCTGAAACGATATTTGATATTTCAAGTGTTGATTTATTTGATTCTTCAGCAAGTTTCCCCACTTCTCCTGCTACTACTGCAAATCCTTTTCCATGCTCTCCTGCTCTTGCAGCTTCTATAGATGCATTGAGTGCAAGAAGATTGGTCTGATCTGATATTCCTGTGATAACTTCTGTAATTTCAGATATTTTCATAATTTTATTATAAAGAATGTTTATAGCAGATTCTATATCTTTAGAAGCATCTATATTTTCTAAATTACTATTATTTAACTCCATCATATTATCAGAGCTCACTCTATTTATATCTTTTATTTTTTCAGAATTCGTCTTCATAATATCTGATATATTACTTATTTCCTTTATTTCATCTCCTAAATCAGAAAGATGTCTAGAAGTTTCTATAATATCTTGTGCCTGATTAGTTGCTCCATCAGCAATTTCAATCGTTACATCAGATAATTTTTCAGAATAATGTTTTACCTCTCCTGTTATTTTCTCTAAAGAGTCGCATACAGCATCTAAATTGTCTACTGAACCAGATATCTCAAGTACCATAACCCTTATTGATTCTACAAAATGATTGAAATTATAGGCAAGCTGACCAATTTCATCCTTGCTATTAATTTTTAATTCTTTTGTTAAATCGCCCTTTCCATCAGCAATTTCTTTTAATTCATAATTCACCTTCTGAATTGGTTTTACAATAATTTTCTTTCCATAAAAATAACCAAAAAGAAGCATTAAAATACCAAAGCCTATTGCTATAAGAAGCATTATTTTAAAGTTTTTTACCTTTGCATCATAATTATCCTGATACATCCCCACAATTTTATGAATGGAATTTTTTATTCCCATTGCATTATCAGAAATAAATTTAACATCTTCTTTTGTAGCATTACCACTCACTACTTTATTAGCTGCAGTCGTATATTGTGATAATGTATCTTTCAAAGCTTTTATACTTGCTACAATCTCTTGATCTGAATTAACACCAATATGTAAAGAGCTATCGCCACTTACTAATGCATTCATAATTTTATCATATTTTACTAATTCTTTTTTGAGTGTATCTTTTGCAAAAGTTAAATCAGATATTTCTTTATCTCCTTCATATAACTGCATTGAATAATTACTAATAAGCATTGTTCTCATTCTTTGACTTCCTGATAAATTAATGGAAACACCATCATCACTCATTTGACTAAATGTTTCAAATGCTATAAAAGATACAATGATAAATGGTATAAAAATAAGTACAAATAATCCCAATAATTTGAATTTAATACTTTTCATAACGCCTCCCTATATTTTAAATTTAATAATTTCATGATTTAAAAGTTCTGCTGCTTGATTAAGCGATTGTGCCATTTCTGATACATTCTTTATAATCTCTGACTGCGTTTCCATTGATAAAGCAATATCCTTTGTCCCTTTTGCATTTTCTTCTGCAACTTCAGCAATTCCTTTTACATCAGAAAGCATTGTTGATTTATCTTTATTTACTTCTTTAATTTCTTTTTCAAGATTTTTTAATGCATTTAACGATTCTTCAATACTTAAAATATTGGTTTCATTTGACTGACTTGTATTCATCAATGAATCCATTGTAATATCAATAATCTCCTTGGATTTTTCTACTTTTTCATTGGTATTAAAAATACTTTGCTGAATTTCTGTAATAACAGCTTCAATCTTTCCTGTAGACTCTGTTGTACGGTAAGCAAGTTCTCTGATTTCATCAGCAACTACTGCAAACCCCTTTCCAGCTTCTCCTGCTCTTGCCGCTTCAATAGCAGCATTCAGAGCTAAAAGATTCGTCTGATCAGCTATTTCACTAATCGTCGATACAATACCACCTATTAATTCAGAATGATTTTTAAGTTCTGTAAACTCATTTTTTATTTCATCATTAATACTTACTGTTGTATTAAAATTATTCTTAAGTTCCTCAATAGATTGAATACTCTCTTTTCCAAACTCTTTTGTTTTTAGAGTTGTTTCTTTTACGACATTAACATTTTCATATACATTATCAATCTTTTCACCCAATTTATTAATACTCTTTTGTACATTTTCCGTATTTTCTGATTGATTCATCACACCTTTTGATAAAATATCAATTGTATGACTCACTTCTTCAATAGAACGAGAAGAACCATCTGATGAGATAGAAAGAGAATCTGCCTTTTCTGAAACTTCTGTTGATATGGTATCAATTCTTTGTATAAGTTCTTTTAAATTATAAGCCATTACTTCAATATATTTATTCATTCTACCAACTTCATCAGAAGTAATTCTAACACTCTTAGCAGATAAATTATTCTGCGAAATCTCTTCAATAATAGCTTCTGACATGCTAAGACCTTTTTTTACACCACTAACAAATATTAAGCCAAAACTAATAAAGATATAAGCTAAAAATACAGAAGTGACTAAATAATATACTAAATATCCCTCATGCTCTAAATAGCCTGTGTGAAATAAATAAGCTACATAAGTATAAGAAAATGAACCTGTTATAATAAATGCAAGGATAATTCCAATTAGCTTATAAGTAAGACCTAATTTTAAATAATGTGTTTCTTCAATTTCAATTTCATTTAATTTTGTTTTTTGAAAAATATCAGATAAGAATTTTTCTGAATTAAAATAATTACTTAAAAAACCTAACATAGAGAGAACTAATCCCATAGCAAAAGTCCACATCGTTTGCTCCCATGTTACATCCATAAATAACACAGCAAATAACATGGTACTTGGAAAACCCAGAAACCATCTAGGCACCATGACAAGTGCTTCTCTTAATGGATATTTTAAAAGGTTAATTTTGATTTGTTGCTTTCTTTCATAAGATAATTCTGCATCGCTATATAAATCCTTTAAATCCTTTGAAATAAATAATTTTCTAAAAAATACACCCACTATTGTATTCAGTACAATAGCGCATAATAAAGAGATAAACCCGAAGATAAATCGGTGTTTATCTGCAAAAAAATCTGCAGCAATAAATATCCCAACAAAGCCCATCGGTGCTAAAATCAGATAAGTAATACCGTCCAATAAAACAGTTAATTTCCAAAATGGTTTTAATTTATTCATTTTAATCTCCTCTTTCAACTTACGCTACATTTATCGTCATCAAAAGTACTAGAATCCAATAAAAGAGATATTGTTACTATTATTTAATATCTTGAGGAGTTTTTTTAAGAAGAGAACATTTTTTTAAAATTTTTAAACTTTACAATAAAATAAAGCTGAGTTTCCCCAGCTTTTATGATTTAGCGCTTAAATGTACCATATACGAAGCACCAATTAAATCCGCCATCGTCACTTGTATTCGATGACTTAATTTTATATTACTTCTTACATTCTTATACATTGGCACTTTACTTTCCACATGAAATCTTGGATCCCAAGTTTCAAGAACGCTAATAGGTTTAATACCCCAACCTTCCTTGATTTCCATCTCCATCCCACCATCGTCTAAGACTTTTTTCTTTGCCATTTGAATCACTTTAGGAGAGAGCGTATCAAAATAAAAATCACAATTTTTAAAATAATCTGCCGCCTTTTGAAAAAAATTTTTTATTTGCTGTTCAGAAAAATACATAAAGACACCACCTGCTATAAAGAGTATGCTATCATTCACTGTAATCTCTTTAAAATACTCTGTTTCTAGAAAAGAAGATGCAATACTCTTATGTCTATCTGTTTCTTCATAAAAATTCTTTCGAAGTGCAATAACATCAGGAAGATCTAGTTCATAAAAAAGAATCTTTCCATTATCAATTCGAGTAAATGTCGTATCCATTCCGCAACCTATATTGACAATAGTTGCATTTGGATATTTATCAATAAACTCTTTAATCATTTGATCGATATGAAGGCTTCTTGCTATCCATCCATGCTGTGATACACTCTGCGTCTTTTCAATATTAGAAAAATCGTAATCAATCTGATTAATAATTTCCACCGCCTTTGTATCCACTAATCGTGGCTGCTTCTTTTTGGTTTCATATGCCCTACCCCATAATGGAAGAAGAAAGGTTTCTTCAATACTTCCTTTTTTTATATTAAATTTTTCACTCATATTATCACCTACCTTACGATTATTATAAATGATAATGATTCTCATTTCGATATGCCTTTAGAAAAATCCAGCAACAATCATTCCAAAATAACTAGGCACATCATAAATGCATTGCTTTAGTTTTAAATCCATATCTTTGATTGCACCATAAAGCACTTGCATCTGCCATAAACTATCCACTCTTGCCTTTTCTACTAAATCAGAATCTAAATCCATCAGCTTTTCAAGTGTATTATTTTTTATATAATCAAGCACTAATAAATCATATTCCTCAGACTCTTTATGATAGCCAGCAGGACCTTCTTTTAAATGAGCATGACCATGATCTGCACTTGCTATAATGCCCACTTTCTTATTGGATTTTTCTATCTCTGTTTGTAGTAGCTCACCAAATGATGTTAAATCATTTAAATCGACTAATCTACTAGGATCTATCACAATTAGTTTTACTTTATCTTGAAGGCTTCTCATAAACCACATAGGAACAAAAACGCCCCAGTCCATTTGAATATTAGAAAGCCTTCCTTCTCTTACGCCATAATTTGTACTTATAGCAGGAAGATTTTTTTCTCTCGCTTTCTCATAAATGCTAAGAGCAAGCTCTCTATCGCACTCAAATTTCAAATGCTCTTTCTTACTAGAATACTGATGATTTATATCTTTAATATAACCAAAATTTTCTAGTCCATAGGAGAGCTCTCCTTCTACATAGCTACAGGTATAGATATTAATATAATGATCTACTCTAAGACCATGAGGTGTCAGTATAATAATGGTATCAAGATCTTTTTCCATTATTTTTTCTGATAAATTTTCCATTGCTGTTCTAATCGTTGAAAAAGCCTCTTTTTCATCCCCTGCAATGGTTGGAATTTCAGGTAGTCCATGCGGCATTATCGCACCAAATACTAAACTTTTCATACTTCTCCTTATGTAAATAAACTCATTAATTCTTCTTTATCTAATTTTGCAAAACTTCCTTCTGAATGCTCTACAAAGGTATCTGATAATTCTTTTTTCTTTTCCTGCATCTTCTGGATTTTCTCTTCAATCGTATCTTTTGCTATTAAGCTAATGACTTGTACTGTATTTTTCTGTCCTATTCGATGTGCACGATCAGTTGCTTGATTCTGCGCTGATATATTCCACCATGGGTCAATATGAATCACTAAACTTGCAGAGGTTAAATTAAGACCTGTTCCTCCTGCTTTTAATGATATTAAAAATAAATCACCTTCTCCACTTTGAAATCTATCCACGTATTCTTTTCTCTTTATTTTATTAGTAGATCCGGTTAGCATAAAATAATCAATACCATTTTCATTACAGCGCTCAGCAATATTATCTAATACTGTTGTAAAGGATGAAAAGACAAGGATTTTTTCTTTATTTAATATTGCTTTTTCAATGAGCTCCATTGTCGCTTTAATTTTGGAGCTCTGATTATATACTTTATCATATACAAGCCCTGCATCAATACAAATCTGTCTTAATTTTGTCAGCATGGATAGGATTTCAATCTTATTACTTTGATCACTATTTTTGAGTTTCATATTAATATCAAATAAATTCGCCTGATAAATTTCTCTTTCTTCTTCATTTAATTCAATATAATACGTCTCTTCAATCTTCTCTGGAAGCTCTTTTAGAACATCTTTTTTTAGTCTTCTTAAAATAAAAGGTTCTACTAATAATTTTAAACTCTTAGAAGCCTTTTCATCCTCATTTAAGACAATTGGCTTTTCATAATGCTTACTGAATTTATTATAATGAAATAAATATCCTGGCATTATAAAATCAAACACAGACCATATTTCAGCTAATGAATTTTCAATAGGCGTTCCTGTAAGTGCTATAGAATAATCTCTTTGAATCTCTTTTACCGATCTTGCAGCCTTTGTCTTATAATTTTTAATATACTGCGCTTCATCAATAACTACTGTATCGAAGGTAATATCTTCATATAAATAAAGATCTCTTTTTAAATAATCATAGGATGTAATCACTACATTATCTGTCATATTATTTTTTATCGTTTCAATCATTTCTCTTCGAGTCTCTTTATTTCCATGAATGGTTCTCACATCAACTGTGGACTGAAATTTATCAAATTCACTCTCCCAATTTAAAATAAGTGAGCTTGGCGTTATAATAAGTATTGGTTTTTCTCTTTTTTCAATGCTCTCAATATGAGCAATGACTTGAAGCGTCTTACCTAGTCCCATATCATCGGCAAGAAGGCCACCTAATTTCATCGTTCTTAAATCCAGCATAAACTGAACCCCTTCTTTTTGATAATCTCTAAGAATTTTTTGATATTTTTTATTTATCTTTGTTTCTTTCTTTTCAAATAATTTTTCAAATTGATCGTCTGTAAGAATATCAATATCATGCTCACTACTGAGTCTAAATCTTCTATAGCTAGGTATTTTTATATTTTTCTTCTTTAATTCACTTTCTTCAATACCCATATCTCTTAAGAAATGATCAATGCTTTCAATCTGAGCTTTATCAATTTTAATAATTTCTCCAGATTTCATCTTATAATACTTCTTTTTCTTTTTATATCGCTTTAAAATATCATAAAACTCCTTCGGATCAATATCATCACTTAAAAATTCAAGTTGTAATAAATTATGTTTTACTTTAACACCAACAGATAAATTAAGCGTTCTTGCATAGGAATAATTCTTTATCGAATCGCTTAAAAAGACCTCTGCATCTTCATTTAAATTAGGAAGTGTACTCTCGATAAATTCAATTACATTCTTTGTAATTTTATACGTACTATCTAGCGGATAGGAAGGATTTAAATCAAGTTCTTTTAATTCATTAAATCCACTAAAAACAAGTTTTTTTAATAGTTTTTTTAGATAAATACTCGGTCTATTATCTTTATATTTGATATTTAATATAAGGTCCATCTCTTCATTAATATCGCAGTATAATATAGGCTTTATAATATCTTCTTTTAAGATATCTTCGAGTACATCATCCGCTATTCTAATATGATTGAGATGGTCTTTAAAGGTAGCTAATACTTCTTTTAACTCTTCTTTTGTAAAATAAATATCATTATGTAATAATTCGCTATAAAATAAGGCTTCTTTTTTATTGGTATCCATATAAAAAAGAACATTCATATTATTGATTGTGCTGAGCATATAAAATCTTTTATCTGTAATAATAAATTCTCTATTATGATAGGCATTTTCATCCATACATTCCACATTACTTTGATCGCTTGTCATTTTAAGTGTATAGAATTCTTCTTCTTTTTCTGCAGATAATTCAAATTTAAAATGCTGCTCTATAAATTTTAAATTATCAATACCGCTTTCTTCTTGATGGAGTTCAAAAAAATCATCAATGGAAATTTCATCAATCACTAATTCATTTTTCTGAACATTATCGATATGATCTTTAATAAAGGAAATTTCTTTTACACTAAAATCCTCAAATATCTCATTGGAAAGGATGGTTTTAAAATTCTTTCCATATTCATAATAGGAATTATTTTTAAGAGGAGTCAATAAATGATCTTTTATATGTTTTATAATATATAATTTATCTTCCCCTATTCGATACCTAATGGTAAATTTTCTATTATAATCCCCCACTTTATATAATTCTGGTACAATTTTTACACTTTCAAAATCTGATATGGAGCGCTGACTTTTCATCTCTTCTTCAATCATTTTATCGATAAAAAGATTGGTCTGCTTTCTTCTCTCTCTTATTTTTATTTTCTGTAGTAAATGTTCTCTAAATTTCTCTAAATCATCCGCATTTTCATCAATATACTCATAAGGCACTGGATGGATATTATGATATAAATACATTGCAAGAATCCAAACATGACCACAAGGATTGTATCTATTATGAAAGATGCAATCACAATTAGACTTTATGTACTTTCCCTCGGTATTAAATAACAAACTCGTTCTTTCTATTGATCCATAAGAAGGCTCACAGTATACTGCCTCTACTTTTATATGATATCCTCTTTTATATATCTTTAATTCCACAATATAATCTTCTGTAAAATCATTAGAATGTCTCTGTCCATATCGATAATTTGGTGATATGCCATAATGAAATTCTTTATATAATGATGGTATATTAATCTTAAGTTCTTTCTTCATCGTCATCCTTTTCTATCCTAATTTATCTCCATTACAAACTGTTTTTTCAGGTACTATCAGTACAACTCCCCCTTCAGAATACGTTCCTAACACTAAAACTTCTGACATAAAATCAGCTATCTGCATGGGCGGAAAATTAACAACAGCAAGTATTTTTTTCCCAATAAGTTCTTCTACTTGATATTTTTCTGTAATCTGCGCAGAAGATTTTTTTATACCAATCTCCTTTCCAAAATCAATGATGAGTTGATATGCCGGCTTTCTAGCTTTTTCAAATATCTTTGCCTCAAGGATTGTTCCCACTCTAATATCTACTTTCTTAAAAGTATCAAATGTTATCTCTTGCATTTATTACCCTTTCATACGCTTGTTTTTCTTCTTTTTTAAAACAGCAAAAATAAATTTTTATGTCCTTCTCTTTATTATCTTCTAGCCACTCAGTTACTGCATTATAGGAAATTTCTGCTGCTTTATCCAGAGGATACCCATAAACACCTGTAGATATACCTGGAAAAGCTATTGTCTTCAAATTATTTTCTACTAAGAGATCTAGAGAATTTTTATAACAATTTGAAAGGAGCTTTTCATCTTCATCACTTCCTGAATAAACTGGTCCTACTGTATGAATAATATATTTTGCATTTGTTATATTATAGGCTTTTGTCATCTTTGCCTCTCCTGTTTTGCATCCATTTAACAGTCTGCATTCTTCTAAAAGCTCTGTTCCGGCCTTTTGATGTATTGCACCATCAACGCCGCCACCACCTAAAAGCGTATTATTTGCTGCATTAACAATAGCATCTACTGTCATATACACAACACTTTTTTCTATAATTTCTATCATTTTTTCTCCTTAACAGCTTTTATCACAGTGAAAATTCCATCACCTATTCCTTTATTAATATCATACTCTTTATCTTCAAAATCTGTTACTGTATTATAACTATCTACTACTTTAAAATGATTTTTTTGTAATAATTCAATGATTTCATCTCCTGATTTAAAATCAGCATGTTCATAGAATTTATTATTCTTTCGATTCTCATCATAGATTCTTCCAAGCCTTGTATCTTTATTTAAAAAAGCAATAACAAAGATGCCATCTTCCTTTAATATTCTATAAATTTCAGAAAACGATTGATCTACATTATTTAAAAAACAGGCTACGGTAATCATAATCGTTTGCTGATAGCTATTGTCTTCTACATCTAAATCTTCGGCATAAGATTTAATCATTCGAAGCCCTCTAGAACGTGCTAAAGATGACATGGAATCAGAAGGTTCTACCCCTATTTTTATACCTAATTCTCTTGCAAATACTCCTGTTCCTATTCCTATCTCAATCGATTTTTGATCTTTTTCAAAACATTTTTTTAGCGCATTTAATTCCGACTTAAAAGTTTTGGGATATTTTCTAAACCACTGGTCATATTCCTCTGTATAATTGTCAAAAGGATTTATTTTTTTTGCATTCCATTCTTTTAAATCATATGGCGGCCAAAAAGATTTATTATTTCCCTTTACACTAACTCTACAATCACATACATCATCTGTTATAGCAATTGTCTTTGTTCGAGTAAGATGCAGCCCAAAGGATTCAACCATCGGATAATCTGCAAGACATAAATATTTTATATACTTACCAGCATGCTCTCTATTATAATATTTGCATATACCACATTCTAATACATTTAAACCAAAGATAAATTCATCTCCTTCTGGCTCTATTATTTCTGAATGCCAAGAGTATTCATAATGATGAAACCGATTCATATTTCCAACCCATTTATATAATATTTTTCTAAATAATTTATTTTTAAACGAAATCTTTGAAATGCTTTGAATCAACCATAATTTTTTATGAAATAATTTTTTAAAAAATTTATATAAAATTTCACCAATTTCTTTTTCTGTTAGATGATATCGTTCAAGTACTCTTATATATGCTAATACTTCTGCACTATTTTGTAAATGATTCGTCAATTTATTTTGAAATCCTCCTATATATGGGATATCAGGCAGTATTTTTTCATATTCTTCCTTACTCTTAGCTAGTATACTATCTACTTCTAATAGTGAAAATCGCTTTTCCAATACGAAAGCCATATACTTACTTTTTTTATGAAAATTTTTCATAAATTTTGATTTATTCTTTATGTAAAAATTCTTATCCTCCATCATAAACACCACCTTTACATTCTTATTATAATATAAATTACATGGTTTTTATATAAAAAATAAGATATCCCTCGATATCCTATTATTTATGGTATGCACAATTTATTTGTTTATTTTTATATCCCTTAATTCAAAAGACTGTAATTATATGCTATATCCTAATACTATATACAATACAAGGATGAAATTAAACACTATAATACCAAGTAATCCAAAAATAAATATGGATTTTTTTCGTTTATCGGATAGATTGATGGATGGTTTTATTTTTAATGTAAAAAATACACTGAAAGCTGTTGAAGTAAATAAAGTAATAAGTACAAGCACTAAAAAAACAATAAAGTTTTTAGAATGCGTCATATGCCAAATTACTGAAATAATCGTAGCAATCGCTAAAAAACTTGAAATAAGTGCTATATAATTTTCAAGCTGGTATCTTACTTTACTATTTAAATATTGTAGTTTAGTATTAGGGGTCTTATACATCTCTTTATTCAGCTTTTCAAAAGCCTTTATATTTACATATTGGGCAATAAATAAAAAGATAAAAAATATCACCATTAAAGTATAAAAGATATCATTTATTTTCCAAGTATTTTCTACAATATTATCAATAATAGAAAATATTCCATTTAATAATATGAGGAAAAATGGCATAAAAAGAACTATTTTTAATGTCTTTATTATTTTTTTAACGACTCTTTTTTCTTCTTCTACTCCATATAACGGGGTGTATTTTTCTTTATCTAAAACTTTAAAAACGCCTACCTGACCAATATTTTTTATTCTCTCAAAACCAAAGTTTTTTGATAAAGTATCAAAATCCTTTACATCTCCTGATGGCATGGATGAAAACATCCCATCTTTATTAAATACTTCGAGTTTATATTCTTCTTTTTCTTCCTCTTCTCTTCTTTTTCTAAAAATAAATAACATATAGAATTTAATATCTTCTAGTGAATAGCCTCTATCTGACATCTTATTAAGCCACGCTTCAGAATAATCTTTATTCACTAATCCCACACTATGTAATTTAATCATTCTTCCCTCTTTTCAAAATCTGCTACCATTTTTTGTAGTCTATTGTATTCATTATTTAGTAGTTCTTTTCCTAAATCAGATATAATATATACTTTTCTCTTGGTCATTGGCTTTACTAGTTCAATGTAATTTTCTTGTTCAAATCTTGATAATAGTGCATATAAAGTACCAGGTGGAAGAGGGATTCTCCCCTCTGTTAACTCCATTATATAATTAGATATCTCAAGACCATACATCGGCTTATGTAAAGCAATCAGTATATAAAACATCTGCTCTGTAAGTGTTTTTAATTCTTCTCTAGGCATAGTTATCCCTTCTTACTATCGAATATCGATAACAAAATTATATATCGATATTCGATAGTTGTCAATAGAAAAAATGCAATATATAAAATATACTGCATTACTTATAGTCTCTTATAAATTTTTCTATTTCATCAATGGAATCTGAAAATAGTACTTTTTTTGCATCATCCTCCTTTAAAAATCCTTTTTCTACCATATAGTCAAAGTGATTTTTTAAGTATTTATAGTAATTGTCAATATTAAAGAAGATACATGGCTTATTATTGATTCCTACCCTCGCCCATGAAATGACTTCTGAAATTTCTTCCAGCGTTCCTGGCCCTCCAGGAAGTGCAATATACACATCGCCTAATTCAATCATCTGTTTCTTTCTTTCTGTCATAGAATCTACTACAATCATTTCAGTAAGATCCTTATGCCCAATTTCTCTATCCATTAGAAATTTAGGTATAATGCCGATTGCTTTTCCGCCATGTGAAAGAACAGCGTCCGCTAACACGCCCATTAAGCCGACTTCTCCGCCACCGTAAACAAGCGTGCCTGCTGTTTTTGCAATCCACTGTCCGATTTCTTTTGTTCTTTCCTCATAGATTTCTTCTGTTCCTATACTCGCACCACAATAAACTGTTATTTTCATCTAACCCTCCATCATAGCATTTTTTCAGCTACTATCGCTGTATATAATTCAGTAACTATCTTATATTCGGTTTCTTTAAATCCATTTTCTAACCAGAAATTTCTCGCTTTATCGTTACTTTCAATAAAAGCTAATCGAATTCCTTTAAATCCTATATTTTTTAGATAATGAAATAGCTCTTTTATCATAGAACTTCCTAGTCCTTTATTTTGCATACTCCGATCAATCATAAAAAATCCTATAAATCCATAATCGTGATAAGGGAAGGCATTAATAAAGTCCATAACCGCTATTAATTTCTGATCATTAAAAAATCCTATATAATACTTATCGTCCAATGTCTTATTTTTAGGGAACATCTTCATATCCCTTTGTATACTCTCTCTTGTTACAAAGGGTTTGCAGTGCTCATAATAAAAGGTATTTTCCTTACATAGACTATAAATTTCTTCTACATCATTTAGCGTTAATTTTCTAATATCAAATCGATTGGAAAACTTTTTTATATCAATTCTAATCATTGCTCCCCCCTTTATATTCTACCATAAAAATCTAAAAAATAAATGAAGGAAAGATATAAAATAATGTTTTTTTTGACGATAATACTAGTATTGATAGAAGGAGGAAATCATATGATACTATTAGGTTTTTTAATATTAATAGCACTGGTATGTGCAATGGTTCTTACAGCAACTGACCTTAGAATGATGATGGATATGCAGAGTCTATTATTTCTTCTTGGTGCTTATGCATCGATAATTATTGGATCAAAAGGATGGAATGATTTTATATATGGTATAAAAATTGCATTTCATAAAGAAAAAAATGCTGATAAGTCAAAAGTAAAAGATAGTCTATCTATTTTTAATTTATTATCAAAATCTTCTATGTATATTATTATTTTAGCAGTGAGTGTGGAATTAATTTCTATTTTAAATAATTTAAGCGGTCCAGAACATATAGGACCTATTATCAGTGTATTACTAATTATACCGCTTTATACTAGCATTTTCTATTTAGGTATTATTAATCCAATAATTCATAGCTTGAAAAAAGCAATAAAATAGAGTGTTTAAAACTCTATTTTTTTTGCATAAAAAAGAGCGGTAATAATCTATCACTAATTCATATTCTTTTATCAGTCAAGAAAAAGATGGGATCTATTATGTAAGTATATTGTTTGAATACTAAGAAGATATTAAGAATACAGAAATAAATAAAGAAAAAATAATAGGATTAGATTATAAATCAGATGGACTGTATGCGGAAGTCCTAAGTATTATAGAAAATCACAAAACAAATTATTAAAATACAAAGACATATGTCAAATCAAAGGTGTATTTTTTTACATAAAATGTAAAAAACACTGAGAAATTCTCAGCATTTGTATTACTCTCCTCTTTTATGTACTGTATAAACCCATTCTCTAATATCAAGTGATGAGAAAATAAGAACAACAGATATTGAAATACCAGCACGTATTAAATCTGAAATATCAATTGTACTATTTCCAAATAACGTTATAATTTCACTAGTACATGACAGAGATGCTACCATTAAGAAAATCATACGACCCCATTTAAACTTTTTAATGGTTAGAATATAAAATACAAGTTCAATTAAAGTCCCTGTAAAATAAAGTAGCATAATAATAAGATTGGTCATATTTTCTGCAGAAGAACTTTCTATAAAAGAAACCGAAACCATTCCTAACACGCTTAAAAGAAGTTTTAAGAAAATCATTGCACCAATAAATAGTAATGATTTTGGTGGCAATTCTTTATCTAATTTATCTTCTTTCTTTTCTATTTGTTTGATTTCTTTTTCGAGTGGGATTCTCTTAGATGAATCTATAAGATTTACAATTGGCATATCACCATCTGTTTCAATAGAATCGCCTCCACCATTTTGATCAGAATATGGAATAACAAATTCTTTAATCACATCCACTGTAATATCATTGTCAACATAGAGCATGGATTCAATAATAAAATCACGCTCTTTATCTACATATTTATCTATTTTATGAGTAATTTGTAATGTAGACGAAGTAAAGCCAACGCCCGTATCAAATGTTCCTGCCGCTAGCCACTCTACTTTTTTCCCTCCTGGAAGGCTCCACCCTTCTGGCACTTTCCAAAAACGAACGTGATGGCGCTTACTCGCACTACCATTCACTTCCATCTGATATGCAAAATCTTGTTTTTTATTAAATAAATAAAGACTTGAAACAGGTGCTTCTGGATAAGATGTATGCCTAATTGTTGATATAACAATTCCTAATGATGAACGAAGTGTAATCGGATCTGCTTTTGTCCATCCTGATTTTTTCATCACTGCATGAATATCTTCTTCTGTACCTATAATAGCCATATTTACAGGATCTCCTAATATACCATCCCCTGTTTTCGTTCTTGATAGAAAATAATCTGGCAAATAAATACTTGCAAAAAAGCTATGTAATCTAGGTAGTGCAATATATGTAAGTAAAAACCAAAATACAATAAATAATCCTATACTAGAAAATTTCATAGCAAAAGAAGACCATAATAATAAGATGGTATAGGCAAAAACTAATATAAAGCCATATGCCGTTAAAAATCGGTCTAACATCATATAAATAAAAGCTCTCTTCTTTTTCTTTGGTTTTACAAAATCATAGACTGGTTGTTCTTTTGGGATTTCATATATTTTCATTATTACCTCCACTACTAGTATATCATAAAAATACAAGCAATAAAAAATGAAATAGAAAATCTATTTCACTTTGAACTATACACTCAATTCAGATAAATTATTTGAAAGATAATTTATTTTTTCTATTGCTTCATTGATTTCTTTTATATCTGTAGCCTGATTATCCAATAATTTATTGATTACTGCTACTTTATCTGTAATATTAGCAATAGAGTCATCCATACCACCAAGACTATTCGTTATTTTTTCGACTGCATCTGTACTACTTGTAGCTAAATTTCCTACTTCCTCTGCTACTACTGCAAAACCCTTTCCAGATTCTCCTGCACGAGCCGCTTCTATACTAGCATTTAATGCTAATAGATTCGTCTGATTTGATATATCCATAATAAAATCTGTTATTTTAAGCGTTTCTTTTGTTTTATTTTTACTAATTTCTGTTGCCTCAGTAATCACTTCTTGCTCTTTTAAAATCTTAGATGTTATTTCTGTTGTATTATTTATAATTTGATGAATTTCATCAATGTTTTTAGCTAACTCTTTAATGGTAACATTTAATTTCGCATCTAATTCTTGCTTCTTCCTTTTGATGGTAACATCTTCTACCGCACCTGCAACAAGAATCGGAATACCACCTTCTCCTCTTATTGTTTTACCTACAACTTTTACCCAAATAGTACTTCCATCTTTCTTAACCATTCGATATTCTAAATTGTATGGTGTATTTCCACTACGGTCCATTAGGTGTTTCCCAAAAGCATCTACAACCATCTCAGCATCATCGGGATGAATGCTATTTGACCACGAACTAAATAAATTAGGAAAATCATTTTCATCTTTATAACCTAATATTTTTCTAAGCTGATGAGAATACCAAAGTTCATTTTCAGGATTCATTGGATTTCCTTCTATTACTTTCATATTCCAAGAACCTTCTGATAATATAGAATCAATCAGTTTATATCGATTAATTGTATATTTAAATTCTAAATCTTGCTCTTCTTTATCATGAATATCTATAAATACACCAAGAAATTCAACTGGTTTATTATTCGAATCTCGTAAAGTATAACCTGATGCTCTAAACCATCTATAGGAATTATCTTTTAGTTTCAGTCTATATTTTACATCATATGGCGTTCTTCCACTAAAATCAGATAAACAGGCTCTAAAAGAACTCAATGTATGTTCTACATCCTTAGGATGCAACCTGTCAGACCACGATGAAAGAACATTAGGGAAATCATTTTTATCATGAAAACCTATCATTTTTCTAAAATCGTCAGACCATATTGCTTCTGTGATGTTAAGATTCTCATCTATTTTAAGTTGCCATAATCCAGATGAAACAGATTTATTAATCAAATGAATTTTAGACTCTCTGTTTTCAGTTTCTTTTTGAAGATTATTTATAATTATATTCATCAAATCCGCTAATTCTTTTTCTCTTCCAGCAAGTTCAGTATTATCAATTAGCGATATCGTATGATTATCGTGATAATTTTGAATAATTGATTCTAATATATTTTTCAATATATCATTATGATTGGTTTTCTTCCTTTTAAACAAATATTGCCTCCTTCTCTAAATTAAAGTAAATATATTCTAATCTTTTATACTAATTACATCGACAATATCTATCCGTTTTATAATATTTTATTTTAAATTTAATCACATAATTTTTTGATAATATATTTTTAAGAAAATAGATTGCACTAGTAAATAAAGTGCAACAATAATACAAGCTATGCTAATATACATGCTAATACTCTGTAATAAATAGCCTATTACTACAAAAATATAGGCATTGATAATATTAAGAGGCACTCCCGATTTTGTTTTAATTAAAATATTTCGTTCATCAGTCAAAAAGATATAATAGCTTTTCATTTTCTTTTCATCTTTTAATGCTCTTTTTAATTTAATAATGATAGTTGATAGTACAATCATAAGACCAATATGAAATCCTATTAACAGTCCATCCATTGCACCTGTAAAGAAACTTTCTTCCTTCGGTGATGGGATAACATCTAATATCAAAAATAATCTCACCCATGACAGTGTTAATAGTACAATAATTAAAAGCCATCTATAATTTTTTACTCTTTTTTCTAATTCTTCTCTCATTACTCCACCTCACTTAAATCAAATACTTCCTCTATTGCTAAATGAAATACTTTGGATATTTTATAGGCTAGAGGAAGTGATGCTATATACTTTCCATTTTCAATTGATATTATTGTTTGTCTAGTCGTATCTACTAGACTTGCTAAATCTGCTTGTGTCATTTTATTTTGTTTTCTAAGTTCTTTAATTTTATTTTTCATATCAAATACCTCGATTTTTAAGAATAATACTTAATAATAATACGCCAATAGAAAGACCGTACATTGACCCTATAATAAAATCACTGCAGAATTTTAATCTACAATTTAAACGCATAACAATAACGCTCATAGCAAATAAGAACATCCCTACTATCATTAATTTTCTACCTATCATTATACCTCCATTTATAAATGTATAGTTAACTTTACATCATAATAGCATAGCTTATTTAAAATGTCAAATGTACTTTACAAAAAAAGCACTATATATAATATACCTTAATTGAAAAAGTAAATAAACCACCCCAAAGTGATATCTGGTTCATTTACTATTGCAAATGGATATGGTGCATTTAACCTTGCACATCCTTTCTACCTTCTTTCTTATTGATTTTATAAGAAT
>PDWI01004372.1_pt1 | contig 19036 bp, 11 predicted proteins | sample 1430891 | NCBI WGS metagenome assembly PDWI01 (sample SAMN01162508, study PRJNA174530) | Oral metagenome, whole genome shotgun sequencing project. | biome: Marine environment; feature: Marine mammal; material: Swab sample of the gingival sulcus; isolation source: swab sample of gingival sulcus...
GCGTTGCAATGCTCTATTGCGTATTGACAATAGTACATTGTCGCGTTGCAATGCTCTATTGCGTATTGACAATAGTACATTGTTGCGTTGCAATGCTCTGTTGACTACATAAAACAACTGTTTGGACTTAATTGCGTGTATTGTTGTAAGAAACATTAGACAATTAGATAATGTGACAATTGGTTAATGTGATAATTAGATAATATGGCAATTAGATAATGTGACAATTGTTATTAATTGCTAATTACTCATTGCTAATTACTCATTGCTCATTGCTAATTACTCATTGCTAATTGTCTAATTTTTGATATAAAACAGCTTTGGTTTGCTAGGTTTAGGATGAATTGATATGGTAGCAGAACCTTTAATATTTGCAGTACAATTATATTGATCAGTAATGGTGATATTGGTACTATTAAAAACTGTTTTTGCGACAATAGCATCAGAGTGAAGCGTATAATTTGCCGCAGGCGGTTTTGTTGCGGCAGCACTATTTGCCACCTCAGTGGTGGTGCCATTATAAGTTACTAAATAGCTAGGAGTACCTCCCGCCAATGCTATAGAAATAGGAGCACTATCTGTTTCGCAAATGGTAGCATCACCCGAAATAGTTGCCGTTAATTCTTGTGGCTCATTAATGATATATTCCGTTACCTTATCGCAACCACCGTCATTATCATTATAAAAATGCCACCCTTTGTTTGCAATAAGCGAAGTACGTGCCGCTTCTCCAAGACAATATCTTAAATTCCTAGCCCCAACAGAAAGCCCTTTTCTTACATTTTGTTTTGCCCAACCAATAAGCGTAGAATCATAATTCTCTACTGATAATTTAGTCAAGTCAAGCATCTGTGTCATATTGGTAACCGAAGTAATATCCCAACTGGCTAACGATTGATTAAATTTTCTAGCATTAAAAAACATCCATTTCATACTGATAGCATTACCGACATTCCAAGCCGTATAAGTATTACCACCTACCGTAACTTCTTTGGTAGAAATATCTTGATTAAAAGAGCGAGCATCCCAAAACATTCGTTCTATATATTTCACCTTACTAGTATTCCAATTACCAATGGGTTGGTTAAAACGATAAGCCTTTTCTAACATAATATCCATTCGTGTTACGTTTTTGGTATCCCAAGCGATATAAGTGTTGCCACCCACTGTTACCTGTTTGGTAGAGATATCTTGATTAAATTTTCCTGCTCCATAAAACATACTGTTCATGTTGGTTACCTTACTAGTATTCCAATTGCCGATAGGCTGATTAAAAAGACAGTACATAAACATTGCTTGAAAATTAGTTACATTTTTAGTATCCCAAGCAATATAAGTGTTTCCCCCCACCGTAACCTCTTTGGTAGAAATATTTTGATTAAAACGATGACAAGCAGTAAACATATATCCCATATTTGTAACCTTACTGGTATTCCAATTACTGATATTACCATTAAAAACCTTATTAGTATAAAATACTCTAAACATGGCAGTCACATTTTTAGTATCCCAAGCCATATAGCTAACTCCCGGTTTTAGAGTTACCTTTTTGGTATTGATATTTTGATTAAAAATAGTTCCAGCAAATGTGTTTCGTAAATTGGTAACCTTAGAGGTATTCCATCTATCTAAAGATTGATTAAAATTTTTTGCACTGTCGAATGTATGCCATAAAGATGTTACATTTTTGATATCCCAAGCAATATATTCATTAGCAGTGCCTGCATTTACTATTTTAGTGTTGATATTTTGATTAAATGCTTTAGCTTCTCGAAACATTGCTGCCATATCTGTAAGCTTACTGGTGTTCCATTTATCAATAGCATGGTTAAATTTTTTTGTCCTTTTAAACATTTCCGCCATAGATGTTACATTTTTTGTGTCCCATGCAATATATTCGTTAGCCTTTCCTTTATTTACTGTTTTCGTATTAATATTTTGATTAAATAGAGTAGCACTATTAAACATTCTTTGCATATTTTTAACCTTACTGGTATTCCAATTGCCAATTGGGGCATTAAATTTACTACAGGCAAAAAACATAAAACTCATATCTGTTACTTTAGAAGTATCCCATTTGTTAAATGTATCGTTTCCCTCCAAGTTCTTACATCCATTAAACATACCGTTCATACTATTATTGTGTAGGTGTTTTAAGTTTGGAGTGTCAGTGGCTGTAACATCTAGGTTAATACAATTCCAAAAACCGATATAATTCCATTGAATTGTTCCCCATTGCTCTACTCGCAATAGTTTGTTTTTATCATAATTGTAATATGTTGTAAATCGATTAAAAAAACCACCCGCTTTAGGATATATCTTTAAACGATAAACTCCTTCAGAAGGAAAACTGAGAACATAGGAGGAATTATCTGCACTAGAGGCTATCTCTTCTGATCCATTAATGGTAGGGTCATCTACATTTTCCCATTCCACCACATAGTTTTTTCCACGAGCTTTTATAGCTATATTTTTGTTAGTGCTGGCAGCTACACCAGCAGCTTTTTTAGAGGTATCCCACACAGTAATAAATTTATCTTCCTCAGTTTGTGCTTTTACAATTAAGGCAATCAATAAAAATAAAATTGTTAAAATGTGTCGTATCATTACATTGTCTTTTATATCGATTTTCACTTCTATTTAGTTATTTTTTAAACAGCCATTGGCATCAATCACTCTCACTGTATAGTTTCCTTTTTTTAAACCTGTAAAGGTATAAGGATTGGTATTGTTTTGCGGAGCCGATTTCACTGTTTCAAAAGTTTTGATATTAATCAGCATATAGGTAAAAGGCAAACCTCCACCACTTTTGGGTGTTACGGTTAAGCTACCAGTATTTCCATTAAAGCATCGTACATCAGAGGTGCTTACTTCAAAAACAGGAGGCTCGTTTACGGTTACTTTAATATCGGGCAGCGTTGCCTCACAACCTACTGCTCCTAATACCTTTGCTTTTACTTTATAAACTGTGGTAGCCACAATACTTCCCGAATTAAAATAAACGGTGCCGCCAGTACCTCTACCACTACTCACATTGTTGCCACTTTCTGTAGTCAGCTGATAAAAAACACCTGCTTGGCTAGCGTTCATCTGAATGGTGGTAGCACTGCCTTTACAAGCCGCAGCAGGTAAAAACTCACAATCGGTTTTAATAGCTCCTACATATAACACGGTGGCAGGATTTGCCATTAAAGAGGAAACGCCAAATCGTGTTGCCAACACCTGTACATCGGTGGTGGCAGTGATATCGGTGCCTCCTGTTATTGTAAAATCTATTTCATGACCTGTACCAGCAACCGCAGCTCCTATATTGGTGCCATCGGTGGTTTGCAATTGGTAGCTAACATCAGCTTCGCTACCTTCAAGACTCACTTTAGCCGTTCCACCTTGGCACACCTTAGTGCCTACCAAATTAAACTGCAAAGGAAGTTTGTTCTCTTCTACAATAACCGTTGCTGCCGATACGGTATATTCACAACTACCTGCATCAGCAAAAGCAAGGTCGGTATTTTTATCATCATAGATAGTGGTTAGGGTTAATGCTCCCGAATTGATATCAATTGAACCTGTTGGCACTTGATCTGCAGCTGCCGTATTGTTTACCACATGGGTTGTTCCCTTATAAGTAACACTATAGGGTGGTGTTCCTCCACGAAATGTAAAAGTGATCGTAGTAGAGCCATTATAATCTACCTTAGCATCGGCAGTAGTTATCTGTATCGTAAAAGGTTCGGGCTGCTCTACTTTTATCCCCGGTAATGTGGCAGGACAACTAGCTGATACACCTTTATCAGAAAATACCCAACCTTTTCCTTCTAAAACAAGGTGAGCATTTCGTCCCTGACAATAGAATTGGTTCACACCCACAGGCACACCATTTTGTACCTCTTGTGCAGCCCAACCAATTAAACTGCTATCATAATTCTCTTGCGAAAAGTTAGGGCTAGTAATCATTCCAGCCATATCGGTAACACTAGAGATATCCCAATTGCCCAACGAATAGTTAAAGTTAGTGGCATCAGCAAACATAAATTTCATGGTTTGTACTTTACCCGTATTCCAGTTGCGTATATCCTGATTAAATGCCTGAGCCAAATAAAACATACCATAGAAAGTGGTTGCTTCGGCAGTATTCCAAGCGGTGTAGGTGTTACCTCCAATAGTAACCTCTTTTTTAGAGATATCTTGATTGAATTGTTTTACGCTAGAAAAGATATTATCAAAAGCAGTAACCTTACTTACATTCCATTTGCTGATATCAGAGTTAAACACAGTGGCTCCAGCAAACATACTCGACATATTGGTTACATTTTTTGTATCCCAAGCCGTATAGGTTTTGCCATCAACAGTTACTTGCTTGGTATTTAATTCTTGATCAAAAGCAACCGCTACGCTAAACATTTTAGCCATATCCAATGCTTTAGAGGTATTCCAATTGCCCAAAGGTTGGTTAAACATAGAGGCTCCATTAAACATACCTGCAAATGTGGTAACCTTTGCTACATCCCAATTGCTAATGGAGTGGTTAAACTTGCTAGCATTTCTAAACATATACATCATTGATGTTACCGATTTGGTATCCCATGCGGTGTAAGTATTGCCGTCTATGGTTACCTCTTTTTTGTTGATATCTTGATTAAAATTGCTACAATCACGAAACATGGCACTCATGGTAGTAACCTTGCTCACATCCCAGTTGCTCAGCGGTTGATTAAAATCGGTAGCTTTATAAAAAAGATAATCCATATTGGTTGCATTTTTTACATCCCAAGCAATATATTGCTGAGGTGTACCAGCATTCACCACTTTAGTATTGATATTCTGATTAAAGTGAGTGGCTTCTCTAAAGGTCATAAATAAAGCACCAGCCTCAAAGCTACTGGTATTCCAATCGCCAATATATTGATTAAAACTACTCGCTCCATGAAACATTTGTGTAATAGTTTTTACTGATGAAGTATCCCAGTTGCCAATGTTCTGATTAAAGTTGGTAGCATCGTGAAACATTTCACCCATATCAACAATATTAGAGGTATCCCAATTGCCTATTGATGCGTTATATTCTAGTTTTTTACAACCTTTAAACATCTTACTTAATGTTGTTACATTAGATAGATTGGGAATATCGGTTGCTACCACATCCATATTTAAGGCTCCTTCAAAAGCAGTATCTAATCGCTCCCAATTGATATTTCCCCACTGTTCTACCGACATCAAAGTTGGAGGAATGGTTGCTGAACAACCATCCATTCTAAATCCTGTGAAAGTTCCTATTCCGGGCGTTACCTTTAGTCGATACTTTCCGGGGGTAGGAAACACGTTTAATATGGCAGGAGTATCAATATATCCTGATGCTTCCATTGTGCCATGATTTGTAGGATTGTTCACATCTTCCCACACAACGGTAAATCTATCGCCTATACCAGGGAAAAGAATTTGTTTATTGGTTTCACTCACTTGTTTGGTGTCCCATACTGTAATAAAATAATCGCTTTCACTAAGTCGAATTGGTACAGGGTTAGAGCGATAGGCAGTATCTTCGCCTGCTCTTGTTCTTGTACCTTCAAAACTTTTAAGGTTAGGGTAAGCTGGCGACGACATTTCGCAATATACTCCCTGTGGAAATGCTCGTTTAAAACGGAATACTCCTTCGCTTATCACTTCGTAATCGGCACTTTTAATTGAAGAAGATACACTAGTAAGCACTGCATCTGTTGCAGCATCCTTCCATACATAAGTAGTAGTTTGAGGAGTTGTTTCTACTCCTAACAAATTGTTTTGACTACTTAAATCAATTACATCTGATGTGCTGTATTCGCTTTTCGGTAAAGCATATCGCTGTTGGGGCGAATAGATAAAATTGGCTGCACTGGTACCACTGGTTTTGTTTGGCAACATCGACATAGGCAAAGCATTGTTTGCCACATTCGCATTTTCAAAAGTGATACCTACAGGCAATTGCAATTGTGTTAATTTGTTATTGCTGATATTTAACTGCACCAAACTACCCTGTGCCGATAAATCTAATGTTTTTAATAGGTTGTTTTGTGCTTCTAGCACTTTTATATTGCCATTATTAACAATTTGCAGTATCGATAGCTTGTTGTTTTGGCAATGCAATTGCTCAAGCAGTGTATTCTTTTCTAAACTTGATAATACAGTAAATTTATTATCGGTACACCACAGTTCTTTTAGATTGGTATTTTTAGAAATATCCCACAGTTTTACCTCCGTATTGTTGATATTTAGTCTTTCTAGCGTTGGACAATTTTCTGTATTAAATTGCAATAGCTTTTGTCCATTAAAATTGATACAGTTAATTATATTCTTTTCCGATCCATATTCTAAAATACGCACAGTGTTTACCGCTGGCGATCCCTGTGGTGTTCCTACCAACTGACCAGTTATGGTATTAGTCAAGCCACCACCTTGCACGGCATAGCCATTACCATCGGTACCTGCCACCACATTATTATTACCCCAATCAACACTTAGTTTTCCTACTTTACTTCCCTCTAAAGTAAAGTTTACATTAGTACCTTTTGTAGTAATAGGCTGAAACCATATTTTCGAGTCTAAATAGTCTTTTTCTTGAATGATATGAAAATTCTGCCACTGGCTATTACTGGTTTGGTAAGCATATCTACTACCAATAGGCACTCGCAAAACAACTGACTCTTGAGGTACACCGTCGAAGGCATCGTTATCTCTTAAAATTGGAGGATTAACTGCTTTACATTGTATTTCTTTTAAAGCGGTGCAGTTCACAAATTCCTTATATCCCATATCTTTCATTGTAGAAGGAATAACAACAGACTCCAGTTCTTTACATTCTGAAAAACAAACCCCTCTCATACGAGTTATTCCTTCGGGTATTTTTATGGATTTTATTTTTGTAACAGCAAAACTATGATGTCCTAAGTGTTCTCCCAAAGGAAAGCTTTCAGGCATATTGTTAATTATAGACAAATTAGGACTAAAATGAAATGCATAAGTCTCTATTTTACTCAATGACGTTGGTAAATTAATAGTTTTCACTTTAGCAAGAAATTCAAATGCAGCATACCTTATAACTTTAACATTATTAGGGATTGTTATTTCCTCTAAATTTTGATTTCTTGAAAATGCCCCACCCACTATTTCATTCACGGAAGCAGGAATAGTATAATTAGCACCTGGTTTCATTACAGGATATATCTTGGTTACAGTACTAGGAACAGTATATTCTGTATTTGATTTATTACTTGGATAAAAATAGAGTGTTTTTTTATCTTTACTAAACACTACTCCATCAATAGAACACAACTCCGCATTATCAGGATGCACTACCACCTCTTCTAACGTTCTACAAAAATAATCGTTCTTTAAAGGAGCTTTAAACGTCTTTGGTAATATTAATTTTGTCATTCCTGTTCCTTCAAAAATACTACCACCAACTATTTGTTTTATCCCTTCTGGTAAAGTTAGTGTCCCATAAAAAGCCCCCCCAGAACATCCGAGAAAGGCAACAGAGCTAATTGTATGTACATTTGGAGGAAAAGTAAAACTAGTCAGAGCGGAACAATAACGATACATCTCCACAGGAATTGTTGTAACAAGACTGTTTTCCGGAAAGTGTGTTGTAGCTAAATTTTCACACCCCATAAAAATACTATTTCCTAATGAGGTAATCGTATTGGGCATATTAGCTGACACTATTCCTGAATTTTCAAAAGCTTCTTTTCCTATTTTTTTCAACTGATTAGGAAACATAAAATCTCCTAATGCAGTAGTATTTTTAAAAGCAGCTTCACCTATCTCAACCACAGCATTGGAAACAGTAATTGCCGTTAATGCCTTACAATCATGAAAAGTATAAGGTTTTATTACGGTAACACCAGTAGGTAAAGTATTGGTAAATGCAGTTAAATTACTACAACCATCAAAGGCGTTTTGTCCTAAATTTTGTAAACTGGTAGGAAAAGTAAAAGTGCTAAAACCTTTGCATTGCGAAAACGCAGCATCACCTATATGGCTTACGGTATTAGGCAGGGTGATATTACCTAATGCACGACAGTTATTAAACACATTGTTTCCTACCTTGGTTAAGCCCGCAGGAATATTTACCGTAGTTAATTTGGCACATGCCAAAAACAGTGCATCGGGTAGTTCGGTCAAGTTTTCTGATAACGTACACTTTTTTAAATTACTACAATTAGAAAAAGTAGCATCAGCAATAGAAGTTACTGTATTTGGTATCACCACTTCGGTAATTCTACTGTTGTTTTTAAAAGCAAGCGTTTCTATTCTAACAACATTTGCAAATGCAGTATCTTTAGTTAAATCAATAACTGTTTCGTTACCATTCCAACTTAACAAAATTGTTTTATCATCACTAAGTTGATAGCTGGTAGCAGGATAGGTTATACCTTGTGAAAAGGCAAAATAAGATGTTAATAATAGTAGAGCTATAATTGTAAATATCTTCTTCATACTTTATTATTTGTATTGCTATTATTAGGTTGATTATTTTCCAGAACAGCCATTTTTATTGATAACTGTCGCATTGTAGGTTCCAGCTTTTAGCCCCGTAAAAGTATAAGTACTTTCGGTTGTTTCGCCAGAAGAATAAGTCTGAAATGGAGCTGTAGCCTGTGTTAATTTATAAGTGTATGGTGGCACTCCGCTATTAATCGTGATGGTAATTGATCCATCATTACCATTAAAACAAGTAACTTTGGTTTTTGATGTTGTAAATGTTGCGATTTCACTCACGGTAATAGTAGGTTGAGTGTCTAATGTTTCAACACAACCATTAGACCCCAATATTGATGCTTCTACTTTATATTTTGTGGTTTCCATTATCTGCCCTGCATTTAAGTAAATGGTATTGCCATTTCCTATTGCAGTACCACTGGTAACAATAGAATTGTCATCGGCTTTTCTTAATTGATAAGTAACTCCAACTTGACTTTTCTCAACAATAATAGCAGCCGTTGAACCTTTGCATACTTCAGCACCTTTTACAAGAAGTGTTTTTTTAGGGCGATTCATATAGGTTATAGTAGCGGTATTGTTTAGCTTTATAGGACAACCACTCCCTTGATGAGTAGCTATTATATTGTATGTAGTGGTAGCCGCAGGCGATGCGGGTAAACCGATTTCACCATCATTGCCATTGACAGCAGTACCCACATTGGTGTTGGTGCTAGCATCTTGCAACTGATAAGTAACACCTGCCTCGCTATTTACTATTTTGATCATGGCAGGATTTCCTGATGGACAAATAGCAGCATCTTTCAATGTTAAATTTACCTTTGGCATTGGTTTTATACTCACCAATTCTTTTAAATCTTTTTCATAGATATTTCCCTTACCATCACGAACGGTTACCAAATGGCTTTTAGGCTTTAAGTTTGGCTTATAGAAATGTCCCACCGAAAAAGTATAGGAAATTGGAGCATTGTTCATAAAAGTTTTTGTTGCTCCTGGTATAATAATAGTAAAGTTAGGGGTTCCGCTGGTAATATTCACGGTAACATCAACATAATCTTCACCGCAAATCAAAGCATTGTTTACTGTAGTATTTACAACGAGCTGTGCCCACGCAGAAGTATTGCAAACACTAAGAAATACTATAAAACAAAATATTCTTTTTATTAACATAAACGCACTTAAACAAATTAAAAATTGGACAAATATAACGTTTTTTACGCAATAAACATTATCTTTTTGATTAACGGCAAATAACAATCATCAAATAACACAATTCATCATCTTATTTAACATTATAACAAGATAATTTGACAATGAGATAATGTGGTAATTGGTTAATGTGATAATTGCCACATTAACCAATTGTCAAATTATCTAAAAGACAAAACCCCAAAAACTTTCACAGCTTTTGGGGTCTTAACTATTTTCTATTAAAATATCTATATCAGATATTACATATTCATTCCACCACAAACATGAATTGTTTGTCCTGTTACATAAGCCGACAAATCAGATCCTAAGAAAACACAAGTTTTTGCAATATCTTCAGGAGTTCCTCCTCTACGTAGAGGAATCTTGCTTTCCCAATCTTTACGTACATCTTCTGGTAACTGACCAGTCATTTCTGTAATAATAAATCCTGGAGCAATTGCATTAGAACGAATACCTCTCGAACCTAATTCTTTAGCAACTGATTTTGTAAAACCGATAATTCCTGCTTTTGAAGCTGAATAGTTTGCCTGACCAGCATTACCACTAACACCCACAACCGAACTCATATTAATAATAGATCCACTACGTTGCTTTAACATGGTGCGTTGCACTGCTTTGGTAAAATTAAATACCGATTTTAGGTTTACATTAATCACCATATCCCACTGCTCTTCGGTCATACGCATTAAAAGAGTATCTTTTGTGATACCTGCATTATTTACCAAAATATCAACAGTTCCAAATTCTTTTACAATTTCAGCAACCACTCTATCTGTATCAGCAAAATTACTTGCATCAGAAGCATACGCTTTTACTTTTACACCAAAAGCAGCAATTTCTTTTTCTGTCTCCATTGCCTGCTCATTATACAATAAATCAGTAAAAGCAATGTTTGCTCCTTGTTTTGCAAATTCAATTGCTACTGCCTTACCAATACCACGTGAAGCACCGGTAATAATCGCTGTTTTTCCTTCTAATAACTTCATTTCTATTCTTATTTTTTAATTTTATTCTTGATAGTTTATATCGTTGTTGTTTTTGATTAAAACGGTAGCAAATATAACTATTTTCAGAACATTCAAATCATTTGCTTTATAAAAGACCCCAAGTATCACCACAAATTTCACGACCATTTGTACCCCTAACTACCAAGATTTAAAAGTCCTATTTCTTTTTAGGTAACTTTAGATTACAACTGATATAACAGGTTTTGACTTTATATTGAATAAGCTCGCAAGAATATTCGCGAGGGCTTTGCATCACTTGCTAGTGCTCGCAGAACATTCGCGAGGGCTTTGCATCACATGTAAGATGCTCGCAGAACATTTACGAGGGCTTTGCATCACTTGCAAGATGCTCGCAAGAACATTTGCGAGGGCTTTGCATCACTTGCAAGATGCTCGCAGAACATTTGCGAGGGCTTTACATCACTTGCTAGTGCTCGCAAGAACATTCGCGAGGGCTTTGCATCACTTGCTAGTGCTCGCAGAATATTCGCGAGGGCTTTGCATCACTTGCAAGATGCTCGCAGAATATTCGCGAGGGCTTTGCATCACTTGCTAGTGCTCGCGAGAACATTCGCGAGGGCTTTGCATCACATGCAAGATGCTCGCAAGAACATTCGCGAGGCCTTTGCATCACATGCAAGATGCTCGCAAGAACATTCGCGAGGGCTTTGCATCACATGCAAGATACTCGCAAGAACATTCGCGAGGGCTTTGTATCACTTGCTAGTGCTCACAGTTTCGGATAACACCATTTGTAATCGATATAAAAAAAAGAGAATATCCTTTTGAGATATCCTCTTCTTTTATAACAATATTCTTTTCTATCGGCGGCTTGGCACTTTCTTCTTCACCATATTTTTAATCGAACCTAAATCAGGATAAAACTCTACGCCATAACCTTCGTTCAACAATACATCTGTTGGAATAGTTGCAATTTTACCAAACTGAGCAATTGGCATTCGCTGGTGCACTAACACTTTACTGCCATTGGTAACACTAACATCTGCCATACCCGGAACACAATAATGAATGACCGATTTATTCTCCGTTGCATCAATACTTAATTGTTCATTCGTTTTTAACGATTTAACATTAATGGTAATTGGTTTACCCCTTACATCAGATGCTGCAATAGGTCCTCTTGTGGGCGATAATCGAAATGCAACCCCGCCATTAGCTCCCTTTTTAGGTGTATATAAGAAATGAAAATGCTTGCTAACAGTTACCTTTTTACCGATAAACATTGCAACATAATCTGCTTCTAATTTTGCCAACTCCTGCACCATTACCTCATAAGCCTTACCATCAGGAGGTAAAATTTTATAATTAGCAGTAAGTATTTTAAATCGACGTTTACGCAACTTAAAAATCATATGAGCCGCTTCAGCAGCTTTCTCCTCTTCTGTTTTCAACAAAGCATGCTTTTCCAATACAGGAACTTTTACAAAAGCAGTATCGGTTTCTACCACCTTATAAACAGTATCTTTCTTAAATTTTAAGATTGAATTGATAGAAAATCGACCATAATCCATATCGATATTTTCTTCTGATAAATGAGATACTGCAGCTTCTCTTTTATCTGTTTGAAGATTGCTGATATTAAATCCCTTCAATAAACCTTCAGGAGTTAATGCAATCAATGCAGGCTCATAATCTTCAGAAGTGGTTATTTTGTAGTATCCCTTGGGATCGACCTCACCCTTACTACTTAAAGCTATCGACTGAATACGCCAATCGGTAGAGTTTGAGCGTATCACATCAGAAATGCCTAAATATTTTTTTGCATAATCAGCAAAAGGTCCTCGTTTAAGAATGGTTTTCTGTGCCACCACATCTAATTTTATTACAGTTTGCGGTAATGCATAAACCACAGTGGTAGGTATTTCAATATTTCTTCTTTTTTGGGCATTTGAAGTTCCCCAAATCAAAATACCTAAAGCCAAAAAGGCCAGCATGATTGTTCTTTTCATGATTCTATTTTTACAATTATCAATTAAATGGTTATTCTTTTTATTGCCTCAGGTAGATATGCCACAATATCACTTGCAATAACACTTTCATTACCCAATGCTGCCGCAGCTAAATCGCCTGCTAATCCGTGTAAATAAACACCCATTTTAGCCGCATCAACACAAGGATAATGCTGAGCAAGCAAAGATAAAATAATTCCTGTTAATACATCTCCACTTCCTGCTGTTGCCATACCGTTATTGCCAGTAGGATTAAAAAAGCTCTCCCCTGTCGGCGTAACAATGGTAGTAAATGCACCCTTTATCACTACTGTTGTGCGATATTTCATTGCAAAATCACGCACCTTGTTTAATCGTTCAAAACTATCCTTAAATTGAGTTCCTAGCAATCGTTCTAACTCCTTAGGATGAGGAGTAAAAATGGTATTTTCAGGTAAGTAATCTAACAACTCAGGTTGCTGTGCAATAATATTGATAGCATCGGCATCAATAACCATTGGCACTTTCACCGCCTGTAGCAAACTTTTGATTGCTTGCTGACTTTCCTTATACATATCTAATCCACAACCAATACCGATGGCATTATATTTCTCCAAATCGGGATATGCCGTAAAAATATGCTCCGATTGGTCTATACTTACCATAGCTTCGGGAACTGCCGTTTGCATAATTTGATATCCTAATTTTGGTATATGTGTTGTAACAAGCCCCACTCCTGCCCTTAATGTTGCTCTGGTTGCCAATATTGCGGCTCCCATTTTACCATAACTTCCACTAATTAATAGTCCATGACCAAATGTACCTTTTATGTGCAAATTTATCTCTAGGTCGATAGCTGTTTTTTATGGATTGATTTGTTAAAAGGTAGTTATTGGTAGCTGTATCCGCAATAATTTGAGGGTGAAGACCAATATTCAACACCTGCCATTCGCCTACAAATTGATGATTTTCGGGAAAGAAGAAACTCAACTTTGGAAACTGAAACGTAAGTGTATGCGTCGCTTTCACAATTCCCTGCATACAATTATCGCTATTGTTTTCGCCCATTAAACCAGAGGGGATATCAATGGCAACTACCCTATTTGATGTTGCATTAATGGACTGAACCACCTGTAAAACCAATCCTGATAACGGACGAGACAATCCAGAACCAAACAAAGCATCAATAATAATATCATCTTGATTGAATTCAGGAAAATCGGTAATCTGATTGATAGCAAATATATTTACAGTATCCATCTGTTGTAAACGTTCCAAGTTGATTTGTGCATCTCCCGACAGCTTGCTACTTATCTTCACAAGATAAACCGATACATCATGATTACTATTGGCAAGCATTCTCGCCAAAGCCAAACCATCGCCACCATTATTCCCACAGCCTATAAACAGTTTATAGTTCGATTGTTTGGGATATAGTCGCTCTATTGCAAAAAACAATTCTTTAGTGGCACGTTCCATTAAATCAATGGAAGCAATGGGTTCATTTGCGATGGTATAAGCATCGATTTCGGCTACTTTTTTCACCGGAAATATTTTTGTTGGCATATCTTTTTATCTCTAAAAATTAAGGTTTCCAAAAGTACAAATTCGTTATAGTTTCTCAAACAGATAGAAAATTTGAACAAGAAATCTCCTTATTATATTATATCTTTTGTGTTCGTGTATTTCCCCTGAAATAGCAATGGAAACCATTATGCCATTTCGTTTTTTTATATATATTTGCGATGCTTAAAAAAGAGAGAATATAAATATTTAATAATTAAAATTTAAAACTATGTTTAAAAATCATCCTAAGGGTTTAATTGCTGCCTCATTAGCAAATATGGGAGAACGATTTGGCTTCTATATTATGATGGCAATCCTAACGTTATTCATTTCTGCAAAATTTGGTTTATCAGAAGAAACAACAGGATACATTTATTCAGCTTTCTATGCTTCTATTTATTTATTGGCATTAGTTGGAGGTATCATTGCTGATAAAACAAAAAATTACAAGGGTACGATATTATTAGGTATCATAGTTATGGCTATTGGTTATTTAGCTATTGCAATACCTACTCCTACCCCTGTTCCAAACAAAGCTCTTTACCTTACAATTACTTGTGTAGGACTTTTTGTTATTGCTTTTGGTAATGGTTTGTTTAAAGGAAACCTACAAGCCTTAATCGGACAGATGTATGACAATGAAGAGTACAAAGAGTACAGAGAATCTGGATTCCAAATCTTTTATATGTTTATAAATGTAGGTGCTGTATTTGCTCCTTTTATTGCTGTTGGTGTTAGAAACTGGTGGTTAAAAGCAAATCATTTCGATTATAACGCAACACTTCCAGAACTTTGCCACGAATACTTAGAAAAAGGTTCGGGAATGGCTGGGGAAAAAATCAATAACTTAAGAGAGTATGCTGAACAAGTTAGTTTAAATGGAGTACCTACAAATTTAGATTTAGCTCAATTCAGTAAAGAATATCTAAACGTATTTAGCGAAGGTTTCCAATATGCTTTTATGACAGCTATTTTTATGATGGTTGTTTCATTAGTTATTTACATTACGAATAAGAGTAAATTCCCTAATCCTGCCGATAAAGTGGTAGTTAAAAACAATGATAAACCTTCTCGCGAAGAAATACAAATGGACGCTAAAGAAATTAAGCAGAGAGTATATGCTTTATTTGCAGTGTTTGGTGTTGTTATCTTCTTCTGGTTATCGTTCCACCAAAATGGATATTCATTAACCTATTTCGCAAGAGACTATATAAACTTAGATGTTATCAATTTTGATTTAGGCTTTACAACAATTAAGGGTGCTGAGATTTTCTCTGCCGTAAATCCATTCTTTGTGGTAACAATGACTTTCCCTGTAATGTGGTTATTCTCTAGATTAAAAGGCATTTCAACTCCTAAGAAAATTGCCTATGGTATGGGAATCGCAGCAGCAGCATATCTGTTCTTAATGTTATTCTCTTTAGCATTACCTGATAAAACAGAATTAGGTATGATGACTGTTCAGGAAGCACAATCAATTAAGGTTACTCCTTGGGTAATGATTGGTTTATACTTTATTTTAACAACAGCTGAGTTATTTATCTCTCCATTAGGATTAGCTTTTGTATCTAAAGTTGCTCCTCCTCATATGCAAGGAATTATGCAAGGTGCTTGGTTAGCTGCAACTGCTGTGGGTAACTCTTTACTTTTCATAGGTGGAATACTTTACATGAATACTCCAATATGGACAACTTGGTTAGTATTCGTTGTTATGTGTGCCGCATCTATGTTAGTAATGCTTAGCATGGTGAAGTGGTTAGAACGTATTACAGAATAATATCATTCGATAAAAAAAAAAAGAGGATGTCTTAAAAGACATCCTCTTTTTTTTTGCTTATACTTTTAATAAGATAACTTCAGATTACAAGTGATATTTCCCAATTGAATAGACACTCAAATTGATCAACCTATATTGCATTTACCTCTGGCTCTAGTTTAACACCAAACTTTAACCAAACCGATTTTCGTATCGCATTTGCCAACTCCAACACTTCAGCACCTGTTGCATTACCATGATTTACCAATACCAAAGCCTGTTTATCGTAAACACCCACATTGCCTTTTCGTTTGCCACGCCAGCCACATTGCTCTATTAACCAACCCGCAGCTAATTTTATTTGCTGATTATCGATAATATATTGGGGCATATCCCCAAACTTTTCTGTGAGTTGATTAGCAGTTTCACGATTTACAATTGGATTTTTAAAGAAACTTCCCGCATTTCCTAAAACTGTAGTATCAGGTAGCTTACTCTCTCTTATCTGAATAATAACCTTGCGAATATTTTCTAAATTAATCTCATCATATTGCTTTAATTCGTCTTTTATGCTACCGTAGTTTATTTGAAAAACAGGCTGTTTCTGCAATCGAAAATTAACATGGGTAATCACAAATAGGTTTTTATAATCGGTTTTAAATATCGAACTCCGATAATCAAATTCACATTGAGCATTATTGATGGTTATTAGCTGTTTACTCTCTAACGATATCGCCTCAACAGACTCGATACTGTCTTTGGCTTCGACACCATAAGCACCGATATTTTGAACAGGAGCTGCTCCAACCACTCCCGGTATTAAAGATAAATTCTCAACTCCACCGTAATTATTTGCCACAGACCAAGCCACAAAATCATCCCAATTATGATTTGCACCAACACGTACCAATATGGTTTCATTATCTTCTGAAACAACTTCAATTCCCTGCATCGTAGGATGTATGATCAATCCATTGTAATCATCGGTAAACAATAAATTACTACCACCACCAATGGTCATATATTCTGAATTAAGAATATCATTTTGCTTTAACAAATTGCACAATTCATCTGCATTATCAAATTCAAAAAAATATCGTGCTTTAGCCTTTATCCCAAATGTGTTGTGTTGTGTTAAGTCGTAATTTTCGTGTAGTTGCTGCATATCGATTTATTCTTGATAATAATCTTGTAACAATTTCATTGTATTTTTAAAAGCCCAATCTTGATCTATCTCGGGATGTTTTTTCAGATATTTCGTTACCTTTTTTACCAGTTTTACAATATCTCTATATTCGGGAGAATTTTGCATATAATTATGCGATTTTCCAATATATACATTAGGTCTTTTTTCTACCACAGGAGCCACATTTACCCATTGATCAGTAATGGTAAAAATAATACGAGCTTTAGGTTCGATATCGGTGCTACCTAAAATAACATCGCCATCTTTATTTAAACTCCAAAAATATTTATCGGTATGTTCGAGTAGTTCTTTAAGCATAATCTTAGATATTCATTTCTATTATATTTTGCGACGCTAAAAGTAATGAACTTTTTTATTACACCAATTTAGTCCCAAATAAAGAGAGAGAGATTTTATATCAATAAAAAGGATTAATGTCTTTTCTAATGTAAACTTCCCACAGCCCAATTACCTCCTTACGTTGTCCTCGCCGGACGGGCTTTGTCCTTTTATCTTGACACAAAAGGACGAAAAAGTCAAGACTGCACAATCTTTGGCGACCCGTTACGCTCTAGAAATCGGAACAAAATAGTAGTAATTACAGAGCAACAAGCCTTTATTTTCAAAAAAATCTGCATCTAAAATTTATTTCGAACAAGATTGTTTAATAGGTAATGTTTATCTTAGCCCAGCATTAACAAGAATAAAACAATAATAATATGAAAAAAGTAGCATTAGGAGTTGATATAGGCGGAACCAATACCGTATTCGGATTTATTGATAATGACGGAAATTACTTAGGTATGGGGAGTATTCCCACACAAAAACATGAAAATTTTAACGATTATCTAAATGATTTATTTGTTGCCGTTGAGCAAAAGAAATCGGCATATAGCGAAGGGTTAGAAATTATAGGAATTGGTATCGGTGCCCCAAATGCTAATTATTACACAGGCACCATCGAAAATGCCGCCAATTTACGCTGGAAAGGTACCATACCTTTGGCTGATATGGTTAAACAATATCTTGATGTTCCTGTGATTATCACCAATGATGCAAACGCTGCCGCCATGGGCGAAAAAGTGTTTGGTGCCGCAAAATTCTTAGATAACTTTATAGTGATAACCTTAGGTACTGGTTTGGGTAGTGGCATTGTGGTAAATGGACAATTGCTATACGGACACGATGGTTTTGCTGGAGAAGTAGGACATATTATTGTTCGCAAAAGTGGTAGAGAATGTGGCTGCGGAAGAAAAGGTTGTCTTGAAACGTATGTTTCGGCTACAGGAGTAAAGCGTACTGCTTATCAACTTTTAGCAGAACATCAGCTTGATAGCGAATTAAGAAAAATCCCTTATGTTGATTTAACTGCTAAAGATGTTGCCGAAGCAGCCCACCGTGGCGATGAGATAGCCAAAGAAACATTTTCTTACACTGCTGAAATATTAGGAGAGGCATTGGCTAATGTAATTACGGTTACAAGTCCTTCAGCAATATTTTTATTTGGCGGCTTAACCAAAGCAGGCGATATTTTATTCGAACCTGTACGTGAAGCATTAGAAAAAAATATATTATATACCTACAAAGGCAAAGTAAAAGTATTGCCATCAGGCATTAAAGATAATGCTGCCGTACTTGGAGCTGCTGCTCTTATATGGAATAAAAATTAAATGATATTGATTAGGGTGTTCTTTTTCTTGAACACCCTATTTTTTTTCTAGGCGAAAACTGTTACGATTGATACAGTTTATACCATTTGTAACCTGAATTTCCCAAAATTGTTATATCTCCTCATTGCCACATTAATCGGTTACCTCATTATATTATTATCAATATTGCAAACGAACTATTACGAATAGCTAATTGAAATACATATTGATATTGC